>LFIK01001105.1_pt1 | contig 20994 bp, 20 predicted proteins | sample 643401 | NCBI WGS metagenome assembly LFIK01 (sample SAMN03777447, study PRJNA286221) | soda lake metagenome | biome: soda lake; feature: Kulunda steppe; material: water; isolation source: sample T5-Br brine of Lake Tanatar-5 | place: Russia: Kulunda steppe | collected 2010-07
AAATCTTGACTTAAACCGATGAAATCTTTATAAAGCGCGACGTTGTGCCATTGCAGACATTGGAAGATGCGCCATAAGAATAGACGGTTAAAATCTTCATCGCTGGGGGTCTTCCCTAAATAGACCGGCAAAATGGCTAACGCGTGATCAAAATTAGCGTTGCCAAAACACGCTAAATCGTAAAATGGGTCATTCATGCCAGTGAATTCCCAGTCCATCAGACGCAAGGCGTCTTCGGTGACGACAAAGTTTGACACTTGCGCATCGCCGTGGGTTAAGACTTTGGGAAACTGGTCTAAAAACGGTCGGTGGGACAGTAAAATATCTTTATACTCATAATACCTTGGGTGATGCACATGAGAGTAATCTTTCACGTACGATTCATAGCGTGCTAAACGCTCAAACGGTGCGTAAGCATAAGGCGAGCTTAAGTCACTTTCATGGACGGTTTTTAACACATCGGTGGCCGCCTCTAAATAATCCATCGGATCTTTTTCATGCAGCGGGGTGCCTTCGATGTAATGGGCGATTTTAATGCCTGACTCTTCATTTAAATAGACTGTCTCATTGTTAAGTTTGAGTGGTTCTATTAAATGTAAATGGTGTTTTTCAATATGACGATCGACGAACCGATCGGCGTTTTTGCCAGGAATGCGAAACGTGTAGCGATCGTCTTTCGCGCTGATGACGTAGGTGTAATTAGACATCCCGCCCATCAACCTAAAATCTAAGCGAACGTCGCTTTCACTCACTTTTAAGACGCTTGCGGTCAGTGATTTGATGACTGTTTCATGATGCATAATGAAGCCTCCTTTTAAACGTGAATCCAAGGGGTCACCACCTTCGCGCTGGCGCAATAGGTTTGAACCGCTTGGGTGGATAAGGCATAATCTTGAAACACGTCGTAAAAGGTTTCAAGCGTATGCGATGGGGTGTTACAGTCTTCGCTTAAATGCGCGAAGATGACGCTGTGGGTGTTTGGGCCAGCCATGTGCGCTAAATGATACGACGCATCTAAATTAGATAGGTGACCTTTGACAGAATCGATGCGCTTTTTTAAGTGTTGGGGTCTAGGGGAAGCAAACAACAACCCCGCGTCGTAATTGCTTTCCATGACGTAGACCTCAGCATTGCTTAAAAGCGCATGCGCGGTTTGGGGGATGAAGCCAGTATCGGTGATGTGCACCACACTGCGGCCTTCTTCAGTCAGTTTAAAACCCATCGGCGCCACCGCGTCGTGCGACACTTGAAAGGGTAAAATCTCAAGCTCTCCCAAGGTGGTTTTGACCCCAGGCACGAGCGTTTCACGGCGTGTGGGCACGACCCCATTTAAATGTTCAAGCGTTAACGCATGCGACAAAACGAGGGGGCTTTGATGTTTTAACACCTGTTTTAAGCCACGGGTATGATCGTCGTGTTCATGACTTAAAATCACCGCATCGAGCGCCGCAAGTGAGACGCCTAGCTCTGCCATTTTCGTCATTAAGGCACGCCGTGAAATCCCACAATCAAGTAAGATTAATTGGGTCTTGGTTTGGATCAAGGTGGCGTTGCCTTTTGATCCACTACTAAGCAGTGCTATTCTCATGAGGTCCCTCCATAAGGTATTATACTAAGAAAGCGGCTAATTTCAATGCAATACGTTACAATTTATGGTTGACACTTTCACACAACTGTGCGGTTTTTTCAGTTGTGTTAAGCTTTAAGAAGTGATACACTATATATTGCGTAAATTACGAAGGAGTGAAAGCTATGGAAAGAACCATTCTCAAGCGCGCAGGTATTATTGCAGGCTTAATCCTTATTATATTAGGGCTCTCTTATGCCTGTAGTGTGATCGTCAGTGACCCTGACAGTCCTGAACTTAGTGACCCTGATGGGATCTTTATGACGTTTGGTGATTTAACCATCACCAATCAACAATGGTACACCCGCGCCAAATCAACCGATGGCGTAAACTTATTACTTAACTATGTCGATGAAATTCTCTTTGCGGATGACATTGCGGCCGTCACTCAAGAAGAGATTGATGAAGTGCTTTTATTGTTGCGCTTTGGCACCACCGACGAACGTGAGATTGAACGTTTATCCGAACGTGATCGTCTTCGTTTACAACAAGAATTTGAAGATCTCGTGATCGTCTCTGGGTTTGACCCTAACGATGACGCGTCGCTTGAACGGTTCTTGAGACTCAATTTAGCCCGTGAAAACTTTGTGATTAATCACATTTTAAACGCGGAGAGTGACCGTCCTTATCACATTGACGATGAACGCTTAGAAGCCTTTTATGAAGGTTTCGTGCGTGGCGATGTACAAGCGGTGGTCTTACGCTTTATGAGTGCGATTGAAGCCACCAATGTGCTGCGTCATTTCAGTGTGGTGGCGAACTTTGAAGGGGGCTTAGGCCTGTATTTTGGTGATGAAGACATCGCCGAACTCGTCCCCGATGATTTCAATGAAGACAACACGCGTTTACTCACAGAAGAAGAAACCTTAGAACTTTATTTAGAGATCTACAATTATCTTTATCCCTTTAGAGAAACGGTCGATTCAAGCACGGCCTTAAGTGAACTCGCAGCTTTAAACCATGACGCCTTCCAGTTTAACTTTGAAGCCATGGTCAACCAAGGCAATGAGCAACTCGACACGCTCGCGCTTTATTTATTTAATACGCGAAGTGAGGAAAACCCCTTTAGCTTACGGGCACACACCGTGGGGGCCTTTAGAGTGATGGCGTATGTCTTTGACCGTGAAGAAGCGCCAGCCTTTGACACACTTTCACAAAGTGAGCTTGATGCTCTGCGTTTAGAATTTGCGGAAGGGTTAAAAACCGACGATTTAATGCGCCGGACCATCAATGCGTTTAGAGCAGAGCGTGGGTTTAAAATCCACGATCCCATTTTAGCCCGTCAATTTGAACAAATTCATCGTGCCGATGTGCTTGCAGAACCTGTAGACCGTCATACGGTGGTCAGTTTTGACGATCAAACCGTCAGTGCCGATGAGTTTTTAGACATCATGGCACGTCGTGTGGGCGCGCTTTATAGTGTCGAAGCGTCAAAAGATGTTTACCTCTTACAAAGCACGTACTTTGTCGATCAATTTGGCGATAACTTTGATGTGTGGCGCAATAGCACGGAAGAAATGCGCGCGTTAAGAAACCAAATTCGTGCGGAAAAAGCCGCCTTTAATAACGGTCTTTACGCACAGTTCGGCTTCTCACCACAGTTCATGACGTGGGATGAGTTCTTACTCTTTGGCTTTGGGGTTGCGTCTGAAACGGCGTTCTTAGAAAGTCTTGTGCTTTCACGCATTCGTCCTGAATGGCTCGTCGATAACAAAGACTGGAGCCTCATCGCCCCACAAATTGACCGTCAGGTCGAAAACTATTTCAGTTTAAATGTCCGTCAGCTCTTAATTTTCATTGATGTGGATGAGAATTTCTCTGTGGATAATTACGACGATTTCTTAGAAGGCTTAACGGCCGCTGAGCTTACGGCGCATCAAACGCTGGTCGAAGACTTACGAGCTGAGATTTTAGCCGCTTATGAAGACGGTTCAAGTTTCTCAGAAATCTTTACGGCGTATAACGCTGCTTTGCGTGGCGAAAACGAAGACGATGCGGATTTCTCTCGTTGGGCGCGCTTTAAAAACGCTGGTTTGTTGATCCGTTTTGAAAACCTCTCACAAGAAGCCTCACTCAACTTTAATAATACACGTAACTTTGTGAGTCCGTTTGTGGATGGTTTGGTCGCTTTTTATGGTCTTTACCGTGAAGAAGCCAACCGCGAGTTAGAGACGTTAACCTTTGATGACCATGTTCAAACCCAGTTTGGTGTGCATGTCTTACACGCCACCCCAGGCAGTGGTTTTGATAAACCGTCTCACATTCCAAACGAAGCCAGTGTCAATGCCTTCCATCAAGCGTTCTTAGAGTTTAGCTTAGTCGCACAAACCGACGAGCAGCTAGAACAACTTGTTTCAGAAGCGATTGGCGCGGAAGTCTTTGAGGGCATCCAAGCGTTCTACCAAACACAGTTCAACCGTCTTCAAAGCAATCCCTTTGCGAACCTCATCATGACGCAACAACTTCAAAACAATGACGTCACCTTTAATCTTCATAACGACGCGCAACAAACCTTACTCACACAACTTGAAAGACTCTTCGAGCGTCGGGTGTATCCACCGCTAGATTAACACTAAAAGACCCTTTTCTTCCCGAAGAGGGTCTTTTTTTTGCAAAAAAAAAGCGACGGTGTCGTCGCTTACGTGTGATCTTCAATGAAGGTGAGGATCTGATCAAAGCCTCTCACCATGTGCGCCATGTGTGTTTCTATAAAGCGTGCTTCGGCGTCGGGTGTTTTAGGTGGGTGAGCTTGATAGCGTTGATAAATCGTTTCGCCGTCGTAATCTATAAAGGCGATGCGCGCTAATAAATCATCCTTCGCACAAGCGATCGATTCGCCCATCACTAAGGCCACGCGGTAAGGCGCTTTTAGTAGAGCTTCTGTGAGACTTGGTCCGTCGGTGATGTGATGTTTTTTAAGGGCTGGTTTTAGGCGATTAAAATCAATCACAAAATAGAACCCTCCTTCAGGCATGGACACATCAATGCTTGGCAGGGCCCCCATTTTTTTAGAAAAATACTGACCCACCATCCTGTGAATGTCACGGGTGGTGGCCATGTAGTCTTCAATCTGCGCATTCGCTTGATAGGCGGTGATGGCCGCGTGTTGAATGGGCGTTGACACGTTGGTGTAAAGGGTGGACGCAAACGCCACATAGGTGTCTTTATACTGACTTGTGTTTACGCTGGGTAGAATACAGGTGCCTAGGCGATACCCTGCGGCCGAGCGGTCTTTGGAGATGCCGTTGGTCACAAAGGTGCGCTCTGGGTATAGTTTTGCCATCGAAACAAAGTGGTCTTGAAGGTAGGTGACTAAGGCGTAAATTTCATCACTGATCACAAACGCTTGATGTTTTTGACAAACCTCCACAAGGGCCTCAAGCTCAGCCTTTGTGTAAAGTGCTCCGGTGGGGTTATGGGGATTGTTTAAGATAAAGATTGGTGTTTTTTCGGTCTGAGCCATCCAATCCTCGAGTTGTTTAGGGGTCACTTTATAATGGGTCTCTTCCGTTAGACGCAGCGTGTCGTAACGGCGTCCTAGATAGTCTAAGATCGGCACATAACCAATCCATGCAGGGGCGGGTACTAAATAATGCCCATCCAGCATGCTTAGTAACATAAACATGATCATTTTGGTGCCGTTGCCGATGACAAGGCGATCGGGTGTTAAGGAAACATCAAAATGACGCTGATGGAACGCGATGACTTCATCGGTGAGTTGTTCAATGCCTTTGGCGGGTGAATAAAAGCTGTGTTTAGCACTTAAAGCGAGGGCTTCTTGCATCGCATAAGGCGTGTGAAAAGGCGACTGTCCTAAGACAAACGCATGATAATCATACTCGGTGTCACCGTTTAAAAACGCTTGGCGGTGTTTTTGAATCATCATTCCGAGTTTTAAGTTTTCAGGCATCATGAGCTGTTGAATGTTTTTGGGATACACGTGTGTCAGTCCTTTTTTCTTGAATGTGGGTACCAGATGTATTGTAGCATAGTTGAAGAGTTCATGGAACTTTGAGGGCCTAAAAAGGCGAGAAAAAAACGCCCATGGCTGGGCGTTTTTGATGCTTATGCTTCGTCGTCTTGGTTGTCTTGCTTGATCGCTTCAACGTCGGCTGGATCGACCGCTTCTTCAGTCTCATCGTCCTCGGTTTCTTCTTTATACGTTGGAATCGATACGTTACAAATCATCGTCTCCGCAGGGGTGTGAAGTTTGTAGCCTTCAGGTAAGTCTAAATCTTTTACATAAAGTGCGTCGCCTTCGGTTAAACCTGAAACATCTAACTCTAAGCTGTTGACACCTTTACCTACAGGGTATTCACAGGAGACTGCGTTGGTGATGACTTGCAATAAGAGTGGTGAACTCTTACCATACTTTTCACGGCCAAGTAAGTGCAGCGGAATGTCTGCGGTGATTTTGTCTTTGGCGGTGACTTTTTGTAAATCAAAACTATAGAATTCATTTTGTTTGATGGGGTTTAACGTATAGTCTTTGATGTACACTTGATGTTCTTTGCCGTCCACCTTAATTTTAAAGGTCCGGTTCTTACCGTATTGTTTAACGGCTTTTGCAATCTCAAGGGGATCGGCTTGAATCGTTGTCGGTTCGATTTCTTTCCCGTAAACGACCCCAGGCACGAGGTTTAAATCGCGACGAACCACGGCGCCTTTTTGAGTTCTTAACGTAATGTTCATAATTTCACTCCTTAAATGATAATCAATGTATTCTATCATACCCAATGGGTTTTGTCTATTGATAACGAGCTTACTTTTTTGGCTTGTAAAAGCGTTCACGGTCCAAAATTTGTAAGGGTGGGGTGAACTCACCAGGCTCTGTGTGCGCGAGGCTTTCACCAAGCACCACAAACTTAGAATCGATGTTGTCGATGTAATGAAGCGCGAGCGCTTCCGCTAAATTGGGTTTTTTGGGTGAGCCAAAATTCCCATAGTAATGATGACTTAAGACCATGTGTTCAAGTAAAATACGTTCTTCATGGTCAAAAACACCTAAGTCATGTGCGGCTTGATAAATCGCTTGAGCCCCTAAGGTGATGTGCCCAATGAGCCGGCCCACAGGCCCATACTGTGGGGCCTTATAGTCGGTCAGTTCGACCGTTTTAAAGAGGTCGTGTAAGAGAATGCCGGCGTTGAGTAAATCCGCATCCAAGTAGGGATACACCTTTAAAAAGCCTTCGGCCAGTTTAAGCATCGTCACCGTGTGATGCGCCACCCCACCAATGAAGGCGTGATGAAAACGCGTGGCTGCAGGAAACAAATAGAACGCGTCGTGATGGGTTTCCATCAGATGCGCGGTGATTTTTTTAATGGTCGGATTTTGAAGGTTATGAAGCGTCCGTTGGATGGTGTCGACCAACATCTTAGGGTCTTCATCGGTGGTCGGATAGAAGTCTTTTAAGATGGTTAATTTTTCTTCGACGGGCAACGTCAACGCGTCAAAACGCGACGCGTTTAAGACTTTCCATTGGTCTTTTTCTTTATACACCAGCGGTTCGATTTCAAAACAGTAAAGTTCACGCATCACGTACGTATCGGTGGGTGTCACACGCAGCGTTTGACGGTCTTTGTTTTGATCGACGACGGTCAGTGAATCGGTGTCATGGGTGCCGACGTTATACGATTCGATGAGGCCATATAGTTTACGCATGGGTGTCCTCCTTTTCCTCACTTTTTAAGACGATGGTGCCAATGCCTTCTAAGGTGACTTTGTCGGTGGTACCGTGGTTTTGTTTGGTGCTATCGAAGACCACCTCAAACGGTTTATCAAGCGTCAAGGTTTCGTCTTGCGCGGAGCATTTAAAGAGCACCACGTAATGACGGCCACCTTTTTTGAGTTCATAAGAGGCACACCCGTGCGGTGAAAATTGCACAAAGGTCCGTTTTAAAATCGCACTGCGTGATTTTAAACGGAAGAGCGATTCTTCTTTACGAAGTTGAATCAAGGCTTTCACATCGTCGATCGCGTCTTGGTGTTGGTCGACGAGGCTCCAATCAAAGGCGTTGATTTCATCGGGATGTTGATAGGAGTTTTCAACCCCTTGTTTGGTGCGGAAACACTCTTGACCGGCATGAATAAACGGCACTCCTTGCGCTAAAAGTACCATGCTGGTGGCGAGTTGTTGCATCTTCAAACGAGTCTCTTCATCGGTCTTAGGCAACGCTAACATCAGTTTGTCATAAAGCGTATGATTGTCATGACACTCGACGTAATTGATCGATTCGTAAGGGTAGCGGAACTGATGATTGGGGGTGGACCCTTGAAGCAGGTTTTTAATCGACTCTTGATCTTTAAAGCCCCCCGCAATGTAGCCCACATCCTTGAGGTTAAAGGTCGCGCCTTTAATCGCTTCACGGAAACGATCGTTAAAGTGTCCGACCGTAAACAAGACGTGTTTGTTGTCCATGTGGGCACGGTGAATGTCCGGCAGGGTCGAAGGAATGTTCCACCCTTCGCCATACATCACCGCATGCGGTTTTTTCAGTTCTATTTTTTGTCTGAGTTTATTGATGGTGGTGACGTCTAAAAGCCCCATCAAATCAAAACGGAAGCCGTCTAGGTTGTACTCATTGAGCCAATAAAGGGCCGAATCAATGATGAACTTACGCATCATTTTACGTTCGCTCGCAATGTCGTTGCCACAGCCCGATGAATCGGTCATGATGCCTTGTTTATCCACTCTAAACGCGTAGCCTGGCACCATTTGTTCAAACGGAAAGGTCCGTGTTTCATAGACGTGGTTATAGACCACATCCATGACCACACAAAAGCCAGCGGCGTGCAGTTTATCGATCATCTCTTTGGCTTCATTGATGCGTGCATAAGGGTCGTTAGGGTTTAAAGTAAACGAGCCTTCAGGGACGTTATACTGTGACGGGTTATACCCCCAATTGTACTCTTTGAAGCGGTCGAGTTCATCGACCCCTTCAAAATCATACATCGGCAACAGTTGAATGTGCGTGACGCCAAGGGTCTTTAAATAATCAAGCCCTGCGGGGTTGCCTTTTGGGGTTTTTAAGCCTTCTTTGACAAACCCCAAATAGGTGCTTTGATGTGTGCCTTCTGAAAGCCAATAGGTCAAATCACGAATCGACGCTTCATAGATGATCGCGTCTGAGAGATTGCCTGAAAACGCAGGGGCTGAATGGTTAAATTGGTACGTCTTCGCTAAATCGATGACATAGCTCTCTTTTCCATTGGCGGTTGAGGCGATGCCGTAGGGGTCTGTGAAAATGGTCGATTTGCCGTTTACATAGCCTTCATAGTAATAACGGTAGCGTTCTAAATCGCCGTCGACGGTGACGCTCCACACGCCGTTGGTTTGATAGTTTAAGGCGTGTTTATGATGACGCTCTTTAAGATCGATTAAGACGAGTTGAATGTTTTTTGCAACCGGCGTCCACACCTTAAAGGTGGTTGCTTCTGGCGTGTAGGTCATCCCTAAATCATGTCCGTCGTAGGCATAAATATCATCAAACAGTGCCGTGCGGACAATCTTGCCGGTATGCAGAGGCACACATTGACCGGTGTCATCGACGACCGTATAAGGCTCGTTTAAAAGGACGTAGCCACTAAACGTGGTCACGTATTTCATTTCCTCCCCAACCCGGCCTTTGTGGGTGATTTTAAGGGTCACTTCTTCGTCGTCATGACGACGAAGTGTCAAGCGTTCAATATGGCCCTTACGGTACCTTAAAGGCACTAAAACCGTGATGGTATTAAAATCGTCAATGTACGCGTAAAATTCATTCATGTTCAGTCTCTTTTCCTGTTAAGTTAAGATGGTTTAAAAGCGCCTTGAGTGTGTTCGGTGATTCGCCGTGGATGACGGCGTTAAGCGCCTGATTGAGCAGCGTTTGATAAGACGCTTCTTTGATGGTTTTAAAGTCTTTTAAATGGGTGCCTTTGAGCGCCAATTCACGGGCGTCTTTGATCGGTAAGCGTTCATACGCTTTGGCGGCCTTTGTCCACTGTGAATCCTCACCACACGCCTCGCGCATGCGCTCAAGCTGTTTGATTGTTTTTGGGCCGGCTTCAAACAGTAATGAAGGGGTGTAGCCTTCCCTTTGACGGCGCTCAAATTGGCTCTTTAAACGGCGCACTGTTTTAAGTTGTTTATGGCTTAAACGCCAAGGGTCTTCGTCCCATAACGCTTCATCATAGGTGAGCGCTAACGCTTCATCAAGCGGTGGGATGAAGGTTAAGGTCGTCAGTTTGTCAATCGCCGCTTCAAGATGTAAAAAGTGTTTCGCAAAGCCTGTTTTAAGCATCGCCTCTAACGCCATTTTAGCGTGCGGAGCGATGAGCAGTTTAAACCATTCATCCTGAATCCGTTCAATCGCAATGGCTTGGATCAGCGGCGCCGTTTTCGTGATCGCTTGGGCCGTTTTTTCTTCTAAGGTGAAGCCCAATTTGGCGACAAAGCGAAACGCTCTTAAAAGACGTAACGCGTCTTCTTCAAAACGCACCTCAGCGGTGCCGATCGCGCGGATGCTTTGGTGTGTTAAGTCGTCCATCCCATGGAGCGGATCGTAAAGCGTTTCATGTTGATCAATGAGCATCGCGTTCATCGTAAAGTCACGGCGTGTAAGGTCGTGATGCACGTCGCTGGTAAACGTAACCGTTTCAGGACGGCGATGTTTAAGATACGTGCCTTCTTCACGAAAGGTCGTCACTTCAAACTGATGATCGCCTTCAAAGACCAACATCGTGCCTAAGGCTTTGTTAATTTCTTTGGCACGTGGAAAAAGCGACGCTATCTCTAAAGGCGTCGCAGCGGTGGTGATGTCGATGTCTTCGACGACGCGTTTTAAGACGTAGTCGCGCACGGCACCGCCCACAAGATACGCTTCATATCCAGCGTCTTCTAACGTCTTTATAACGCGAAGCGCTGATGTCCATGCTTGCATAGGTTCACCTTCAACGATTATACACTATTTTTAGGCGTTTTGCACGTGGCGAATCGCTAAAAATCATGGTACACTTGAAGCGGTGATACGATGGAAAGTATAAAACAGTCTTGTCAGGTGACACTTGAGATTAAAAAGTCGTTTTTCTATGGCTTTGTGGTGCCTGTGGATGATGAACAGGCGGCTTTAAGCGTGCTTGAGAAGATCCGAGAAACCTACCCAAATGCCAATCATGTGTGTTATGCCTATAGTGTGAGTGAGGGCCAAATCATCCGTTTTTCAGACGATGGGGAACCCAAGCATACGGCTGGGATGCCGATGCTTGGGGTGTTACAAAAACAAGGGCTTACCAATGTCTGTGCGATTGTGGTGCGCGAGTTTGGGGGGATTAAACTGGGCGCTTCGGGGTTAGTGAGAGCTTACACCAAAGCGGTGAGTGATGCGTTAAAAGACGCCGTGCGCGTGACAAAGCAACACTTTGTACGCGTTGGCTTTAATCTTTCTTATCCCGCCTTTAATAAAATCGAACACGGGTTAGATACGTTGCTAGAAAAGATTGATCTTTCTTACACCGACACCGTATCGGTTGAAGGTCAACTATTAGAGGATGCGCTTGAGAATTTTCAAGCAACGCTTCAAGAAAAAGCACAACAAGCGATACCCTTTGAGGTGTTAGAGCGTTACAGTTTGTTTCGTTAAACGCGCTTGCATCAACATCAAGGCTAGCGTGTTTAACGAAACAAGCTGAAGCGCTAAACTTAACCGGAGGAAAAGCCATTCCGCCTGAGTTTGAAAAAATCTTATCGCTTTATGCTAAAGGAGATCTTGACTATGATACTGCTTTATCCGCTATAAAGAGAGCGCAAAGCACTATCTGAAGAAAACATCTCCAAAATTCACACGTAAAAACCATAAAAACAGGATTTTAGCTAAATTGCTAAAATCCTGTTTATTTTTATAATATACTGAGCGCTAAGGTAATTAAACGCATGAGCGCTTGGTTGACTAAGTAAGCGAGCGCCAGTGCGGATAAAATCGTGATGATTTGCATTTGCCAAAGCGCATTTTTAAAAAAGAGCTTGCCGATGTCAACACTCATTAACGCTTTAAACGTTAACCCAAAAAAGAGAAAAAATAGGAAAAATTCTAAAATATCTAACGTTCGGTCCATCCTAACCCCCTAAGAGAGTATGGCGTCTTCTTCATCTTCATGAAACGCATCGCTTTCCACACGAATAATGACTTCGTTGGGTAAACAGGTCAGTGGTTTTAAACGTGAATTGGTGGCCCCTTGAAACTGACAAATGTTTTGAGGACTGGTTTCATCAATCACCCGCACCATTCCCTCAGAACGCTCAATGGTGACAGGACCAAGCAACCCTTCAACCACAAACTGATCCCGCGTTCGGTCCACCGAAATCACATGATTAGGATTTAAAACTTGATGCGTATCATCATAAAGTGAAATTCTTAAAATCGGTTGATTTTGAAAAATCACCACCGCGACACCATCGTCGGTGACCGCCCCAGCTTGCAGGCGCTGAAAGACAAAAAATGAGCTGATCGACAGCGCCGTTAAGACTATGATTAAAATAATATCTGCAACTTTCATAACCATCACCTAAACGTAGTATAGCATGTTAACGCAAGAAGAAAAAGACAGAAACAAACGCAAAATACGTCATAGTCGCAATCACCGTTGAGGTGTGTTTTCGCCACAACAATGGCCGTTTTAATAGCGCTTCAAACACCATCCCACTGCTTTGGGCGAGCAAGATGGCCACCACAATCGCAGGGTAGGGGTCCCACAACAAATATAAACTCGCATAAAGCGTCACAAGCACCAACGCATAAAGTTGTTTTAAATGATGATCGGTCGGCGTCGTATCATACTGTGCGACGATAAAAATGAGCGCCAGCATCGGAAGCCCATACCCAAACGTTTCCATGACGCTTGTGAATGAACGACTGAGTAACACCATCAAGAGGACTGTGTAAAGCGACGCATGAATCGCAATCAGCGCTAAAATCTTACGGTCCAAAACCCTTGCTATGACAAAATAGGTGGCGATGAAACTCATCATCAGTAAACTGGTCGCACTGAGTAAAAAGCCATCATAAAACCCACTTAAAACACGCCAAACACTGATGTCAAAGGCCGCAAAGAAGCCTTCCATGGTTTCGGGGATACGGAAGGTTTGTTGCCAAAGCGTCTGCATCACAAAGACACTAAAAAGGGCTGGGTCTGGAAACTTGGTGTGCCAGATTCGGCGAAACACAACATGCAAGGTGACGGCTAACAAAAGCGCACTCACAAAGACCCCATAAGGCAATACCAACGGGGTTAAAAGCACCACCAAAAGAGCGGTAAACAAGGTGTCTTGCGCAGGGTCATACTGATCAAAGTGAAAGTTTAACTGAAACTTACGATCTAAGACATACGTACTAAGATACACCACTAAAATGGCTAAAACCCCATAAGAAACAAAGCGCAAAGCAAAGCGCCAATCCAACCACAAGGCAATGATGAGGGTAAAGACCGTCAATAAGACGGCCGCATTGAGTTTGTGTTTCACGATGCTCGCCGTATGTAGTGTCGTTGAATGTAAGGGTGAATTAACCATAACGACGCCCCCATGCGGCGGCTTCCACCGCACTTTCTCTTAAAGGAATGCGTGAAGGACAATAAAAACTGCATAACCCACAGCCAATACAGGCGGTCGGCGACAAACGAGCCACGTTTTGACCCTGCGTAAACGCTTTGTGGATCTTTTGTGGAAATAAGTTGACGGGACAATGTTTCACACATCGTCCACATTCAATGCAAGGCATCACATCCGTTTTCAAGGGCGTCTTGCCATACCAGCTTGTGGTGGTGTGATCGATGGAGACCGGCCAGGTCTCCATGGCTTGTTCTCTTAGAATGAGCCCTTCAAACATCGTCGTATCATCCTGTGACTTTTCTAACACCGCATGAATGAGCGACATGGGGGTAAACAGTCTTGCGAAGACTTGTGTGGCTTCTTTAAAGCCTTCACCCGCACAGACAAACCAGCACTCTTTCGGGGGGGTTTGTTCAATTAACAATTGATTTAACTGAAACAGCGAGTGGAGTCCGAGCGCTTGATAAGGTTTACGTCTTTTTAAGGCTTGATCGTGGAGGGTGTTAATGCTCGCGTAAAGGTGATCCGTATCTTGTGAGACATCGACGGTGTGGTAGTGAATCTTTTTATGGCCTAAGTAAGCCTCATAACTTAAACGGTCTTGCGCGCGGACGACGAGCGTCACATAGGGCACTTTAAACACGTTTAAGATGGACTGAATCAGACGTTTAAACGCCAGTTTAATTTCATGCATGGATTGATCATCTAAGGAAATAAACGGTTCATTCGATAAGTAGGTAAATAAGGTGATGGGAATCGAACTTTCGACACTGAACCGCTCATACGGTTCGGTAGGACTAAAATAGCGACGCACCCGTTCTTTCGGCGGCAAGCGTAAAAAGTCGTCACTTAAGGTGTCTTGACGGTCGTTTTCAATACGGATAAACCGCATCGCTTGATTGATCTCTAAGACCTTTCCACTGAGCGGTGCGTAGCGTGTGTTACTGAGCCACTCACCACAGCTCACACGGTCGCCAACGGCGACCTTTAACGTGTCTTTAGCAGGGTAGGTTAGATCAATAAAAGGCGGATGTTTGAGTCGTTTATGTTGTGTAATCATGGCGTCACCTCAGCCTATTATAGCATGCAAGGCAAGAAACTGTTTACCGCATTTTATTCTGTGCTATAATACAGATTGAAAGGAACGATGACTTTGAAAAAAACATTTTTTTTATGGCTCACTTTAGGGTTTGTCTTTTTCTTACAAGCCTGTGTCGACCCGACACCAAGTGGCCCTATAACGATGCTTGAGGCGTGTGAAGGCAGTCCCGACCTTTGGCGGGAAGCGCCCGATTTAAACCGGCCAACGGCTGGGTTAGACCGGTATAATCAGACGCTCACAAGCTATTTTGATACGAGCTTATCCCTCAGCATTTTTGTGGAAGATGAGGCGGATGTTGAGGCGATTTTTGCGTGTACGGAAGCGATCTATCGACACATCCATCAAATTGCCACGCGTTACACAGGGTTTGATGGTGTCAATAATCCCTATTATATCAATCAACATCCTGACGTTGATCACGAGATTGATCCTCTGCTTTTTGAGATGATTGCCTTAGCGATTGAATACTACACGCTCACCGATGGACTGTTTGATGTCACCCTTGGCCCAGTGTTGGATGTCTGGGGCGATGCCTTAACACGTTGTAATGAAGGCGGCCCTTGTGAGGTGCCCTCAAGCGACGCTTTAGAAGCAGCTCAAGCGTTTGTCGGCGTCGACCGTGTCATTTTAGATGAAGCGGCGCAGACTGTCCGTTTAGAGGAGGGTGCAAGTCTCGATTTAGGCGGCATCGGCAAAGGGTTTGCGGCGCGTGTCGTGGGCGATTTCTTAAACGCCCATAACGATGTGGCCGGCTTCATCTTAAACGCCGGGACGTCTAACATTGAAGTGAATGGCATCCACCCTGTCAGAGACAATGGCCGCTGGGTGATTGGTTTAACCGATCCCGCAAGTCGACCTTTTTTACCAGAAAGTTTTGCGCGTGTCTCACTGCTTAGTAACACCAACATGATGACCAGTGGGGACTATCAACGTTACTTTACGGTCGACGGTGTCAGATATCATCACATCTTAGACCCACGGACACTTGAACCTTCAAACACCATGCGGGCCATCACGATTGTCGGTGACGATGCGCTCATTGGCGACATTTGGGCGACGGCCCTATTCATTATGACGGTGGACGAAGCCCTCGCAAGACTCGAATCGTTAGAAGGCTATCACGGCATCATTTATGGCCTTGATGGCACGATTTATACCACTGAAGGTTTCAGTGAGCGCTTCTTATTGGAGATTGTCGATGACTAAATTACAAGAAACCACGACCTATTTAAAAACGCACCTTCCAAGCCGCCCTAAGGCGGTCGTAGTGCTGGGTTCAGGGATCACCTTTGAAGAAGGGTTTGAGACCGTTAAAACACTGTCGTTTAACGACATTCCACATGCTAAAACCACCAGCATCGCGGGCCATCAAGGGCAACTGGTGTATGGGTTGCTTGAAGGCAAACCACTCCTCATCCAACAAGGCAGACGCCATTTCTATGAAGGGTTTTCGATGCGTGAGGTTACGCATTTGGTGGCGGTGTATCACCAACTTGGCATTGAAACCTTAGTTTTAACCAATGCGTGCGGTGGCATCAACACGGCCAAAGTCGATGTGGGCTCTTTTTTAGTCTTAAATGATTTTATCAACGGGATGCCCAGCAACCCACTCATTGGCGAAACGCTTGAGGGCACCACGCGCTTTCCAGACATGACCGAACCCTTTGATGTCACCTTAAGAGCGCATTTAAAAACGGTGTTTGATGCGCACAACGAACCTTATGTTGAAGGCACTTACGCATCCTTTATGGGACCTTATTATGAAACGAAAGCGGAGATTGAAGCGTTTAAACGGTTAGGCGCCGATGTCATCGGGATGTCTACGGTGCCTGAAGTCATTTTAGCGCACGCGCTTGGCTTAAAGGTCGCAGCCATCAGTTTAGTGACCAACCTAGCGACTGGCATTCAAGAAAAAAACCACGATCATGCGCATGTCGTGGCGGTGGCCAATCAACGTTCTAAAACCTTAACAAACCTACTTAAAGACGCTTTAAGCGCTTGGTTATAAACATAAAGGGTGACTCATCGTGAGTCACCCTTTTTGATTTACGCTTCTGATTCATCTAAGTAAAATGTTTGTTTTAAGATGCGCACCATCTTTAACGCAATCAAGCCTGTAAAGACGCCCGTGGGAATGGAAAGTCCCACTAAAAACGGGAGGTATAAGAAGAGCTCTTGGGTCGAAAGCAACACCATCGCGACCAGCACTTGACCAAGCGCATGACCAAAGGCCCCCACGACACTCACCCCAATGATGGAAAACCACTGCGTCGCTTTAAAACTGATCATCAACGTGTAGGCCATCAGGCCCCCACCAAACGACAACCAAAACGTCGGCGAAAAAAGCGCCGTAAAAAGACCCACCAAAAAGATGCGTAAGATTAACACTAAAAACGCATCTTTGGCGGAATAAATGTAAAGAATGATGAGAATGATGATGTTGGCGAGCCCTAACCGAATCATCGGCAAGCCTGTGAGGCCCCCAAGCGCCACGCGCTCGACAATGTTTAAGACCACACTGGCGGCCAAAAGGATGGCTAATAGCACCATTTTTTTTGTGTCCAAAAGAATCCTTCCTTAGTCACCGCTACGGCGATTGAGCCATTTATAAAGGAGTGAGAGTGGCCAAAAAAGCAAGCCTAGGGATGGGAAAATCGACCACGGTCCGAATTGATCTATGTATAAGATGTTTAAAAGCACCAACATCCCAATGATGATGAGGGTGGCGAGGCTCGCAAAGACTAAGTCGTTGCGATAATGATGGATCGTTTTTAAGCGACGGTAACGACGTTTTTCTTTTTCTAAGCTTGGAATGTAATAATCTTCATAATCGCCAAACTCTAAAATGGTTTGATCGACCGCTTCTTCTTCGCTGAGTCCCGTGTCTATTAAATCGTCGACTTTTTCTGAAAGCATTTCAATAATTTGTTCGATCGTGTCTTTTTGGTGGGGTTCTTTTTTGAACAATCGTTCAACATACTCACGCAACTTGGTCATGATTTTCCTCCCACAAAGCATTGATGATGGTTTTTAACTCCAACCATTCGGCTTTTTTTAAGGCAAAATACATTTTACCTTCTTCGGTGATGGTGTAGTAACGACGTTTGCGACCAAACGATTTATCGCCAATGTAAGAGCGGATAAATCCTTTTTGTTCTAAGCGCTGTACCAGGGCGTAAAGGGTCGCTTCTTTGATTTCAAATTGACCCTTTGTGCGTGTTTTAATGGTGGAGGCGATTTCATAGCCGTAGCGATCTTTTTCGATGATCAGTTTTAAGATGATGCCCTCTAAATGTCCGCGCATGATGTCCGATGAGATGGCCATAAAAAACACCCCCTTAGGTTTGGATAAAAGACTGCTTCATTTTATCACTGAACTTAGGGGATGTAAAGGTAAGTCATTCGTATTGCGATTTAAAAAAAGTTAACAAGCGATCCAGTGCTTCAATCAAGATTGGGGTGTCTTGGACGTTGAGATCTTGCATCACCGCATCGATCATATCCGCATGGAACCGTTCGTGTTCTGATAAGGCCACCTGTCCTTTTTGGGTCAGTTTCACATAGACTTTACGTAAATCATCTTCTAAATGATACCGTGAACAATAGCCTTTTTTAACCAGGCGGTTAATCGCGGTGGTGAGGGTTCCAACGGTGACCCTCAAGCGACTTGCGATGTTTGACATGGACGGTTCATTGGTTTTAGCGACGGCTTCTAAGACATGAATTTCACTCATGGTTAAATTCACCCCTTGATCTTTTAAACGACGCTCTTGAATGCTTAAAATCTGGTTAAAGATATCGACTAAGAGTTCGTTTAAAATGGCGCGTTCCTGGTCCATGTGCGTCCCTCCTACGTGCGTGAAATGTTTAGATCAAACTCAGGGTTATGGTTTAATCCAACCAATCGCCACGGCGCCAGGTCCTGCGTGGGCACCCACCACCGGCGTTAACGGGTAATCTTTGATTTCTTTAAAGTCAGGACGGGCCTCTAAGAGTCTTTGACGAATCTGATCGGCCGTTTCTTGATCGTGCGCATGCACAATGAACGGTTCGACACCCTCCTGTGCGTAGTCTGTTAAAAACTTGTCGATGATACGATCAATGGCTTTTTTGCGTGTCCGGATTTTTTCGGCCGCTTCAATTTTACCATCACGGCTTAGTTGTAACATGGGTTTAATTTTAAGTAAGTTTCCCACAAACCCACTGGCGCCGGATAAACGACCATTTTTGACCAAATAGAGTAAGGTATCGACACTCACAAGTAAGCCTTGACCTTCACGGATTTTTGTTAAAGCATCGACGATGTCGGTCATCTTTTTGCCTTCTTTGGCCATCTTAGCCGCGGTTAACGCCATGTGTGCTTCGGCGGTGGCGACACTGAGGGAATCAAAGACGGTGACTTTCACGCCTTCAACCATTTTCGCGGCCATTTGGGCCCCTTCATAGGTGCCTGAAAGTTTGGATGAAATGGTGATCGCTATGATTTCTTCATAGCCCTCATCACGCATGTTTTCATACAGTTCTAAAATCACACCGGTGGCGGTTTGGGCCGTGGATGGGATGATTTTTTGATCGGCTCTTAGTTTTTCATAAAACGCTTCAGCGGTGATGTCAACAAAGTCGGTGTACTCTTCTCCACCAAAAAGTAACATCGAACGCATGACGCGGATGTCATAGTCGTGTTTAATGTAATCGATGCCTGAGTTTCCACAGACAATAACGCCAATTTTACTCATAAAGACCTCCATAATTTTTTGTTTGATAATCAAAATAACGACACGTTTAGTATACGAAATAGTCTTTTCTTTGTCAATGGAAACCTTAGATTGTGTCGCTTTGTTGGCGCATGTCTTCAAGCATATAGCGCGCGGCTTCCTTGCCGGTGCCCATCGCTAAAATGACCGTCGCCGCGCCACTGACCACATCGCCACCCGCATAGACATGAGGGATGGAGGTTTGATGGCGTTCATCGGTGAGAATTCCGCCCCATGACGCCGTGTTTAAATGGGCGGTATTATCTTTTAAAATGGGATTCGGTTTTTGGCCAATCGCCATAATGAGTGTGTCAATGTCGAAGGTTTTATAGGTCTTTGTCCCCACAGGTCTTCTGCGTCCTGAGTCGTCTGGTTCACCAAGCGTCATAATTTCAACCTTGACGCGTTTGACTTCATGGTTTTCGCCGATAAGCTCTACGGGGTTTCTTAAGAGATGAAACTCAATGCCTTCGTCTTTGGCATGATGCACTTCATCGAGTCTCGCAGGCAGTGACGTTTCATCGCGACGATAAATAATTAAGACACGTTGGGCGCCGAGGCGTTTAGCGGTGCGCGCCGCATCCATCGCGACGTTTCCACCACCCACCACCGCGACGGTGGGGCCGAGTTTGACGGGGGTGTGGGAGGTTGGGATGGCTCTGGCACGCATTAAGTTCACACGGGTTAAAAACTCATTCGCAAAATAGACGCCATTCAGATTCTCACCCGGAATGCGCATCCCAGTAGGCAAGCCTGCGCCTGAGCCAATAAAGATGCTTTGATAACCCATCTCAAAAAGTTGATCGATGGTGAGCGATTTACCAATCACCGCATTTTTAACAAACTTTACCCCTTGCGCTTTAAGCGCTAAGACTTCACTTTCCACGATGTCTTTAGGCAAACGGAAGTCTGGAATGCCATATTGAAGCACCCCACCAAATTTATGAAGGGCTTCATAGATGGTGACGTCAACGCCCTGTGTGACCAGCGCTGCGGCGCACGCTAACCCCGCCGGTCCGCTGCCGACGATTGCGGCTTTAAATGAGGTTTTAGGTTTTGGTGTAGGCTTGACTAAGCCGTGTTCACGACCATAGTCACCAACAAAACGTTCAAGCGCACCAATGGCCACGGGTTGATGTTTAATGCCTAAAATACACGCGCCCTCACATTGGCTTTCTTGAGGACAAACACGGCCACAAATAGACGGTAAGATGTTGTCTTTATAGATGGTTTCAAACGATTGTTCTAACGCCCCTTCAAGCAGTTGTTGGATAAATAAAGGGATGTTAACGTTGACTGGGCAATGCATCACACACTTAGGTGTTTTACAATCGATGCAGCGTTTAGCCTCTGCGATGGCTTCATCATAAGAATAACCTAACGCCACTTCTAAAAAGTTTTGGTGACGTGTGTGAGCGTCTTCGGTACGCATCTTAGTTCTTGGTGTTTTAATCATGTGTTTTTACCCCTACTAAGCAAGCGTGTTCTTCTTTTTTGTAGTAGTTTTGTCTCGCATGAAGTTCCTTAAAATCCACCGTTTCACCAGGAAAATCAGGCCCATCAATGCAGGCGAACTTAACTTTATCGCCAAGCGTCACACGACAGTTTCCACACATCCCTGTGCCATCAATCATGATAGGGTTCAAAGAGACGTCAATGCTTCTGTGATGCTTCACCGCCAAATCACGCACGGCTTCCATCATTAAAACAGGCCCAATCGCGATCACGTGATCAATGCTTAGATCGTCTTTGAGTAAAGGCTCTAAGGCATCCGTCACACGCCCATGCAACCCTTCACTGCCATCGTCGGTGGCGACAATTAAACGATCCACAAAATCGTAGTGATCTTTTAATATCACATGATCTTTCGTGCGACCCCCTAAGATCAGCGTGGTGTGTGTGCCTTGTTGGTGATAGCTTTTAAGC
>LFIK01001109.1_pt1 | contig 20961 bp, 16 predicted proteins | sample 643401 | NCBI WGS metagenome assembly LFIK01 (sample SAMN03777447, study PRJNA286221) | soda lake metagenome | biome: soda lake; feature: Kulunda steppe; material: water; isolation source: sample T5-Br brine of Lake Tanatar-5 | place: Russia: Kulunda steppe | collected 2010-07
GCACGCTGCAAAACCGATATGTTCTTGAAGATGTGCCCTTTGGTCTGGTCCCGACCGCGCGGCTTGGGGCGTTGGCCGGGGCGCCGGCCCGGCTTCATGAATCCGGAATCGCGATTTTCGGTGCGGCCTATGGACGCGACTTCGCGGCCGAAAACGACCTGCTTCCTGCCGTTGGGCTTGACGGTCTGGGGCCGGCCGACCTTAAGGCGCTGACCGAAACAGGCTATACGCAGGAAACGGTCGGCCGGTGACATTAGGGCCCCTGAAGACCAAAGGAGGTTTGCCTTGTCCGATCTGATCGACCACGCGCGCGCGGCTTTGACCGAAATCCGGGAAGCCAATCTCGAAAAGATCGAGCGGCCGATCGACGGGCCGCAAGGGGCGGAAATCCGGCTTCAGGGTGCTCTGTCGCCGGTCATCAATTTGTGCGCCAACAATTATCTGGGTTTGGCCGATGATGCCCGGCTGGCCGCCGCCGCCAAGGAAGCGCTGGATCAGTACGGCTATGGAATGGCCAGCGTCCGATTCATCTGCGGCACCCAGACGACCCATCGCACGCTTGAAAAGGCGCTCGCCCGGTTTCTGGGCAAGGACGACGCCATCCTGTTCGCCGCGTGTTTCGATGCCAATGGCGGTCTGTTCGAACCGCTTTTGGGGCCGGACGATGCTATCGTGTCCGACAGCTTGAACCATGCCTCGATCATCGACGGGGTGCGGCTATGCAAGGCGCGCCGATACCGGTATGGCAATGGCGACATGGACGGTCTCGAGCAGCAGCTCAAGCAGGCGCGGACCGACGGCGCCAAGCTCATCATGATCGCCACCGACGGCGTCTTTTCGATGGATGGTCACATCGCTGATTTGCCGGCGATCACGGGCTTGGCCGAGCGTTATGGCGCCGCAGTCGTGGTCGACGATTGCCACGCGACCGGGATTATGGGCGTGCAGGGCGCTGGAACCCCATCTCATCACGGTGTCGCCGACAAGGTCGATCTGCTTACCGGGACCCTTGGCAAGGCGCTGGGCGGGGCGATCGGCGGCTATATCGCCGGTCCGGCAGCGGTGATCGATTTGCTGCGCCAGCGGTCGCGTCCGTATTTGTTTTCGAACGCTCTGCCGCCGTCGGTGACGGCCGCGAGTATCGAGGCGATCGGGATCATCGAAAAGTCGGACGATCTGCGCCGCCGCCTGTTCGAGCATGCGGGCCATTGGCGGTCCGGCCTTGATGCTTTGGGTTTCGAATTGGTGCCCGGCCAACACCCGATTATACCGGTCTTGCTGGGGGATGCCGGGCTTGCCCACCGTATGGCCGACCGATTATTAGACCATGGGGTCTTTGTCACGGCCTTTTCCTATCCAGTGGTACCCAAGGGGCAGGCCCGAATCCGCACACAGATGAACGCGGCCATGACGACCGCGCAACTCGACCGGGCGCTTGAGGCATTCGGCACGGTCGGGCGCGAATTGGGCATAATCTGAACGGTGCCGCGACCAGCGCCACCGACCCAGGTCTCGGGTTGCCGCGCATATGTGCCTACGCCGTCGGCGGATGATGCTCGCGCCAATGCTGGGCGATGTCGATGCGCCGCGTGATCCAAACGCCATGATGCGCGCGCACATAATCCAGAAAGCGTGCAAGGCCGGCGGCCCGGGCCGGGTGACCTATCAGACGCATGTGCAAGCCGACGGACATCATCTTAGGTTGGGTGCGTCCCTCGGCATAGAGAACATCGAATGCATCGCGGTGGAAGTCGAAATAGTCGCCAGCCGTGCCGAAGCTGCCATTCGCGAATTTCAGGTCATTATGAACAAGTGAATAGGGCAGGATCAGGTGATCCTTGCCGTCGACCTTCTTCCAATAGGGCAATTCGTCATCATAGGCGTCGGAGTCGTAGAGAAAACCACCCTCCTCCACGAGCAGCCGGCGGGTGTTGACGCTTGGGCCGTAGCGGCAATACCAGCCCAGCGGCCGCGACCCGGTCGTCTCGCGCAACGAGGCGACCGCACGTTGAATATGGTCGCGTTCTTCCGCCTCGGACAGATCATAGTGCTTTATCCAGCGCCAGCCATGGCAGCACACATCGTGACCGGCTTCGGTTATCGCTTCGGCGGCCTCGCGGTTGCGCTCAAGCGCGAGGGCACAGCCGAATATCGTCAAAGGCAGGTCGCGCTCGCGGAACATCCGCATTAAGCGCCAGAAGCCGACGCGGCTGCCATAGCCGAACATCCCTTCGGCGGCGAGGTCGCGTCCTTCGACGTCGGAGCCGGCGACCTCGGTAAGGCGCGTCTCGGAAAGGCCATCCCCATCCGGGAATGAGGGCTCGGATCCTTCTTCGTAGTTGATCACGAAATTGATCGCGATCCGCGCGCCATCCGGCCATTTCGGATTGGGCGGATTGGCGCCGTATCCTACGAAATCTCGGTCATCCGTCATGTCTTTCTCCTTGTCGCTAGGACGCCTTGGCCTTGGAAGCGGGCGTCTGCGCTTCCTTGCCGGCCCCAGAGACCTGCCTGGCCGCACTTGGACGCGCTCTCATGCTGATACGGGGCAAGCATCATAAATCTGTATCCTAATGTACTTGTATGACCCTGCATATGTCGGTTAGCGTTCTAACCTGACGACGAGTGCATTCTGGAACGCGTTTCAGAACCAAACAGATAACAGGGGTATCTTCATGCTAAAAGGAAAACTGGCAATTGTTGCGGGAACTGCGCTGTCGCTCGCGCTTATGTCCGGCGCCGCATATGCTCAGGATCGTAACTACACAGTCGCGACAGCAAGCACCGGCGGAACGTTCTACCCGGTCGGCGTCGGCATGGCCTCGCTTTGGACCGAGCAGCTAGGCGATCTGGATGTGAGCGCCTCGGCGATCTCCTCGGCCGGTTCGGCGGAAAACGTCGCTATGATGCACACCGGAGAAGTCCAGTTCGGCATCATCGGCGGCTATTTTGCGCGCATTGCCTATGAGGGCATTGAGGAGCTCGAGGGTCTTGGCCCCGTCGAGAACATGCGTACGATCACCAGCCTATGGCCCAATGTCGAGCAATGGGTCATGCTCAGCGACCGGGCTGAGACCGGCACCATCGAAGACGTCCGCGGCCAGCGCGTAAATGTCGGCCGTCCCGGCAGTGGGACGGAATTGTACAGCATGCACACGCTGCGTGGCCTGGGGATCGACCCCGATACCGACGTCACCTTCGAGTATGTCGGCTTCAGCGAATCCGTCGACCTTTTGCGGGACGGACGAATCGACGGTGCGAATATCGGCGGTGGCCCGCCGATCGCGGCGGTGACGGAAGCCTATTCCTCGATGGGCGCGGATCAGATCACGATGCTCGAATTCACGGACGAGCAACTCGAAACCGTGCAAAACCAAAGCCCAATGCCGTTCTACCGCTACACGCTGGAGGCGGAAACCTATCCGGGTCAAACCGAGCCCGTTGACACCATCGCGCAGGTCACGCTCCTGGCGGTCGTTTCGGATGTCGAGGAAGAAGTCGTCTATGAAATGACCAAGGCGATCTTCGAGAACAACGAATACCTGCGAAACATCCACGACATCATGGCCGGCATTCAGCTTGAAACCGCCCTCGACGGTTTGCCGGCGCCGCTTCATGCTGGTGCGTATGACTATTACGTGGAGGTGGGCCTCGACATTCCCGACGAACTGATCCCGCCCGAGCGTCGCTGAGCCGCCTGAGCGTTACTGAAGTCCAGGCGCGGCGGCACGAGGTTCATTTAGAGCCTCGGGGCCGCCGCGCAACGCTTGTGAGCATGGCACTTGCACGCCCCCGCCGCTCTTTGGCGTCGGGTGCAACTCTTTTCGCCGATTCATTTTTTGCAGCAAAGAAGCGAGAGACTAGTGAACAGCACTCCGCCTCGCACGCCGAAGACCTTGCCCGAAATAGCAGTGAGCGACGAAGGCGCGCGAACGCGGACCTTAACCGGTTATTCGGACTGGATTGTCTATATCTTTGCGATCGTGATCGCTCTTGGCCATGTCTGGTTTAACAGCTTCGGGCTTCTCGGGTCGGTCCCACGCAACGCCCTACACCTCTCGACGATGGCGCTCATCGTTTTCCTGACTTTTCCCGCGCGCAAGACGAGTCCGACCGATCGTTTCACGATCGTCGATGTCATTCTCTGCATCGGTATCGTGGTCTGCGGCTGGTACATCTTCACATATTACCTTGTCATCCACCGCGAGCAGTTCAGCATACCGGGCATGCGTGATTTGATTTTTGCGGGCCTTACGGTCGTGTTGTTGCTGGAAGCATCGCGCCGGGCGGCAGGATGGATCATTCCGGCGATCGCACTGTTTTTCATCGTTTATACGGTCTGGCTGGGGCAGTTCATTCCCGGGCCGTTCTATTACTCTCCGGCAAGTTTCGAGCGGCTCTTGTTCAGGCTCGCGCTGACGGATGAGGCGATTTTTGGAATCGTTGCGAACATCTCTTCGACCTATGTTTTCACATTTATCCTATTCGGGGCATTTCTGATCAAGTCGGGGGCTGGTGCGTTCGTCATCGACCTTGCGCTCGCTCTGTTCGGCCGGATCCGCGGCGGACCGGCTCACGCGGCGGTGGTGGGCAGCGGGATGATCGGCTCGATCACCGGCAGCGCCGTTGCCAATACGGTCACATCTGGAACCTTCACCATCCCGCTGATGAAGCGGATCGGGTATACGCCACGCCAAGCAGCCGGCATCGAGGCGGCGGCGTCCACGGGCGGCCAGATCATGCCGCCCATCATGGGGGCCGGCGCCTTCATCATGGCGCAGTTTACGGGCATCCCCTATATCGAGATCGTGGCGATCGCCCTGCTTCCCGCATTGATGTATTTCCTTTCCGTCAGTTTCTTCATTTATCTGGCTGCTCGGAAGCAGAATATCGGAAAAATGGAGGATGCGGACCTTCCAGATTTGAAGAGTGTCTTGCGGGACGGCGCCGTCTTTGTCTTCCCGATCGGGGCGGTCGTCGGGACCCTCATTTACGGATATACGCCGCTCTTCGCCGGGCTCGTGGGGATCGTCACGGTGGTCGTCGCCAGTTGGTTCACGCGCAACTACCGCATGGGGCCGCACGCGATTCTCGACGCGCTCTACACCGGCGTGAGGAATGCCGCCGCGACCGCGGTGATCCTGATGACGGCGGGCATCGTGGTTGGCATCGCCGGCCTGACCGGGATCGGCATTACCTTCTCCGGAATGATCCTGGTGCTTGCCGGTGACAGCCTGTTCTTGGCGATCGTCCTGATTGCCTTCGCCTCGCTCATCCTTGGCATGGGGCTTCCCGTCAGTGCTGCCTATGTCATGCTCGCTATTCTGGCGGCCCCGGCATTGACGCAACTCGGAGTCGCGCTCATCGCCGCCCATATGCTGATCTTTTGGTACAGCCAGGATTCCAACGTGACCCCGCCGATCGCTCTCGCGGCCTATGCTGCCGCAGGCGTTGCGGGTTCCGATCCGATGAAGACGTCCTTCACGGCTTGGAAATTCGCCAAGGGTCTCTATTTCATTCCTGTGCTCTTCGTCTATTCGCCGCTTCTGTTCACGGGAACCTATATGGGCGCGCTGCAGGCCGCGTTCTTCGGAACCCTCGGGCTTTTCTGTATAGCCGTCGTCTTCGAGGGCTATCTGGTGCGGCGGACCAACCTCGTGGAACGCTGCGGCTTTCTCGTCGCGGGGGTCGGATTGTTCTGGCCGAACATTTGGTTTTCCATTCCGAGTTTGGGGCTGTTTCTCGCGTTGCTGGCATGGCAGTTTTTTCAGGCGAGGAAGAGCGACATGGTGCGCGCATGAACCGGAATCTGAGAGAGTTGGATCTTGGGCAACTGATCAGGATCCGGTATCCAATACGGCGATGTTCGACAGTAGGGTGATTATGTCTGAACTGACCGATTACGCCCGTGCGGCCTCACCGAAATCCGCGAGGCGAATCTCGAAAAGATCAAACGGCTGATCGTGGTATCGGTGACATCGCCTCCCAAATGTACAGGCTCACCGTGGCCCTGACCTTCAAGACGAAGATCGTGAGCTTGGGCTGCGGCTGACTGCCGACAGAATGGCCGTGCGAGGTGATGCTGGGGCCGGAACGGCGTTTGCGCAATTTGGTCGCTCTTGGAGGCGACACAAGCCGATTTTGAGGGCGCACGAAATGCAGCGCGCAAATTCTCCAGCGGCTACCCAGAGCCTTTAGTTTACGCAAAAAAACGAATTTCAGCAAAATATTAGTGAATCTAAGAACGCCGTCTAGCGACTTCTGCCAACAACCCGAGAAGAACGGATGACTCCAAACACACTTTCGGATGCGGCTGATCGCAACGGCGCAGTCCTGCATGACCGCAAATTGAAGTCCATGGCGCGATTGCGTCTGCTCACAGGCGTGGGAATAGCCGCCCTCCTTACAAGTGCTGCGCCGATCGGGGGAGCTTGGGCCGAAGTGACCATCAATGACGGAGGTTCCGAAATAGTCGATGGGGGGACCCAGTCCACCCCTTGGAACATCGGTGGGAATCTCGTTATCGGATCTGTTGGCGAGGGCGCCCTGACCATTCGCAATGGCGGCAAGGTCATTAACGCCACTGGCACGGTGGGTCGTGATGCAGACAGCGATGGCGTCGTGACAGTGACAGGGGCCGAGTCGACCTGGACCAATGAGGGGAACCTCCAGATCGGTTATGAGGGCACGGGCGACCTGACCATTTCGGATGGGGCGGAGGTCGTGGTCAGATACGACAGTCACATCGGCAAGGAGGTTGGCAGCGACGGCAGTGTGACAGTGACCGGGGCTGATTCGGAATGGTTTATTTGGGACAAGCTTTCTGTTGGTGGCGGTGGTACGGGCGAACTGACGATTTCGGATGGAGGCTTGGTGGACAGTTTCGGGGCCGTCATCGAAAGTCCGGACCACTCCAGGAGTCGTGTGACGGTGACTGGCAACGATTCGACCTGGAGCAACACCGGGAGCTTCGATGTCGGCTCTTCCGGCGTGGGCGAACTGACCGTTTCGGATGGCGGCCAAATCATACAGAGCATACCGAGCAACAATATCTTAATCGCTGACAACAACGAAAGTACCGGCATCGTAAACATTGGAGCCGCAGCCGGCGATACGGCTGTGGCGCCAGGGACATTGGTGACGGACGGTGTCGAATTCGGTCAAGGTGACGGCACGCTGGTCTTCAATCACACCGGCGGCAATTATAATTTTGCGCCGAAGATCTCCGGCGAAGGGAAGATCGATGTCTATTCAGGCACTACCCTGCTGACGGGCACTTCCAGCGACTTTGCGGGGACGGCGACGGTTCATGGCGGCCGGTTGAGCATTTTCGGAACCCTGGCTGGCGATATCAATGTCGGGTCCGGTGGCGTGCTGCGCGGAACCGGGACGGTTGGGAGCCTTGACGTCAGCGGTTTTCTGGCGCCCGGCAACTCGGTCGGGACTCTCACGACCACGGGCGATGCAACCTTCAACGCCGGGTCGACCTATCGGGTCTATGTCGATCGCAACGGCGCCAGCCGCCTGGACGTCGGCGGCACGGCGACAATCGATGGCGGGACGGTCGATGTGGTCAGCCTTGAGACCGATGACGATCAGAGCATTCTGGGCACCTACACGATCCTGGAAGCGGACAGCCGGACCGGCGAGTTCGACGACGTCTCGGCAAACTTCGCGTTCATCGACCCGTCTCTGAGCTATGACGATACACACGTTTTTCTGACCCTGGCGCTGCGGGAACTGCCGCAACCTGATCCCGACCCCGACCCTGAATCCGATGACGGTACGACCCTGAATCCACCGATGAAGCACTTGCAGACGTTATTTGCCGGCAATGCCAATCAACAGGAACTGGTGGCCATCCTTGACAGTCTGGATACGACCGATCCGCGCTATCAGGCCTTTTCCGACGCTTTCGGTTCCAACGCTTTCTTCCGATTGTCGCCTGAGGCAGTCGCCACGGTGCTGGAAGAACTCAGCGGCAGCCGTTCGGCCGGCGTTTCGGGCATATCGGCGTCGTTCTCGACCGGTTTGATGGATTTCGTCCAGATGGCGAATGGTTTCGGAGGCGGATTTGGCCAGGGCGGTCAGACGGCGGCGGTCCTGACGCCGGGCACCATCCAGTTCGCCAGTGCCGAACCAATGTCCCGCGACGAATGGGATGAAGTGGCGCAGGCACCGGCCCCGGCGGGCGCCGGCCGCACCGATGGCCCAGCAAGCTGGGTCCGTATCGTCGGCCAGACCGGCCGCCAGGGCAGCGCCAACGGCATGCCCGGCAGCGACAGCCGGTCGGCAGGCCTGCATGCCGGGATCGACATGCCGGTCAATGACGCCTTTTCGGTGGGCGCGGCGGTTGGCTACGAGCAGGGCCGTGTCACCTCCGGCGGTATGCTGGGTATCGACACCGAAAGCTACAGCGGCGCGGTCTATGGCCGCTATCAACTTGATGACCTGCGTCTATCGGGTGCATTCAGCTATTCCCGGATCGACTATGACAGCAACCGCACCGTGCCGGTTTTCGGCCTCCAGACGGCCGAGTACAGTGCGGATGCGTGGAATGTCGACGCCCAGGCGGCCTATGATTTCCGTCCCGGCCCCGATGGCCTCACCATCTCGCCGCTGGTCGGTATCCGCTACCTCGGCATGCGTCAGGAAGGCTACGAGGAAACCGGTGATGCCGGTCTGTCGGTCGGTTCGCTGACCACCGACAGCGTGCGGGCTAGGCTTGGCGCGGAAACACGGTTCGAAAGCGCCATGGATGACGGCATGACGGTCGCCCTGACCGCCCGTGCTGCCTGGAGCCGCGAGATCGGCTCACCGGAAACCGCGCTCAGGGCATCGCTCCTGGGCAGCGACAGCTTCGCCATTCAGGGTCAGGGGCTGCCGCGCGACATAGCCGAACTTGGCGTTACGCTCGACCTCGGCATGACCAACAACGTCGATCTGTTCGCCGCCTATGACGGCAGCCTCGGCGACAACTACACCGACCATCGCGGACAGGCCGGGCTTCGCTTCACCTGGTAGGCCGATCTTGTGCAATCTGGCGTCCTCGTGCAATCCGGGGATCGACCCGGTGTCACTAACGGCAGGAACGACGGCTCGCCTCAATGGCGGTGCTGGTTGGGGGCGGCAAGCCGCTTGGTGGTACCGTTCACCTTTTTCTCAGGCCCGGTCGCCGCTGCTGCCGGGCGCGTGTGCCAAGCGGGCGCCGAGCAGCGCGGCGCCCAGCGCCCCCAGGATCACTGTTGCCGACAGCGTGACAGCCGTATAGGCGAAGGCGCCCACGACGGCGTCGGACATCGGCACCTCGGCCAGACGCATTTGCATCACCCAGGCGGCCTGGGGGGCGCCCAGGCCGGCAACTCCGGTGACCGGCAGGGCGAAGGCGATATTGGCGATTAATCCGGCGGCGGCGGCGGCCGCACTCTCGATAGGGCCGGTCAATGCGGTGCTCACCGCCTTGACGGCAAGTATCGCCGCCAGGGCGTGACAGCCCCAGACCGCGTAACCCGATACGACGATGACCCCGGCCGCACGGGCGCTGGTAATGCGGTCGCGCAGCCTGAACAGGTCGGCAGCGATCCGGGCGATGCGCCCCGATGGTGCCGGAATCTGCCTTAGGGGCCGGGATCGTCTGACGGACCCCAGAACCAGCGCGAACGGCGACAGGCTGACGGCGGCGGTCAGGGCGATGGCGGCCAGAGACAGCCAGCGCGGGATGCCAAGCCCGGTGTCAATACCGGCCGCGATCATGGCAAGGCCCAAAAGCGTCAGCGTCGTTGCCAGATCGAGAAAACGGGCAAACAGGATGACGCCGGCGCCGTCGGCCAATGGCACGTCATACAAGCGCCGTGTCATGACCGGGAAGCTGGCCTCTCCCAATTTGAACGGCAGGATCGTGTTGATCGCCAGCAAGGTGGTCGTGACAGCCCAAAGGCCGGGTCTGGAACGGGTCTCGCCGAACAGCAAGACGCCGAATCTGAGCGCGCGCGCCAATTGGACGACTGGCATCAGCGCCCAGGACAGCAGGAGCCATCCCGATGACGCCGAGGCGGCCGCTAAGTGCAGGGCGGCGACCGTGTCCGGCGTCAGAAGATACCAAAGCATGGCCGCGGCCATGGCGATACCGGCCAGGGTAAAGGCGACCGGCCGGATGATGCGCCGGGGCCGGGGCTCGTCAGTCATCCCGGTCTTTTATCTTTGAGCCGCGATCGGTGCGCTCACGGACGGCATCCAACGATGATCCCGGCCGCATTCGGGCGTTGAAGATCTCGGCCAGCATGCCGAAGACGATCAACTGGACGCTGATGATGGTCATCAAGACCCCCAGCATCAAAAGCGGCCGTCCGCCGATATCGGCGCCGGTAAAGAGTTTGAGCAGCGTCAGATAGGTGAGCGTTCCGCCGCCCAATATCATCATCAGGAGGCCGGCGCCGCCGAATAGATGGCCGGGCCGCTGGGCAAAACGCGTGATCGTCATGACCGTTAGCAGGTCGAGAAATCCTTTGACGAACCGCTTGGCGCCGAACTTCGACTTGCCATAGCGCCGGGCCCGATGATTGACGGGGATTTCGGTCACCGTGAACCCGTTGTAATGCGCCAGAACCGGCACATACCGGTGAAGCTCGCCGTAAAGCTGGATCCTGTGAAAAACCTCGCGGCGATAGGCTTTGTAGCCGCAGTTGAAGTCGTTAAGCTTCACACCGCTGGCGGCTGCCGTAACACGGTTGAAAAGCCGTGACGGCAGAGTTTTCGAGGTTGGGTCGTTTCGCTGCCGCTTCCAGCCCGAGACCAAATCCCATCCGGCGTCGATCTGCTCGATGAAGCGGGGCAATTCTGCGGGGTCGTCTTGCAGGTCGGCATCCATGGTGATGACCAAATCCGTGTCGGCCGTCCGGATCCCGGCGTCGAGCGCGGCCGATTTGCCGAAATTCCGGCGCATGCGCAGACCTGTGACTTCTGGATGGGCGGCTGCAAGGGTGCGGATGACGCCCCAACTGCCGTCCTGGCTGCCGTCATCGACCAGAATGATCCGCTTCAGTGCAAGGGCGTGGTTCGAGGCCACCGACAACAGCTCGTCGACCAGCGGCGTCAAGCTCTCTTCCTCGTCGAAAACGGGCACGATCACCGAGATGGTCGCACGCGTGCCGGCATCGGATGCGGTGTCGGATGTGCGGGGGTCGAGTGTTGGATCGCTGGGCATTAGCAGGTCGCTTCTTCGTTATCAAAAAAGGCATAGCCGAGACCGTATTGCCGAGTATCCGACCCGTACATCAACGCTTCGACGGTTCCGCGACGGGCCGGCTCCGCCGATCCGTCAAGACCGAGCGATCCTTGTATCCGCTCAAACAGCGCCTCAGGCATGGGCACGTCGGCAGCGTTAGGGGACGGGGTCGTCCAGACGGCCAAGCATTGCCGGTCGACCTCGGTTGACATGTCGGCGGCCGATAGGTCCGGCCAAACAGCATCGGGATAGCCGGTTTCTATCACGCGCGCATGGGGAAAAGCGACGCGAAGATTGCCGCCCAGGTGAAAGCCGCTGGTGACGATGGTGCCGTGCTCGAACCCGGTTTCGTCGGCAATGCGCTCGGCCAGTTCCGGGATCGGTGTCAAGGTTCGGCAACTGCCGCAGTAGTCGGCACCAAGGAGGTGACGGACCACCAGCCCGGTCCAGGCGAGCGCTGTCACGGCGATAAGCAGGGCAACGAAGATTCGGATCGCCCGTTCGGTCGGCGGCCGATGGGCCAACGCGGCGAATGCCAGCAAGGGCGCCGGCATCAGGATCGGGTGCATCCACCGCTCGTTGAACGACACCGCGCCCAAAACGGGCACAAGGGTCCAGTGAAGCACGATTCCGACGATGACGGTCGTCAACAAAAGCCTGTGGCGGTGATCCCATGCCGGGCTGACCTGGGAGCCGGGACCGGGTACCATGCGCGTCTTTGTTCGGGCCCGCCAGAGTCCGGGCAGAAAGACCGCAGCGAACAAAAGGAGCAGGGGCTGAGGAAAAGCGGCCAATGCCGTCAGGAAGTCGAGCGTGCCGACGCCAAGCGTCTGCAGAAAAGTCGGCGGTGCTCCGCCTTCGGCCAGGACCGATGCCTGGACGGCGCCGAAGCTGCCCATATGGGCGACGACCCAGGCGACCGGGCCGATCAGAATAACGGCCGCCGGTGCCAGCGCCCCGATCAGACGCGGCGTCAGGATCAGGTCGCGCGTTTCGGTCCGCAGCAGCGCAGCGACGAACAGGGCCGCCGGCAGCATGACATAGTTCCATTTGCCGAGGGTGCCGAGACCGACACAAACCCCGAGCGCGGCGTACCATTGCCATTTCGGCGATTCGGCAAGCCGGCAAACGACATAGAACGTGGCCGCGATCACCGCCGCCAGCGTCGTGGTGTGGGTCAGATCGTGGTGGGAATAGACGGCAAAAACATAGATCAGACCGAAACTGTAAATCGAAAGCGCCGCCATCCGCTCATCGGGGATCAGGCGCCGGGCTGTCAGATACAAGAACAGCGCCGTCAGGCCGAGCAGGGTGTAACGCATGATCGTGGCCGCCACGACGCCGAATCCGATCAGGTTCCCAAGGCCGGTATAGATCCAGGTGAACAGGGGCGGCTGTGCGAAGCGATAGCCCCAATTCAGGTGCTGAGCGAACAATGTCTGTTCGGCGTCATCGATGCCGAGCACCGGCCCCATCGCCAGACGTGTCACCGCATGAAGAAGAAAATAGCCCAGCAGGATTGCCGCGACTGCGTGTGGCGACCACAAGGGAAGGCCGCCATGTAGCCAGCGCTTGGCCGGCAAGCCTGTGGACGGGTCGTTGTGAGACGATGCGGGCATGGATTGCTGCAGTGCTGCTTGCGAACGGGGTGATGTGTCCAAACGAGGATTTTGATTATCTAAGGGTGGAACTTTGGCTGGACATATAAGAAACGACTAAAATAATCTCTGTCCTCCTGGCCGCGCTGATGCCGCTGTCGATTCTGCAGAATGTGCTGTCGTTGTTTGCCCTCCCGTGTTCTACACATCCCATCCGTGCCGACAAAAAGGAAATAGTAAACGATGCCGCTTTGTTTCTTGCTTCGGCTTGGCAGATCTGTCGGGCTCGGATTGATCGCCTGTGCCTTGATGATGCCGACGAATGTGCATGCGCAAGAGTCAAAGGCTGAGGGTCCCCGCATCCTGACCCCATTCGACCGGGACTATCTGTTGAACTATCCGAGAATTGTTGGCGAGGTGGCGCGCCAGCCATTCCGAACGGATCCTGACGGTTTGACACAGAATGCGCTGGCCCTTGCCGGGCTTGGCTTCGCCTTCGCACTGGACGAAAGTGTCAGGCGCAGTTGGCAGAGCGATTTCCGAAGCAACGACACAAACGATATCTCAGAGCCCTTCTATGAGATGGGCGTCGTGCAAAACATGGCGATCGGGACCGGTTCGGCATATCTGGTCGGCGCCATTTCGGGGGACCGGAGGCTTCAGGCCACGGCATTGCTTGCGGCGCAAAGCTTGCTCATCACCGCGGTGACGGTTGAGGGGATCAAATGGGTCGGCGGGCGGCAGCGTCCGGGTGACGGGGACGGCGCCTGGGATTGGGGCGGACCGGGGGCCCGTCGCAATGCCTCGTTCGTGTCCGGGCATGCGGGAGCTGCTTTTGCGGCCGCAACGGTGGTTGCCGAGCAATATCGCGATACGCCGATCGTGCCCATCCTCAGCTATGGTCTTGCCACGGGTGTCGCTTTATCACGGATCAACGACGATGGGCACTTCCTGTCGGATGTGGTCGGCGGCGCTCTGGTCGGCTATGGTATCGGCCGCTTGACCACGGGCATGAGCCCGTTCGACAACGATAACGTGTCGCTGAACGCCTATCATCGCGGCGACGAGATCGGTGTTCAGTTGTCGGTGCGGTATTAGCGAGTCGGCTAGGTTCGTTCGCGGTCGGCGACGGGTGGGTGGCCATAACGGGCACGATAGGCGCGCGAAAAATAGGGGGCCGAGCCGAAGCCGCAGGCCAGAGCAATCTCGAAAACCGGCAGTTTGGTCTGCTGCAAGAGCTGGTGCGCCCGCTCCAGGCGCAGATTGAGATAATGGCGCTGGGGCGGCTCGCTCAGATGGGTTTGAAACATCCTGGACAGTTGCCGTTTCGACAGCCCCGCTGCCTGGGCCAGGCCATCCAGAGACAGCGGCTCTTCGAGGTTGTCCTGCATCAGTTCGATGATCCGGGCCAACCGATCATTCTGTACCCCCATACGCCGATCGGGCGCCATGCGCTGATGATCTTGGGCGGCGCGGATGCGGTCGTGGATGAATTGTTCCGATACTGCCCGCGCCAAGCGATCGCCCTGGTCCATGGCGATAAAGTGCAGCATGAGGTCCAGCGCTGCGGTGCCGCCGGAACATGTGAATCGGTTGCGATCGATTTCGAACAAGGTCTCCCGGGCGTCGATGTCCGGCCAAGTTTCGCGAAAGGCGGGCAGGGATTCCCAGTGCAGGGTTACCCTGTGGCCTTTCAAAAGTCCTGCATGGGCCAGCAGAAACGGGCCGGTGTCGAGCCCGCCGAGGGTCGATCCCGACACGGCCGCCCGGCGCAGCCAGCCGGCGACGCACGGTCCCGCATGCCGTCCGACATCGAAACCAGCGCAAACGACGATCACCGGCGGAAACCGGCGCATCGAGGCGATATCCGCTTCGGCGAGCAAGGTCATCGCGTTGCTGGCTTCGACCGGGTGCCCATCGGCCGAGAATAGATGCCAGCTGTAGAGATCGCGTCCGCTGCGCTGGTTGGCGACGCGCAGGGGCTCGATGGCTGAGACGAGGCACAGCATTGAAAATCCCGGAACCAGAAGAAAGCCGATCGCGGTCGTGCCGTCATTAGGGCCGTCGCGGTGTTCCGGAAAGCCGGTCATGGTCGGCCGGTCAGGTTTCGATTGTTTGGGCTGTGGAGCGACCGGGAAGGGCGATCCGTCGGCCGATAAAGGCCGGTGGCGTCTCGGTGATCAGTGACGACAGGGAGTCCAGCATTTTGGTGTCCAGAGCCGTGCTCTTGGAACTGTCCAGATCGACGGCCAGAACCATGACCTCTTGAGTGGCGACACACTCTTCGCCCTGCATCAATTCATGGGCTATGTGGATCCGTTTGCGGTCGACCCCAATGACCATGGTGGCAACGGAGACGGTCGCGCCTTCGGCCACTTCGCGCAGGTAGCGGATATGGGTTTCGACCGTGTAAAGCGACTGCCTTTTGGCGGTGCGCCAATCGGCATCGGCACCGATATGCAGATACAATGCGTCGGTCGCATCGCTGAACACCAGGGCATAGTACCCTTCGCTCATATGGCCGTTATAGTCGATCCATTCCGACGGGATCACGAGGCTGTGAAGTGTCTGGCGGGTCATTGGAAATCGGCTGTCCGCTACGAGTTTCGGGGCGACGAGTCCGGGGGCGACGAGTCCGGGGTCGGCGGCGCACTTGGTCGCGGGGCGGCTTCCCGGCGAGCCTTGAGGATGGCGACGAGACCGCGATCCCGTTCCTGTACCAGATCGGCGATGCTTCTGCCAGCAGCCTCTTTCTCGCATCCTTCAACCATTCGGTTACGCAGGTCCGAGGTGAGGTCCGGGGCAACCAGCCGGGTCCAGGGTTCCAGCAGCGATGGCCCGAAATGATCGAGCATATGCGCCATCCCTCCTTGCCCCCCGGCGAGATGAAAGGTCAGGCATGGCCCCATCAGGGCCCAACGCAGTCCCGGCCCTTCGGTGATCGACCGATCGATCTGCTCGACCGTCGCCTCGCCGGCATTGACCATGTGCAGGGCTTCACGCCAGATCGCGTCTTGCAAGCGGTTGGCGATGAAGCCGGGAATTTCGGCATCCATCCGGATCACCGCCTTGCCGGCTTCGTCATAGATCCGGCAGGCGGCGTCGACGGCCGATGCCTTGGTGCGTTCACCGCCGACCACCTCGACCAAGGGCACCAGATAGGGCGGGTTGAACGGATGGCCGACGACCAGTTGCGAGGCGTCTTCGGCCTTGGTCGCCATTTCCGTCATCGAATAGCCCGATGTCGACGAAGCCACGACAACCCCCTCACGGGCGGCCGCAGCCAGCCGGGCCAGAAGATCGCGCTTCAGGTCGAGGCGTTCCGGCGCGCTTTCTTGAATGAAGTCGGCGGCGGCGGCGCAGTCTTCCAAAGTTTCGGCCATGCGCCAGCGATCCGGTGCGGCGCCGGGCGCAAGGCCAAGGGCCTGCATGGACGGCCAAGCCCAGTCGATCAGGGTGGCAAGACCCGCCGCTGCATCGGGCGCCGGGTCCCAAGCGACGACATCATAGCCGCGCGCCAGAAAATGCACGGCCCAGCCGCCGCCGATGACACCAGTGCCGATGATGCCAATGGTTTTGATCGATTTGTCAGTCACGAACCGGTTCCTTTGCCAGCGGTCAGGCCGAGTTTTCTGCGGGTTTCCGCCGGTGTCAGCGTGCGGGCACCGAGCGCGCGAACCAGTCCTGTAGCCCGCTCGACGAGTTGGGCGTTATCGGCCAGCACGCCACGGTCGAGATAGAGGTTATCCTCCAATCCAACACGCACATGGCCGCCCAGGATGACCGATTGCGCCGCCATCGGCATCTGCATCCGCGAGATTCCGAACGCCGCCCATTGCGCGGTGGGCGGCAATTGCTGGGCCATCAAAGCCATCGTCTGGGTGTCTGCCGGGGCGCCCCATGGGATGCCCAGGCAAAGCTGATAAAGGGGCGGATCGGCGAACAGACCTTCGGAATAAAGCTGGTTGGCAAGCCGGACATGGCCGAAATCGAAAACTTCGAGCTCGGGCTTGACGCCTGCCTCGCGGATCAAGCCCGCCATCCGGCGCATGCAGGCCGGCGTATTGATATAGACCGTTTCGGGGTAATTCATCGACCCGCAGTCCAGCGTACAGATTTCCGGCTTCAGGTCGACCACATGGGCCACCCGTGCATCGGCGTCGATCAGATCGGTCCCCGGCCCGCCGATCGCCGGGTTCTCCAGTCCGGGAACGAAATCGCCGCCCATGCCCGCTGTCAGGTTGAGCACGACGTCAGTTCCGGACGCACGTACCCGCTCGACCACCGCGGCATAGAGGGCGGGATCGCGGCTGGCGCTTCCCGTCTCCGGATCGCGGACATGGATATGAGCGATGGCCGCCCCCGCCTTGGCAGCGTCGATGGCGGCATCGGCGATCTGTTGCGGTGTAACCGGGACGGCAGGGTTCTTGTCGACGGTATCGCCGGCGCCGGTAACGGCGCAGGTGACAATCACCTCGGTATTCATGCCGGAAATCTCCATTCGATAGACGGTGCGGGCGGATGTGGCGGGGCTTTCTCAATCCTCGTAGTTCGCGCCCAACTGTCTTGATCTTTCCTGTCGTTAAAGTGGCCGTGCAGGGCAAGGCTGTCGCCTACCATTGGATACCGTCGCGGTAGATGATTGCGACGATGGAAAAGGGGGAGCATGCCATGGAATCGACAGCGATCAATTCGGCCGCTGGTGGGCGGACCGAAATCAGGGACGTCACTATTCTGCCGGGTGGCATGGTTCGTTTGACGACGGATGCCGGGCGGGCGGTCGATCTTCATCCGATCTGGCTGCGCGAGCAGGCGCCTGACGCCGAAAGCCGCGATCCGGCGACGGGGCAACGGCTGCTCGATGCCTGGTCTTTGCCGTTGGATCTCCGGGTCACCGAGGCGGCGCGCGCCGAACAAGGCCATCTGGCGATCGCTTTTTCCGATGGGCACCGAACCCGTTTTGCCCCCGATGACCTGAGCTTGGCGCTGGCGAACGGTTCGGACGGCGCAATCCCTGATGGGTCTGGGCGCGATATCGTGCCCGACGGCTTGACCGTTTGGGACACGGCAACCGCGCCGTCTCCGACCGCCCAGCTTACCGACGTCGAGCGGGACCCCAATGCACTGCTGGCATTGCTGCAGGATTTACGCCGCTATGGCTTTGCGATCGTGCGGGGGCTGCCGGTGGCCGAGGATGCTTTGGAAGATTTCGTCCGCCTCATCGGTCCCATGCGCGAGACCAATTGGGGGCGCATCGCCGACGTGAAGGCCATTTCGAACGCCTTCGACCTTACGATGACGAGCCGGGGGCTGGAATCTCACACCGACAATCCCTATCGCGACCCGGTCCCCGGCTATGTATTGCTGCATTGTCTGGCCAATGACGCCGACGGCGGCGACAGCACCATCACCGATGGCTTCCGGGCGGCCTTGGCGCTGCGGGAGCGCGACCCCGAAGGCTTTGACACGCTGACCTCGGTCAGGCCCCGGTTCCGCTATGTCGACGAGACCACGGTTTTGGAAAACACGGGCCCGCTGATCGAGTTGGATGACGCAGGCCAATTAAAGCAGGTCAGGCTGAGCAATCGCACCGACGATGTCTACGATCCGGATCCCGCCGTCCTCGACCGGTACTACCGAGCCCGGCATGCCTTTGCCGCCATCGTCAACGATCCGGAAATTCAAGTGCGGTTCAAGCTTCAGCCCGGCGAGATGATGATGATGGACAATTACCGCCTGTTGCACGGACGGACCTCATACACCCTGTCGACCGGTCATCGGCATATGCGGCAATGCTATATGGACCGGGATTCCATGGCCAGCAAACGGTTGGTTCTCCAACGGAATGCACGCTGAGGGTCCCTGGGCCGCCCGAGACCCCGGCGCCGTGGGGAAGCCGCCGCGCCGGTTTCCGGCCTCGGCGGCAAAATTGTGAGTGTGGCGGGAAAGACATCTGTTGATCGGTGTCGCATCGCTCAATTGGTAATATTCCCGCCAAGCCCTCAGACCTCGGGATTTTGGTCCGGCAGGCGTGGTTCCCGCGTGAAAACCCGCCGGATCATCGGTTCGAAATACTCAAGCGGCAACGTGTCGTAAGCCGGGTCAAACGACGCTTGGTCGTATAGATGCGTGAATTCGACCGTGCGATCGTAATGGGGGTGATCCTTGAACATGTCGCGGGCGTTCCGATCGCCGCCGGAATGATGGAAATAGTAGTATCCCTGGAACAGCCCGTGATGCCGGATCATCCAATAATTCGCCTCGGAAACATAGGGGCGGACGATCGCGCCGACCAGTTCGCTGTGATTGTCGGGCGCCAGATTGTCGCCGATATCGTGGATGACGGCACAAACGACGTATTCCTCGTCCTTGCCGTCGCGGAGCGCCCGTGTCGCCGTCTGAAGCGAATGCTGAAGCCGATCGACCTTATAGCCGTCGAAAGATCCCTTTAGGCCCTGGAGTGCTTCGATCAGGCGATCGGGCAGGGCGGCTTTTTGTTCCAGATAGTATGCGTCCAGAAGGTCGTAATCTTCCTTCGTACCGTCTTCCATCCGCGTAAAGCTGACGGTCTTTGCCATGGTCGGAGTCCCCTCGTATTCGTAGCCGGTCCCGGTGCCAGAGTTTGGCAAAGGGGGCTTTCCGACACATGACCGATCAAGCCATCCATATTGCCCGATTCAGCCGTAATTGGGCATTGCGGCCTTAAGACTACGTTTGGCGCGGCTTTTTCTGGTCGCCCCAATCATCACCGGTCCACCAGCGCATCAAACTGCTGTCGTCTGGATCGATATACCAGCCGGCCCCCGGTCCCGAGGCGGCAGGAGCCGGGGCCGTCGGCGCCGCGCTGCCGGAACCGGCGAGCCCATGGCCTGCCCCCGCCGGCATGGGATCGGATCGGCCGCCGCCGCCGAACAAGGCATCGGCGAAGCCCTGCGAGCCACCCTGTTGACCGGCCGCCGTCGCGTCGACGTCGATGCCGCCCTCACGTGCTTGAGTCACCAACGAGAAGAGATCGGAGAAAAAGCCCTGGGATTCGCCGGCTGCGGCCCGATCCGCCCGCCCCTGCTTGAACAGGATGACGCCGAAGGCAATCAGGGCGATACTGATGGCCAGACTGATGACCGAAGACACGATGATAAAGATCCCGGCACCGGTAAACGCCCACGGAGCATAGGCAATGATGCCATCGGTGCGGTGAACGTTATTGGGATTGGACTCGGAATACATTACCGAGACTTCGCTGCCCTCGGTCGGGCGGGAACTGCTGCGTCCGCTCTGTGTGAATTGATAGGTCTGACCGTCCGTTGCCTGAAATTCGATGACAGGACTGTACATTTGCCCGTTGTCGCGGCTTTGGCTTGTCACGACATCGACGACGGTGCCGGTTGTCTCGATCGCGTCGTCGGGCGGGGTCGGGGTAATGAATCCGCCGATGTTGAGAAAGATAATCCCCATGACGATGCCGACGACACCGCCTAGTATACCGCCGACATTACGGCCGCCTTTTCTGGACCGGCGTCTGCCGCGTCTCAGCACGCCGAACAGCCCTTCAACGATCAAGACCGCGCCGGCGGCCATCTTGGCGGCGCCGCGGGCCGCCGCGTCCTCGGACCAGTTGGTTTTCAGCGTATTGAAGAAGTGCTGAATTCTTGTAAACACGACTAACCTCCCGCCGAATAGTGTAGGTGGTATTTTTTGAGACTTATCGTACGACCGAGAAGGTCACACTGTCATATTCCAGGCGCGCGCCGCTGGCGGCGTCGTGTTCGAAGATGACGACCGTCCAGTCACCGGCCGTCCAAAACCGTTCTTCGAATTCGAACATCCCCCAGTCGCCATAAGCGCCACCCATCGTGAATCCTTCGATCGTCGGTTCTTCGTCGTCGCCGTGATAGGCCTCGAACTGGATATTGGCTTCGAAGGTATTCGAGCAGCCGACGAAACCGACCGTCACCGGCCCCATGCCGGCATCCGTCCAATTCCGCCCCTGGTCATTGGGAAAGGCAATGATGCCGCCGGGCGCACTTTGCTCGATGGCGCCGCAATCAACCAATTCCGCAGCCGCGACGGGTGGCATATGGGCGCCGTCCGGGCGATAGGCCGGCATGTTCAGGGCATCGGCGGGAACGATGGCGTCGA
>LFIK01001110.1_pt1 | contig 20958 bp, 15 predicted proteins | sample 643401 | NCBI WGS metagenome assembly LFIK01 (sample SAMN03777447, study PRJNA286221) | soda lake metagenome | biome: soda lake; feature: Kulunda steppe; material: water; isolation source: sample T5-Br brine of Lake Tanatar-5 | place: Russia: Kulunda steppe | collected 2010-07
CGGCTTCGGCTTCGCGTTGTTTCTCCTGGGCAAGCCGTCGCGCCCGATCTGAGTGGATGCGGTCACTGATGATTCGCCCGGCGGCCCGGGCCATGTTGAGCAGCGGTGTCAGCATGGCTGAGGTTGTATCATGATGAGGGTGAACATCAAGTGTACACACGGAGCCGCAAAGATGCCCGTCATCCAGGACGACCGGTGCGCCGGCATAGAACCGGATGTCTGATCCGGATGTGATCAACGGATTGTGTCGGAAGCGATCGTCCCGGCGGGCATCGGGAACGATCAACGGTGCCCCGCTTTGGACTGTGACCTTGCAGAAGGCTTCGTTCAAAGGCGTTTCCGTCAGGTCGTCCATACCATGGCGGCCCAGGAAAAGCTGGCGCTCCGGGGTCAGAAAGGTGACCAACCCCATGGGGAGGCCGGCCGTTTGAGCCGCGGTCGCCGCGATGGCATCCAGCGCATCATCAATGCGCGTCATGTGGGTATCGCCGATCTTGGCGTCCATCACCGCTGCGCCATCCATCGTCGTTGATAACAAAAAGCCCCCAATTTCAGGCCGATGCCCGAAGCACGCGTATCGATTGATTAACCATACTATGCTTATGTCTTTAGGTCATCCTCCACAACCGGGAACGAGCCATGCGCGTTCAAGAAATGCCAATCAGGCCGCCTGAATCTCGGTAATATATTCCGTGATCTGTTTCTTCAGCGTTTCCCCCCGCTGCGCGACACTCTTGGCTGTTGAGGCGACCTGATCGGCCGCGGATGCGGTGGTCTGAGCCACCGATTTCAGGCCGTCGACATTGTCGGCAACCTGCTGAGTGCCGTCGGCCGCTTCCTGGATATTCAGGGAAATCTCCTGTGTCGCGGCCGTCTGTTCCTCACCCGATGCGGCGACGGCCGTGGAGATCTCGTTGAGTTCCTGGACCGTTGTTGCGATCGTGCGAATGGCAGGCGCGGCCGCAGCGACCCCGTCTTGCATTTCGCCGACACGGGCTCGGATGTCTTCGGTCGCCTCAGCCGTTTGACGCGCCAACTGTTTGACCTCATGGGCGACGACGGCAAACCCTTTCCCGGCTTCGCCTGCGCGAGCGGCTTCAATGGTGGCATTCAGGGCAAGCAGATTGATCTGCTCGGCGATATCGGAGATCAGAGTGACGATTTCGCCGACCTTTTCGCCGCCTGTGCGCAGATCCGCGACATGCGTCGATGCAGTTTCAGCCTCGTCATCGGCGCGACTGGCGATCGACGACGTCTTGTTCACCTGCTGACCGATCTCTTCGATCGAGGCGGTCAGTTCTTCCGTGGCCGACGCGACCGTTTGCACATTGGCCGTTGCCTGAGTCGACGCCGCCGCAACCGTTTCAGCCTGGCGACTGGTGGTGTCGGCTGTTTGCGCCATGGCCTTGGCGGTTGATTCCAGCTCTTCAGCCGCGGATGCCAGGGCTTGCATGGCCTCCTCGACATCCGCGTCGAACTGTTCTGTCAACGCTTTGACCTGAGCGGCCCGGGCTTCCTTGTGCGCCGCTTCGGCTTGCTGGGCTTCAAGCATGTGCTGTTGGTCCTGGGCGCCTTGCCTGAACACCATCAGAGCGCGCGCAATGTCACCGATCTCATCACGGCGCTGGTCGCCGGTTACGGGTGTTTCGAGATCGCCGGCAGCCAGGCCCTTCATGGCGGCGATGCTCCGCTTCAACGGACCGACGATCCCGCTTCGGGCAATATACAGGCCTGTGGCAATACCAAACCCGATGCCGGAGACCGCCACCGCCAGCATCACCGCCATTGCCGCAGTCGCCTCCGTACGCGCCGTCTCGGCGCGCTCACTGGCCAGGGCTTCTGATTCCATCACAAATGCATTGACGGTCTCGCGCAGACGGGAGGCTTGATCGCGGCTGGCCGTGACGCTGTCGAGAACGGCTTCTTGCCCGTCGGATAAGGCCGTTTCGCCGGCATTCTGTGCAATCTCCAGGGTGCGCCGGAGCTCAGAGACATAGGCGTCGTAGGTCTGGGCGATCTGATCGAGATACGCCAATTGGTCGGGTGTTGCTGTACGGCGCAATTGTTCAAGATGATCGTTGAAGGCTTCCTGTGTTCGGGCGATTTCGGTGCGGTGCTCAGCAACCGTCGCGGGATTGGCGGCGGTGGCGTATTCCGCTCGGTTCAATGCCACCACGTCGGCTGCAACCTGGGCGCCCAGTCGGGCTTCAGTGCCGGCTTGGTCGATTGCCTCCGCCGCTTGGGTCATGCGGTTCAGCGAGTAGGCGCCAACCGCGGCGATCAGGACGGCAACAAGGGCCAGGATCGTAACGACAGCCATTGTTTTCGTCGAGAGTTTGTATCGTCCGAGCCATTCTGCCATGATCATCGCTCCGGCATCCCAGGTCTATTTATTGGTAGGACAATTTAGGGTGATACTGCGTCCATTTTCTAAATGATTCGTGAATCATTCTATAAATAAGTGCTAATGCTATTTTTATAGAAAAAACAAAGATCGATAATCGGTAAAGAGGAATTTTAAGGAAATCTGAACCGTACCGACCCAAAGTGGGCACGGTATATCCGGCCATACCTTGAATGGGGGTATGAAGCCTTGGGGCGGCTTTCTATAATTTGATTATGAAGACGGTAACCACCATTTATAGATAAAATTATATTTTTATCAACCTGAAGCAAAATAATGAAGAAATGATCGATAGATTTTTAAATAATCGGTTGGTCAATAATCACAACGGCATGCGTATTGTGTGCTTTATGGATTATGAATATCGTTCATCAAATAATGGTGTGTATTATCGAGTTAATAATTATCGCATAAAAATTCTATTTATAGAAAGAAAACATACGATAAATCCGGTATTAAAAAGTATTTTTTCCATGAAAGTGAATGACAATCGCAAAAATTAGACATTTATCATATATTCCGTTAAATGTGTAATTATGGTTTTATTGGATGGTTGCTTCTGGCGGTTTGTCTTTTCACCGTTGTACCAGTGAACATGAAGCGACGCCGCTCTAACGTTTATCCAGGACCTGGCGCACCTTCGCGGCAAGCTGGTCGCGTCTGTAGGGCTTGTTCAGCAGATCGACGCCCCGGTCAAGGCGGCCGTTATGGACAATGGCGTTTTCCGTATAGCCGGATGTGAACAGGATTTTCAGCTCAGGACGAAGGGCGCGGGCGTTGTCGGCCAGGACCCGCCCGTCCATGCCGCCGGGCATGACAACATCCGTGAACAGCAGATCGATGTCGGGGACCCGGTTCAGGATCTCCAGTGCTTCTGGTCCGGCTGACGCGTCGAATACGCGATATCCGAGCCCGTTGAGCTGTACGATGACGTGCTCTCGCACCAGATTGTCGTCCTCGACCAACAGGATTGTTTCATCGCCGCCGACGATCGTCCGTCCTTCCCGGTCAAGTTGAACATGATCGTCCCGTGATTGCGAACGCGGAAAATAGAGCTTCACCGAAGTCCCCTCGCCGGGTTCGGAGTAAACGCGGATATCCCCGCCCGACTGCTTGACGAAGCCATAGATCATGCTGAGTCCCAGGCCCGTGCCGGTGCCGACCTCTTTGGTGGTGAAGAAGGGTTCGAATATCCGGCCAATTATGTCACGAGGAATGCCCTGGCCGGTATCGGTGACGATGATCGATACGTAGTGACCGGGTTCGACATCATGCTCTCCGTTCGCGTGGTTGTCGGCAAGAATGGCATTGGTCACTTCGATCGTAAGGTGACCGCCGTCGAGCATCGCATCCCGTGCGTTGAGGGCCAGGTTCAAAAGCGCGCTTTCGAATTGCCCCGGATCGACCTCGATCTTCCAAAGCCGGTCTGTGTGGATGAATTCGATATCGATGTTTTCAGGTAGCGTCCGTTGCAACATGCTTTGCATGCTGTGGACGAGGTTGCTGGCGTCGACAACACGCGGTTCCAGCGCTTGCTGGCGCGAAAAGGCCAGCAAACGATTGGTCAATTCAGCCCCTTTGGTCGCGGCTTTGGCGGTCATTTCTGCCATCCCCTGCAAGCGCGGCTGATTGGCCAGTTCGTCTGACAGAAATTCAGTGTTGCCGAGGATGACGGTCAGCAGGTTGTTGAAATCATGGGCCACGCCGCCGGTCAGTTGACCGACAGCCTCCATTTTCTGAGCCTGGCGCAACCTGTCTTCGAGTTGCTGCTTCTTGGAGATGTCGGCAATGCTGCCAAGAACCCGAATTGGATGACCGTCGGCGTCATGAACGACAAAGGCCCGATCCTCCACCTTCGCCCAGCTTCCGTCAGCGCGTCTGAACCGATATTGTTCGCTGAAACTGCCGTTCTGATCGGAAATAAGCCGGTTGAAGGCCGCTTCGACCCGCACTTCATCGTCGGGGTGAACATTCGTGCGCCATACCGACGGCACCGCTTGAACGGGATCGGGTTCATGACCGAAGTGGTCGTACAGACTATCGCTCCACCAGGTGTGACCACTGGCAATATCCCAATCCCAGATCACGTTGCCCGTGGCCTTGGCAACAAGCCGAAAGCGCTCCTCGTTGATCTGTAGCGCCTGTTGGGCGTGTTTGCGCTCGGTGATATCCCGTTCGATTGCGGCCCAGTGTGTGAACCAGCCGGACTCGTTTGCGATCGGCACGATATCGAGCTCCAACCAAAACGCCTCGCCGGTTCGGGTGTAGTTGATGAGCTCGGCCCGGACCGGCTGCCATTTCTCCAGGGAACGCCGAATACGATCCAGCTCAGCGCGCTGGGTGTTCAGTCCCTGCAATATGCGCGGCGTCTGGCCGATCGCTTCCTCGCGTGAGAAGCCCGTGCGGCGCACGAATGCTTCGTTAACGTAGATGATTTTTGGCCCGTGGGGGTGGTCAATCGGTTCGGCTTCGGTGATCAGCAGAATATCGTTCTGGCGCGATACCGCGGTTTCAAGAAGGTGCAGTTGCTCCTCTCGGGTACGTTGCCGGGTAACATCGCGGAAATGGACGGCCAACCCTTCGGGGGTAGGGTAGGCGTCGACCTCGAACCAAGAGCTGAGCTCGGAATAGAATTCCTGAAACCGAACGACGTGACCCTCGGTTACGGCGCGTTCGTATTCGGTCTGAAACCGACTTCCAAGGGCGCCAGGGAATTCCTGCCAGATGTTCTTGCCTAACAGATCCTCGCGGCGGCGTTGAAGTAGGGTTTCTGCCTGGCCATTGAGAAACGAGAAATCCCAGTTGCCGTCCAGAAGGAAGAAGGCATCGCTGATGTTTTCTAGTGTCTCATCCAGTCGGCGCGACAGCATTGAGGAGGCGTTGCGGGCTGCGACCAGTTCCGAGATATCCTGAAACGCCCCTTCAATGGCGACGATCTGGCCGATTTCGTTGTGTACGGCCTCACCAATGGCCCGCACCCAGGCATGCCGTCCTGTCGCCGTGATGATCTTGAGTACCTCGTCGAAGGGCTCACCGGTGTGTATGCAGGCGTCGAGCAGAGCGCGTATCCGATCGCGATGTTCGGGAATGTAGTAGCGTATCGCCGCGTCAAGTGTGGGGGCGGTGCCTTCCGGTTCGTCGTGAATCGCTACTCTTTCCGGACTCCAGGTGATATGAGCCGGGTTGAGTTCGACACGCCAGCCGCCGAGCTGGGCCATGTAGCCGGCCCTTTTTTGCAGGCGCGCGGCATCAGTGAGCCGTTCCTTTGTCTCGATGAAGGTGGTGATATCCTGAGCATAGCCGATGACGATCTCACGCCCCTCAACCCGATGGCGTGCGCCGACCCCCCGAATGTGCGCGACCGTCCCGTCGGGGCGCTTTATCCGGTGCTGAAACACGATCACCGGCGCCGCAGAATCGATGAAATCCGTATAGGTCGCCAGCATCTGCGCCTGGTCGTCGGGATGCACCATGGCGACATAGCTGTCGAAATTGGGTGGCTCCTGGTCTGGCGGGATGCCGTACATGTCGAAAACCCGCTTTGACCAACGGAGTGTTCCTTGGTCGGGATCGTGTTCCCAAGATCCGATCTCCAGCAGGGTTTCGGCTGTCTGCAGGCGCGTCTCACGTTCTTGCAAGGCGAGAAGGGCGGTCCTTGTTTCGGTCACCGGCTGCTGAGTGCTGGTGGCGTCTGCCGACTGAGCGCTGGCCAGGGCGTCGCTCACATCCTCTACCCGATGAATGATGTAGATCAGCCGGCCCGACGGGTCGAATACCGGCTTGTTCACCGGCAGCCAGAAGCGTTCCTGGAATACGCCTTCAGGGGCGCGGATCGGATATCGTTGAAGACCCATCACATCAGTGACATGCAGCGTCCTTACCCGCTGCAGCGAGGCCATCAGGTTCTCCACACCATCTGCCTTGGGGTCGGCCGGATCGTCGGGAAAGACGTCAAACAGTTGCCGGCCAATGATCGCCTCGCGTTCTGCGAACACGGCCTGCGTGTACTCGTCGCTCACCGCCACAATCGAGAAATCATCGGGTGTCAGGACCAGCATCTTGCCCGGTACTGCCTGAAACAGCTTGGAGAAATCGGCGTCGGTCACAACGATCTGCGGGGGCGGTGCCTCGGCATTGCCGGTCACCGGCCGCACTGTTGTGTGTGCCTGAGTCATCGAGAGTGTGTCGCGAAGAGTGGCGACAATCGCAGCAGCACCATCGAATATGACCCGGGTCCAGGTGATGGCTGCGATGTAGCGAGCACCGGAGCGCGCCACGACCGCCCAGTTTCCAGCGTCAGTCTCGGTGCCGTCGAACTGCCGGACCTGATTGATGATCCGGGGCCGATCGACTTCCGGGTGCAGATCGGCAATCGTCATCGACTGGAGCGTTTGCGTGTCGTATTCCAACCATGTCTGCGCTGCCCGGTTTGACGCCAGAATCTGAAGTGTCTCGACTGAGAATAGCCATACCGGTGTCGGTAGTGCATCGTAAGCCTGGATGGCTGAGCGGTGCAGATTGGTCGTTCCGTGCATCGATACGCCTGAGCCCGATTGTTTTTTATCGATGTTAACCTAGCATTGTGGAGATCTCGGGGAAGGGCGACAGACTAACAAAAAAACGGGTACGTTTCAGGGGGCATGGTCAGTTCTGACCCTGCCCCCAATGGGTACTCATTCTTAAGTTAGTGCTGTTCGCTGTTTGACGTGCTCCCCGTCTTTGGACCGCCCCGGGCAGGAACTTCCGGGTGTCTGGCTCAGAGTGCGGAAGCCGCCGATGAGCCTTTCATGAGCGATATCGGCGGCTTGTTGCCGATCGCGCTGTGGGGGCGGACGGTATTATTATAGTCCTGACGCCATTCCTCCATTTTCGAGCGGGCGTCGTCAAGCGTCAGGAACCAGTGGGCGTTGAGGCACTCCGTCCTGAACTTGCCGTTGAAGGATTCGATGAAGGCGTTGTCTGTCGGCTTGCCAGGCCGGGAGAAGTCCAATTCGACGCCACGCCGATAGGCCCACAGGTCAAGATCGCGGGAGATGAACTCCGATCCCTGATCGACCCGGATCGTCTTGGGATAGCCGACCGATCGACAGGCCCGATCCAGCGTGGCCACGACATCCTCGCCGCGATAGCTGAACCGTGGATCGACCACCGGCGAGAAGCGCGAGAAGGTGTCGACGACGGTCAACACACGGAGCTTGCGGCCGGTCGCGAGCTGGTCGTGAACGATTGAGGTGGTCCCGGATTTTTGGACAGGATGTTAAGCCCATCCCGACGACGTAAGGAACGGACGGGCATGAAGACGATGAGAAATCGCTAAAGCGCGGAATTTAAGGCGAAAGTGGCTATAGAGGCGATCCGGAGCGATCTGACGTTGGCTGAATCAGCGGCCAGGCACGGCATTCACCATACGATAATCGGGTCTTGGAAGCGAGGCGATGGAGGGCATGGCCAGCCTGTTTGACGGTGGGGATCAAACCTCAAAGGCGGCCAACGAGGCTGAGATCGAGAAATTACACGCCAAGATGGGGTCGAATGCCGGAAAGTGCAGAATCCAATGCTCTCATGAGCGTTTTAGGTTTTCCGGGCATGAGAATACACCCCCGTGGGTACAGGGTGGTCAAAGGCTGTAGCCTGTGCAGGCGCTGTGCAGAGCCCCAGTAAGATCATCGGCCAGTAACCGAAGCGGCCAATGCGCCATTGATGGACCGTCGCCAGTCCTCCTGCCGTTCGTCATCAGGGCGACACAGGGCTGATCGGAGCCACCGCTTCGACACGAATGCCGCGTCGCAACAGATCCTCGTGGATCTCGGGATCGATGCCACTGTCAGTGATCAATAGGTCGATTTCAGTGATCTCCGCAAATTTGGCGAAGGCTCGTCCGCCGAATTTTGAACTGTCGGCCAATAGAATAACCCGCTCCGCAGCCCGGATCATGGCCTGCTTGATCTCGGCCAGATCGATACCGGTATCCGACAGATGACCATCGCTGAGGGCATGGGTCCCGATTAATGCGATATCCGCGTTGATCGAATCGATGAATCGCTGGGCCGTAATCCCCAGCATGGTGGGTGAACCGGGCCGCACCGTGCCGCCGGGGACGACAACTTCCACGGTTGCATCGGCCGACAACGTCGCGGCGATTGTCAGATCATTGGTCACGGCAGTAAACGCTGTCCCGGCCGCCCTGGTCCGGCGCGCCGCTGCCAGGGTGGTCGTACCGCTGTCGAAAATGACCGTTTGACCAGGCTTTACGATCATGGCGGCGGCCGTGCCGATCGCCTCTTTCGCGTCCGAAGCGAGTGCCGCGGCAATCTCGATTGCCGGCTCGAACTTTTTCGAATTCGTCGTTTCCCAGACGGCACCGCCGTGGGTGCGCTTTAGATACCCCTTGTCGTCAAGATATTTCAGATCTCGTCTCACCGTAGAGACCGACGTGTCCAGAGCTAACGCCAGATCCTGCAGGCTGGCGGCGCCGCTCGCCTTTAGGATTTCGATGATTTTTCCACGTCGCTGAGCAAGAAGCATTGCAATATCTTTGTCTGTTTGATCGGTTCGGGACAACGCTGCTTAATGCCAGTAACCCAACGTACGATGTTAGCAACGGATCCGGCTACTGGCATGCCGGATTTCGGGAACGTGCCGCTTCTCAGATAATAACAGCCTAATTGAAAGATATGGAAGGTTTTGGTTGCTTATGGTAGGTGGTGTGCATATAGGCTCAAGCATGGCTGGCTGTGATACTGCCGTGTTGCGCACCATCCGGACCGACTAGCCCGGTTGATACGCTCTTTTTGGCAAGCCAGCAAATTTGTTGGAAAAAGGCACTATGTCATGAGCGCTAATACTGTCGCGATAACGATCGGCGATCCTGCCGGTATCGGCCCGGAAATTTCGCTGAAGGCTGCAAGACACCTGATGAAGGAGTCGCTAGGCGAGGATTTCCGACTGCTTCTGGTCGGCAACACCGAAATACTGGAGACAACCGCACGGTCGCTCGACATGCCGCTGCCCCCAATATTCGGTAGCGATGAAAGCCAACCGCTAGCCATTCTGCCCACTGAACCTATCACCGGTGATTTCAAAATCGGACAGGTGTCGGCCGAAGGCGGTCGGCAAGCTTATGACGCCATTGCCAAAGCCGTTTCCCTCGCTCTGGACGGGCAGATCTCCGGCATTGCCACGGGCCCACTGAACAAGGAAGCCCTGAATCTCGCCGGCTACCACTATGCGGGACACACTGAGATGCTGGCTGACCTGACCGGCGTCAGGGACAGCGCAATGATGCTTGCTCATCAGGATTTTCGCGTCAGCCATGTTTCCACTCACATCCCCCTGGAGGAGGTACCGGGCCGGGCAACGGCGGAACGCATTGGCCGCGTTCTGGATCTGACCCACGAAGCGCTGATCCGCCTGGGTGTCAAGCAGCCGAGAATTGCCGTTGCTGCCCTCAACCCCCATGCCGGTGAAGGGGGAATTTTCGGGCGTCATGATATCGACATTACCGCACCGGTCGTGGAGCGCTACCAACGCAAGGGGTGGAATGTTGCGGGCCCAGTGCCAGGGGACACGGTTTTCGTTAAGCTCAAGGCGGGTCAATACGACGCCGCCGTAGCTATGTATCATGACCAGGGGCACATACCGGTGAAGCTGCTTGGCTTCGATGTCGACGCAAAGACTAAGGAGTGGAAGGCTCTTTCAGGTGTGAACATCACCCTGGGCTTGCCGATCATTCGGACATCGGTCGATCACGGGACGGCATTCGATATCGCGGGCAAAGGGATTGCCCAGGAAAATTCCCTGGTCGAAGCCGTGGAATTCGCCATTCGCTTGGCTTGGGCACCGGCGCCTTAATGACGGCAGTACAGGGATGGGGACGCGCCGGAGGCACAGCGAACGTGCGAATCGGGAATGACAGGAATTTCGTTGACGTGGCACAGCACATCTGACACTTTTTGATAGTCCACGAACGATTTTGACGATATCTGCGGTTTTTTGCTCCGGTTGAGTGGCCGACTTGAGCAATCGGCGGAGTGGGGCTGCAACCCTGACAAGGCAGGCATCGTCCGGAATCCACAAGTAGCTAGGAAGATCCAGCATACGGTAAGGGGCGGGATGGCACTGGAAAAAACTATAAAGACATTGAATTCTTAATCTTACTGGATTCAGTCGCGAAGCGTACTCTAGGCAACTAGAGAGGTACTAGAGAGGTAAGGGTGTTATTTTGCTCCTTACCAAAATTCACCCTCTGTGTTTGGCTTGCTATGGCCTAGGTCAAAGCGCGTGGAACTGAGGCAGGGGAAAAAGCCCATAACGGGCCACTGATCGAAAGGGAGGCTGTTAATGAAGCCCAAGACACTCAACAAGTTAACTATCGTCGGCGGCGTTGCCGTCATGATCGCAATGACCCCCACTGCCGCGCTAGCGGATTTTCCTGAGCGCGACATACGTTATATCATTCCTTACGCGGCTGGCGGCTTGAGCGACACTACCGCGCGGGAAATTTCTGAGATTGTTCGTGCCGAAGGATTGATCCCAACAAACCTTCAAGTAAGCAACGTCGACGGCGCCAGCGCCGGCACCGGCATGCTTGAGGTTCGAGACGCTTCACCGGACGGCTATACATTGTTGCACCATCACACATCGCTGATTACGCACCAGTTGACTGGCGTCCGGGACTGGGGATATGAGACATTTACACCGATCGCTCAACTCTTCGAGGTGCCGGCGGGGATCGTCGTGCCAAACGATTCACCATTCGACACCTTTGACGAGCTTGTCGCGTACGCACGTGAGAATCCCGGTGACCTAACCTGGAACACCAGTTCGTTGGGGGGCGGTACCCACATGTTCACGGAACTGGTGCAAGCCGCGTCCGACACCACCGGGCAATTCGGATTCGTCGCCTATGGTTCCGGAGAGCCTTCTATCCGCGCGATACTCGCAGGGGAGGACGATGTCACGGCGTCGACGCTGCCTCAAGTGATGCAACATGTTCGGGAAGGCAGCATGAAGATGCTCGCCGTTACGTCGGAAGATCGGCTTGAACAGTTCCCCGACATCCCAACCCTTGCAGAGATCGGTTACGCAGTTCCCTTGACCGCCACGCACCGAATGGGCGTCTGGGGCCCGCCGGATCTCCCTGACGATATCGTCGCCGAACTGGAGGACCTTTTCAAGAAGGTGATCGAGAGCGAGGCATTCGCCGAGGCAGCAGATCGGCACGGAGTCAATCCGAATTTCGGTGACGGCCAGACCCTGGTGACGAACTTCGATTCAGACCGCGACGTGCTGGCGGAGCTGATCGAACAACTCGACAACGACTAACGCGCCGTCGCTCAGAAGCCGCCGCCATGGGCACGCCCACGGTGGCGGCGATCGATCCGAAGCGGTTGCGCTTGCCTGGGTTTGCGATATTCGCTTCCTACGGTTCACCAAGCGGTTGACCGGGTTGGATTCTGGCCTGAATGCCGAATTGAAAACGGGACCAACATGCGACTTCCGATTGTAATGAATTTATTGATCGTCGCGCTGATCGGCGTCGTGGGAGCGTATGCCTTTATCGATTCTTGGAATATCCGCCCCGGATTCTATCAGGTGCTCGGGGCAGACGCCTATCCTCGCATAGTGGCCGCGATCCTGGTTTTACTGTGCCTTGCATATCTGATTAGCATTGTCAGTGAGGTAATGAGGGCGCCCCGACATACAAACGTAGAGCAGGCGGGTGAATACGCCGATGCCGCCGAAGCGCCTATCCTTGAAGATGTCGCCAAGAGCGGCATTTACATGCTGATTATGTGGATATTGTTCATATCGTACATTTTTTTTATGCCAGTTATTGGTTATTTTCAAGCAACACTGGTATTTTTGTTTTTGTCCATTTTTTCTTTAAGTTATCGCTACTATGGAATTAGTTATCTTGTGTATGCGGCAATATTTTCTGTCTTAATTGTGGCCGCTCTATGGGTCGTAATGGTGTATTTCCTAGGGGTTTATTTACCCCCCGGGACAATTTTTAGATAAGTGGAGGGGTGGCGTGTTGTTCGAGAATATTGCGCTAGGAGCGGAAATACTATTACGAGTTGATGTTCTTTTTCTTATATTCGGCGGGACGCTTCTCGGACTAATATTCGGCGCCGTTCCGGGGCTGACGACTACACTGGCGATCGTGCTATTGCTACCCTTGACATACGGCCTCGACGCGGCTGCCGCCCTGGCCCTTCTATGCGCCATATTCGTCGGCGGCGTCTCAGGCGGATTGGTGTCGGCCTGTCTTTTGAATATGCCCGGCACGCCGGACTCGATCGCGACGACCTTCGACGGTCATCCGATCGCTCGCGACGGCCGTCCGGGGAGGGCGCTTAGCTTAGGGATCGTAGCCTCGTTTTTTGGTGGCATTTTTTCGCTCGTTCTGTTGGTCATGATCTCGCCTTTGATGGCCGCAGTCGCTCTCCGCATGCACACGTTCGAATACTTCATTCTTGCTGTATTTGGTCTGACGGTCGTCGCCAGTCTCGCCGAAAAAGCGATGCTGAAGGGATTCATTGCGGCGGCTTTGGGCGTTCTGCTCGCAACGATCGGCGTTGACCCGCTATCCAGCTCACCGCGCTACACGCTGGGTTTTGAACGCTTGCAGAGCGGTTTCCATCTCATACCGGCGCTCGTCGGCCTTTACATCGTCTCCGAAGCGTTCACGCAGATTGCTCGGACGGACCAGCGATTTATCTTCAAAGCTGAGAAGCTGACTGGTACATGGCTGACCGTCAAGGACATCACCTCGCAGTGGTGGAATCTCGTCCGTTCATCCGCCATCGGATCGTTCTTGGGCATGCTGCCTGGAGTGGGTGGCAGCGTGGCCAATTTCGTTGCTTATGACCAGGCAAAGAAGGCTTCGCGCACGCCCGAACGTTTCGGCAAAGGGGCCGAGGAAGGCGTGGTCGCGCCCGAGGCGTCCAATAACGCCATTACAGGCGCAGCATTCATCCCGATGCTCAGTCTTGGTATCCCCGGCAATACAGTTACGGCCGTGATCCTGGGCGGACTAATTATGCACGGTGTAACGCCTGGGCCGGCGTTGTTCAGAGACGAGCTACCGCTCGTTTACTCGCTGTTTGGGGCCTTATTGCTTGCTAATATCGCGATGGTGATCCTCCAGTACACAGTGATGATCCGGTTCTTCACCTGGGCCTTGCGGGTGCCGAAGACCATTCTCATACCGCTGATCCTTTCGATGGCGATAGCCGGTGTTTATAGCATTCGCAGCAATTTGTTCGATGTTTGGACAATCGGCATCTTCGGTGTACTCGGATACGTGATGGTTCGTTTGAGGTTTCCCCTGCCGCCCTTGATACTGGGGCTTATTTTGGGGCCAATAATGGAAACCCATCTGCGGTCGGCGATGATGGCAACGGGGGGCGATCTCACGCCTTTCATAACGAGGCCATACTCGCTCACTCTTGTCGCTCTTACAGTGTTCTCGATCGGGTTCTCTATCTACATGCGCTACTTTCGCAAGAGCAAACCCCCCACTGAGGGCGTCAGCGAAAAACTCACAGAAATCTGACGAGAAAGGCTACACAATGCAAGCCATCGATAATCATTCCGCACGACCGGATCCGTTAGCCAGCCGGATGCTCGCCGCCGGTTACATCGCACGCGAGGCAGGGCAACTGGCTATGAGAGTCGCCCAGTCCGGAGAGGGGCTGGCGGTAGAGATGAAGGGACTGCAGGATGTCGTTACAAAGGCCGATCGCGACGCTGAGGCCATGATCATCGCCAAACTATCGTCGGCTTTCCCGGGTGACAGATTCGTTGGCGAAGAAAGCGGCGGAGTTGATTCCGACCAACTCTGGATAATCGACCCCATCGACGGCACAGCGAATTTCGCGCGGGGGATGCCCTACTGGTGTGTCGTTGTCGCATATGCTGTCGATGGTATTTTGGAAATCGGCGTCACGTACGATCCCGTATCGGACGAAGTATTCGTAGCTAGAAGGGGGCAGGGTGCTTGGCTTAACGGCAAACCGATCTCGGTGGCGCAACGCGGCGGCGTCAAGGAGTCAGTCATCGGCACCACGTTTTTGCACAGCCAGTCGGAGAGCGCCGAGTACACCGGGATCGTCGGCAGGATCTTGGATGCCGGCGGCGATCACCGAAGAATGGGATCGACGGCGCTGATGCTGGCGCATGTGGCTGACGGCAGGCTGGACGCTTGTGTTGTGCCGAGCTGCAATACCTGGGACGTAGCTTCCGGGTTGCTTTTGGTTCGTGAGGCGGGCGGGGTCGTCAACGACTTTATCGCCGAGAACGGCGTTATTGGTCGCGGTCCAGTAGGGGCGGGCTCAGTAGCACTCGGACCGTTCATCGAACAGTTGGTTAACGTTAAGGTAAGTTGAGTGAGAGAGCCACACCCTTTTCGCCCGTATAGCGGCTAAATTAAGTTCATCGTGTATGTTGTCATGCCCCCCAAGGGTCGGAAACGCTGATATGCCCATATGACTCGACCGGCGTTCTGCCGGCAACGGGGATTGATGCGGAAGAGTGAAGTATCCTTTTTAACCTGAGACTATGTGGACGGTGATCATTGTTCGCGAAACTTTCTTTGTGATATCGGTTATACCCTACAAAAGGCGCTTTGGAATGCAATGTTTGCAACCTTTTGTTAAACGAGCGTTCGTGAAATTATTGAGCGCAGCGAATCCAAGGTATCCTTGTGAAACTGACACTTGCGCAAGCCATCGCAGCCCTAGTGTAGGATTCCACCCCCTACCGCAAACGACCGTATATCGATCGGTATTGGCCTTTGCGCCGATCGCTAATCTCATGGACTGCCCATGGGGTGTGAAGGCGTGTTCCACCCATTTCGCGGATGGAAAGCTACAATGGGCGCAATACGACGCCTCTGCACTAATCACGAAGGCTACGACCCGTTCAGTCGCTTCGTCGACCAAGGAGATGAAGATGGATTGCTGTATGAGCAACTATATCGGGAGCGGCTGGAGGCTGTCTGTGCGGAGCAGGGTTCACCCGCTGACCCTGCGGCGACAGCCCGGCTATGATCATAGCTACTTTTTCATTAGCACCTTCATTGAGGCCCATCTGCGGTATAATGAACCGCATTTAGCGGCATAGGAAACTCTGGGCATGGCCATCGAATACTTAAAGACAGCACGATCCGAAACCGACCGGGCGGAGGACGATGCAAAGGTGCGGAGTGTGGTCGAGGCTACGCTACGTGATATCGAGACCAGCGGCGACGACGCGGTTCGTACCTTGAGCCAGAAATTCGACGGCTATGCACCGGAGACCTTCCGGCTGACAAAGTCCGAGGTCGAATCCGCGCTGAGCAAAATCCATACCCGTGATCTAGAGGATATCCGGTTCGCCCAAGCCCAGATCCGCAGCTTTGCGGAAGCGCAGCGGGCCTCGATGACGGATATCGAGGTCGAGACGCTGCCGGGCGTTATCCTCGGCCACCGCAATATTCCGGTTCAGTCGGTCGGCTGCTACGTACCGGGCGGCAAGTTTCCTATGGTGGCATCGGCTCATATGTCTGTTGTGACGGCCAGCGTCGCGGGCGTCCCGCGGATCATTGCCGCTGCCCCGCCAATAAACGGGAAACCGCATCCAGCGATCGTCGCGGCAATGCATTTGGGCGGCGCGCACGAGATTTATGTCCTGGGCGGCATCCAGGCAGTGGGCGCAATGGCGCTTGGCACCGAAACCATCGAGCCGGTGCATATGTTGGTCGGTCCGGGCAACGCCTTCGTCGCTGAAGCAAAGCGCCAACTTTTCGGGCGGGTCGGCATCGACCTCTTTGCGGGCCCGACCGAAACCATGGTGATCGCGGACGACACCGTTGATGGCGAAATGTGCGCGACCGATTTACTGGGCCAGGCCGAACATGGCTACAATTCTCCGGCGGCATTGATTACCTGTTCCCGTGCACTCGCCGATGCGACGGTGGCAGAAATCGACCGGCTGCTCCAGATCCTGCCCACGGCCGAAACGGCCGCCGCCAGTTGGCGCGATTATGGCGACGTCATTCTCTGCGATACATATGATGAAATGTTGAACGTTGCGAATGACATGGCGTACGAGCACGTCCAGGTAATGACGGATCGGGATGACTGGTTCCTGGAAAAAATGCACAGCTATGGTGCCTTGTTTCTCGGCCCCCGCACCAACGTCGCCAACGGTGACAAAGTCATCGGCACGAACCACACGCTGCCGACGAAGAAGGCTGGACGTTACACCGGCGGGCTCTGGGTCGGCAAGTTCCTCAAAACTCACAGCTATCAAAGGGTCGTGACCGACGATGCCGCAGTCATGATTGGTGAGTACGGGTCGCGGTTGTGTATGTTGGAAGGCTTCGTCGGCCATGCCGAGCAATGCAACATTCGGTTGCGCCGCTATGGTGGCCGCAATGTTCCCTATGGTGGAGCCGCCGAGGCAAAGGGCAAGACGAAATAACCTCCCCGCCGCCTCTTTTGTAATTTAGGGATAGGTGAGGCGGTCTCGGAATCTTGGACAGGGTGCTTAAGCGACGTGACCGACGGATAGGCATGGAGACGAACGAGAAAACGCTACAGTGCAGAATTTAAGGCAAAAGTGGCCATAGAGGCGATCCGTGGCGATCTGACGCTGGCGTAATTGGCGGCTAAGCAGGGGTGGATCTTGGTAAAGGGCAGATTGACACCCTTAACCCTCTCGTTGCCTAGAGTACGCGGCGCAACTGAATCCAGAACAATGCCGACTCACTGCGCTATGCGTTAAATGCAGTTGATTCGCCGCTTTGGCGAAACTTTCTTACTCAGAGCATCCTGCGCCCCAGCGGGCGCAGACAAGATTCTCTATGTTGAAGGTAGGGCAATTTTTTCCGAACTGATGATTCAATCAGTTCGGAAATTGCCCTAGATACTTGCCCGAAGCGCCGCAACGAATTCAATGGCGGCAGGTGGTTCGGGAATATTTGTGGTGCCATTTTGTGACCAATCGACGTAATGCTTGCTATTTTCCGTGCTAGAAAACCGGAGCAAAAGAACAAAGGCGCCCAGACAGTTACGCGATCAGACTTCGGAAATTGTATCAGGGCAATGCCACAGGTGAGAAGTTGGCTTTTCAAGAACGGATTGGAGATAAGGTTATGGTGCTTCCAGTCGGCGTCACGATGGGGGATCCCGCCGGTATTGGTCCTGAAATAATCGTGAAGCTATTTGACGACGGCCCACCGGTCCCCGCAATCGTCATCGGAGACGAAGGCATACTGCGGCGCACTGTGGGCTTCCTGGGCACCAGCGTCGAGGTTCGAAGAATTGATCATCCCAAGCAAGCCCACTTTATGCCAAAGGTGATCAACTGCCTGGGACACCCAGCTCTGCCTGAAGATTTGCCTTTTGGCCGAGCCGACCCTCGAGCCGGGCGAGCCGCCTACGACTACATCATAACGGCTATCGAATTGGCCTTGGGTGGCGACATCAGCGCAATGGTGACAGCGCCCATCAACAAGGAAGCTTTTAAGATGGCCGGGATTGCATATCCAGGACACACCGAATTGCTCGCGGAAAAATTCGGTGTGTTGGAGTTCGCAATGATGGTGGCCAATGACGAGTTGCGCGTAATACTGGCGACCGTACACATTCCATTGTCTAAGGTCACCGAGGCGTTGACTGTGGAATCTGAACTCCGCGCCATACGGCTTGCTCACCGCATTTGTCTGAAGTACGGGCTTTCCAATCCAAAGGTCGCGGTTGCGGGCCTAAACCCGCACGCAGGTGAAAATGGCCTGTTCGGCGCCGAGGAAGTAACGGTCATCATCCCGGCGATTGCCCAGGCGCGCGAAGAAGGGATAGACGCGAGCGGCCCCTGGGCAGGCGACACTGTGTTCATGCGCGCCCGTAATGGCGACTTCGACGTCGTCGTCGCCCAATATCACGACCAGGGCTTGATACCTGTCAAATATTTTGGGATTGATCATGGTGTCAATGTAACCCTTGGGCTCCCATTCGTGCGGACGAGCGTGGATCACGGCACCGCCTTCGACATCGCCGGCAGTGGAAAAGCCGATCATCGAAGCCTGCGTTACGCTCTGGATCAGGCGGCTATCCTGGCTGGTCTGTCCGAATCCGGAAGCTTCGACGCCGTCGTGCGGTCGGAGGAAACGAAGCCGGTTCCCGCCGATCGCGCTGCACCGGCCTTCATTTTTATGCTTACCCGCAATGATAGAACCATCGCTGACGCGCATACGCGGGTGGAGGAAGCGGTCGCAGCCGGGGTGCGCCACATTGGCTTCAAGGATATCGGCCTGCCATTGACTGAACTCACAAATCTGGCATCACAAATCCGCCGCGCAGACAGCATCGTGTATCTTGAAGTCGTAAGCTTGGACGAAGCCAGCGAAGTCGCATCGGCACGAGCGGCGCTTGAGTTGGGCGTCGACGTGGTCATGGGTGGGATCCATTCGGAGAGTGTTGCTCCGATCCTGAAGGGTTCCGGCATACGCTACTTCCCATTCGCCGGTGATGTTAGGGGACACCCCAGTCGCCTGCTGGGCGAAATCGACGATATCATTACTAGCTGCAAGCGGATTGCAGCGATGCCCGATGTGGATGGCATCGACCTTTTAGCGTATCGGTACGACGGCGATGCCGACAGACTGATCCGCGAAGTCAATACCGCCGTTTCAAAACCCGTGATCATCGCAGGTTCAATTGATCGGCGCGACCGCATCGACACAGTCGTGCGTGCCGGGTCCTACGGTTTCACGGTCGGGACCGCCGCGCTAGATGAAGCGTTTCCCGCCGCCAGCCCGGGATTGTCGGGACAACTGCATGCAATCACAAAAATCTCTAAGGAGGCGAGGATGACTACAGGCTGACGATCAGCCATGTCCGTGCTGTCCGGTAATTCTGAAGTCCGCACCTCTGTCGCGGCATGTTGCCTGCACGGCCGATCACCAGCGAGGTGATCATCGGGCGGCCGTTGGCCACATCCTCGCACATCGTCTGCTCGAATGCCGCCGCGACGCGCGTTCGCCAGTTGTAGAAGGTCGCGTCGCTGATGCCGGCCTTCCGGCACACCTCCGCGACCGGCGTACCCTCATCGGCCTGGCACAGGATGAAGGCAATCTGCGCCTCCGAGAACTTCGACTTCTTCATGGAACTCTCCTTCTCCCGTCTCCGGGATCATTATTGAAAAAATTCCAGCTCAGAACGCTCCGAAAATCGGGAAGCACGTCACGAGAGCGGCGGACCATGCGAGTAAGACGCTGGCAAGAAGATCAAGGGGCGTAAGCGCGTCTCGCTGGAGTTGACCCGTTTTGGTGGACACCTTGAGACTTGTCATGGAAGGAGGTTCCACCAATGCCACAATCCCGCAAACCGTACCCGGCGGAATTTCGTCACCAGATGGTTGAATTGGTTCGTGCCGGGCGAGCGCCGCATGAGTTGGCGCGCGAGTTCGAGCCCTCGGCCTGGACGATTCGAAAATGGGTGAAACAGGCTGACCGCGATAGCGGTCGTCGCCTGGATGGCCCGACCTCGAAAGAGCAAGATGAGCTGCGCCGACTGCGCCGCGAGAACAAGCAGCTTCGCCAGGAAAGGGAAATCCTCTCAAAGGCGGCGGCCTGGTTCGCGAAGGAGACCAACACAATCCCGGGCGGGTCTTCGAATTCATGAACGCGTATCAGGCCCGCTATCCGGTCTCTGTGATGGCCCGGGTTTTCAAAGTTTCAGTCAGCGGCTTCTATGCGTGGAAGAGGCGACCGGCGTCACAGCGGTCCTGTGATGACGAACGTCTTCGGGGCCGCATTCGAACCCTTCACCGGCGATCGCGCGGAGCTTACGGCGCTCCGCGCATCCATGCCGAACTGGTGGCGGCCGGCGTGGCTGTCAGCCGCAAGCGGATCGCCCGGTTGATGCGGCTGGAAGGCCTGCAAGGGGTCAGCCGGCGCAAAAAGATCCGCACAACGGTCCGCAACGACCGTCAAGCAGCACCGCGCGATCTGGTCGATCGTCATTTCGCGGTCGATAAGCCAGACCGCCTTTATGTTGGCGACATCACCTACGTGCCGACAGCCGAGGGCTTTTTGTATCTGGCGATCATTGTCGACGCCTTCAGCCGCCGGATCGTCGGCTGGGCCATGGCCGGTCACATGAGAACGGAGCTTGTCATCAACGCTCTCGACATGGCCGTCGAACAGCGCAAACCCAGCCGGGCCATTCATCATTCGGATCAAGGGGCTCAATATACGTCTCTGGCCTTCGCAAAACACTGCGCGGCCGCTAATATTCGGCCGTCCACCGGATCGGTCGGCGATTGTTTCGACAACGCCTTATGCGAAAGCGTCTTCGCCACCCTGGAATGCGAACTGTTTGACCGGCAGGCATTTGCCACACACGCAGAAGCAAAATCCGCGATCTTCGGCTTCATAGAAGGCTGGTACAACCCAAGCCGTCGGCATTCCGCTCTCGGCTTCATGTCCCCTGCCGAATTCGAATACAAATATTGGAGAGCCCGACAGAACATAACCGCCATCGCCGAAGCCCTTTAACCCTCCA
>LFIK01001112.1_pt1 | contig 20957 bp, 22 predicted proteins | sample 643401 | NCBI WGS metagenome assembly LFIK01 (sample SAMN03777447, study PRJNA286221) | soda lake metagenome | biome: soda lake; feature: Kulunda steppe; material: water; isolation source: sample T5-Br brine of Lake Tanatar-5 | place: Russia: Kulunda steppe | collected 2010-07
GATGCCTGGTGGGCAAGGAGTGCCCCAGAGCGGGCAGGGCGGGCTGGGGCTGCAGCAGCATGGGTTGCCGCAGAGTGCGCAGAGGCCACAGCACAGTGGACAGGGGCAGCAGCAGCCGCCGCAGAGCGCATGCATCTACAGTGTATGCTTGCTCACGGGCACCGTGCTGCTGGACGGGCACGCACCTGGCCGCTTGCCTGCCGAGGTCATGAGCCACCCCCTCAAGCAGCGCGTCTTTGGTGACCTGGATTTTGAGGTGCGTGAGCCTGGTGACCTGGACTGTGGTTGCCTGCACCTTTGGTAACATGGACCTGGACCGTGGCCGCCTGCATTTTTGGTAACATGGACCTGAACTATGGCGGCCAGCATCTTTGGTGACCTGGGCCTGGATCTTGAGATGTTGATACCTGGTTGAGCATGCATGTGCATTCATTCAATCTGAGCATGTCAGGATTGGCTCGGCATTGAGCTGGGTGCTACCTCACGGCGTGGTTACAGAGGCTTGTGCGCTCCCCAGGCCTGTGGTCACAAATGCACGCCCCTGCCCCCAGCATGCCTGTGCACTGACTATGTCCGCGCCATGGCCGCAGGTGTCAGCCACTGAGGAGGGGCTGCTGCGCAGCACGTCGCCTGTGCACGGACGCTTCTACTTGCTTGGCCTAGTGGGCGCACGCCTGGTGGTGCGTGAGGAGCACCCCAGGACAGGCACCTGCTTGGAGCTATTGGACGCAAGGGAAGGCTGCTTAGCAGCTGAGGGTTGCAATGACATAGACAGTGACAGGCAGGGCCCAGGGAGAGGTGAACAGCTGGGAAGCAGCAGCGGTGCTCTGGCATCGGATCCAGCCAGGCCGCGGGTGGGCAGCAGCCTTGGCAGTGCTGTCAGAGCGCCTGTGAAGGGCGGCAGCGTGTGCAGCGAGGGTGGGAGCAGGGGCAGGGGCGGCCGGGGTGGCGTTTTGGCGAGGGAAAAGGGGGGTGGGCGCGGCCACACAGGAGTGCACGAGGGGTTTGGAGGGGATGGCTGGGCTACCCAGCTACCTGCACGGTTGCGCGAGTGCTACAGCCACTGGTTGTGCAGGTATGTGTGCCCTGTTTTGTTTGTGTTTGTATGTGCCTGGTGTGTGTTTGTGGTTGTGCCCTATCCTGTGTGCGCGCGTACGTGTGTGTGGTTTGTGAAGGGTTGTGCACCTGGCAAGCGGCTGCAAGTTTGTGCGCGCTAGGGACGTGCATCCTTTGTGTGTGGCTGTAAGCTGAGGAGAAGCTAGGGGTTGCCTTGCGGCGGTCAAGCGCAAAAGCACAGTGGCTGAGTAGCAACGAGAGGGGGTGCCCTGCAGTGGTCAGAGTGCCAACAGCACGGTGGGTGAGGAGAAGCTAAGGGTTGCCCTGCAGCGGTTAAAGAGCCAAAATCACAGTGGTTGCTTGACAGCAAAAGTTTAGCCGTGCAACGAGGCAGTGCATGCAGTTGGCGCTCGGTTCTGAGAGTGAGCCTTGTGGTGCTTGGTGTGTGCTGCGCTGCGGCTGCTTGGCTGTGAGCTGCGCTGTGCTGTGTGCATTTAACTTGTACACGTGATGCATGCATACATGCCCCTGATCGTGCCTGCAGTATATTGTCTGCAGGCATTTCACAGTGTACTGTGGCACTGGCTGGGAACCCCACATGCATGCGCTGCTCCTGTCATCCTTTCAAATTCAACTGGACTCGCTTGCAAGGTCACATGCTGAGATCAGCTGCCACTGTGGTTTGCAGTGAGATCAGCTGCCACAGTATTTGCAGGACTCGTTTGCAAGGTCACATGCTGAGTTCAACTGCCACAGTGATTTGCAGTGAGATCAGCTGCTGCTGTTATTTGCAGGACTTGCTTGCAAGATCACATGCTGAGATCAGCTGCCACAGTGCTTTGCAGTGAGCAACAAGAGGCTGCATGGCGTGCCAGGTCACAGTCAGCAACGAGCGGCTACACAGTATGCCCAGTCAGCGTGCTGTGTGCTTGAAGCGCGCATCCAAAGGGGCATAGTGTTGCCCTGGGTGCGCGCTTCGCCTACTTGCCCCCCGAGCCCCTTGCGCCCCGCCTGTGCGCCCCTGCAGGCGCCGTGGGGTCATCCTCCTCAGGCCGCTGCTGGGCCTGCACTGCTGTAGTGCCCACTTCTTCATCCGGGTGATGCCTAGCCCAGGACCTGAGTCGCCAGCCACGGCACCAGAAGCACCAGGCCCAGCAGTCCTAGCCCCAGCACCAGCTGTGCGCATGCCTCCACCAGCCCCCGCCCAAGGGCCACCAGCGCGGGCTGCAGGACCAGCTACCCCAACGGCAGCAACGTCTGCGCCTCCGCGTGCCATGCTGAGGCTCAAGCCCGCAGCGCCAGCCACAGCAGGAGCTGCTTCACCAGCACCGGCAGTAGCTGCACCGACACCTCCGGCAGGCACGCTTGCACATGGCCCTGGACAGCTGCCATCGTGCCTTGACCCTGGGCAGCAGTCCTTGCTGGTGTGGAGGGTGCCCCTGCATCTGCGGAACGTGCACTGGGCGCTGCTGTGGGAGAGCCTGGTGGGGTTGGGAGCGGGAGCAACCCCCCTCGGGATGAATCTCAGCAGCGGCAGCAGCAGCAGCAGCAGCAGCAGCAGCAATGCCAGTGCTAGGGGCAGCAGTGGAAGGAGCGCCCACAGCAGCGATGGCGGCATTGCTTGCAAAGGGAAGCAGGGGGATGCTGATGGGGGTGTTGATGGCAAGGCAGCCTGCAGCAACTCGCAGGGATGTGCAGTGCCCGTCCAGCAGCAGCGTACACAGATGCAGCCGCTGCAGGCGTCGTGGGCGCAGGTGGTGGACCAGCTTGTGCTATGCCCTGGCTCCGGCATCCTGCCGGTGCTGTCCAAGTTTGAGCGCCCGTGTTTCATCCACACCTACATCTCCAGCAGCAACAGCAGCGGCAGCAGCAGCAGCAGCAGCAGTGGCAGTGGTAGTAGCTCAACATGGCCTCCGCCATCAGCCCTTGGCAACCCGTTCCCGCGTCCAGCACCTGTACCCACCGCAACTGGGCATGCACGTGTACCTGCAGCTCTGGCCTCCGGCCTGGCAGTGCGGCCAACAGCTGTGGCTGCGATAGATGGGCTTGCACCACCAGCAGCTGCACCCCCTGCAGGCACAACGGCGGCTGCAATAGATGATGAGCCAGCAGCGGTAAGGGCTGACGCGCCAGTTGCTGCACCTTGGGCGCAGCCCATCTCTGGTGCGGCAGGAGCACCTCCTGCGCGTGCTGCACGATTGCCCCTGGGGCCCCTTGCCATCGTGGGCGGCCCTTTTTCCCCAAGCTGCCCCCCCTGCAGCGCTCGGATCACTTATGTGCTGCCACGCTTTGGCCTCAGCTTCCACCAGGAGACGGCGCGGGCGCCAGCAGGGGCACTGTCAGCAAGAGCGTCCGGCAAATCTCCAGCCTCAGCAGTGGGAAGGCACAATGAAAAAATGGGGGTGGCCAAGTTATGCAGCAGGCGGCACCTGCAGTGCCCGCTCGTGCTGCAGTCCTTTGGCTGGCCTCTGTCCAGGCTAGGTCGCAGATGCAAGGCGGTGGGGGGGGCGGGGAGCATGCCCGGAGCCGCCCAGGTGACAGTGCTCCTGGATGCTGCCCTGGGCATGCCGGGTCCGCAGAGGCACAATGTGCAGTTCAACACCTGCTCATACTGCGCAGCGGCCAAGAGCACGCGTTGGCGGCGGTGCTTCATTCCTTGCAGCAGCAGTAAGCACAGCAGCGGGAGGGGTGGTAGGAGTGGAGGGGCTTGGGAAAAGAAAGGGGTGGCCAGCAGAACTGCCTGTGGGAAGCGGAAGCGCTGTGCTCTATGGGGTGCTTCTGCCAGCAGGTGCGCAGTGATTGCAGGAGGAGGGGAGGCTGAAGACACTTGCCAGCAGGAGGCTCACCAGGCGTGTCAGCAACAGCAACAGCAGCAACAGCAGCAGCAGGAGGAAAAGCACAGTGCATTGGAGGGAGCATTTGTGCAGCTTGTGTCTCAGGTGGAAACGTGGGCTGGGGCGGGACAAGCACTGCATGATAGAAGAGCAACGGAATATTGTCTCACCAGTATGATGTAGATAAGATCAGCAATCACTAAGGGTCTTACGCACACTGCGTAGGCAAAGACATGCTCGTTTTTGGGGGACCTGTGCTAAGCTTGGGCATGTAAGCCAATGTAGAACACTTGAGACATGCATGTCTATCTGCTTTTGAGGCCCTGATGCCTCGCTTGGCATGTCTCAATTGCCACCAGATTGCTTGCATGATCCCAATTCTTCAGCCTGCCCTCCACATGCTGCCAGCTTGCTTTTCTACCTATTTTAACTCATGCAAATTGCCCTAGCTCTCACTTCTTGACCACCTGACATCCTTGCAGGATTATGCTGGCTATGTACTTGCTGAGTGCCAGCAGCTTGTGAAGGTCTGCCCTGTCACACAACAAGCCGTGGGCTACACGCTACCAGGTCTGCCATGAGCTACTGTCTTTCCCAGGGCACATGAGCTACTCTATCCCTTGAATCACGCTTTAAGTCCAGTTTCAGAGGTTGGATTGAAGGAGGCAGGTGACACGATTTGGTGACCCAATGTTTTGAAGAGCATGAAGAATTGAAGCCGTGCACCGCTGACGTAGTCCTTGGTCTCAAGACATTAAGTTGTTCAAACTTGCTATAAATTCTTCACACATGCAGGTTTTGATCAGTATCTTGTCCTTCAGCGTGCTGGACGCAGCCGACCTCTGCTGGGTGACCGAAGAGCTGACACTCTTGTGCTCGTCCCTGAGGGTGGGATCTGGCGGACCAAAAGCCTAAATGCTCATGCTAGCCTACAGTGCATGCCGGCTTTGCTACATGCACAACAGCATGTCTATGATTGCACGTGTGGCACATGCAGGCTGAACCACATGCACAGCAGCAGTAATTGTCTTCACTACGTGAGCATGTGCAAGTGTCACATGTGTATATACTAATGACCCTCAATCAGCATACCTTTAATAAAAAAGGCATAAAAGTCTTGCACCTGCCAGCCAGCAGTGCGGGTTGTGGAGAGGACCATGGCTTCTTTTGTGCTGATGGCCAGCACAAAGCATCGGCGCAGATTTTCATAAGAGCTCTTGTGGATTGTTGGGCCACCTTATCATGACAGGGGAGGTGGAGGTTGTCGGCAGTTCAACTAGAACAAGTGAAGCTCATGTGCGGATTCAAGTACCTGAGGCCAGCAATGCGCTGCTCAAGGTACTTGAGGTCTGATTTCGACAGTGCTTGCGAGTTCACCTTTGTGCCCTTTAGATATATTATGCCTGATTGATAATAACCTTGTGCCCTTAAATGTGTAACACCTGATTGATAACCGCCGTTTTGGGACAGCAGGAGGAAGATCTTGCAAGATCACCTTAGGCCTTTATAATACGTAATGCCTGATTGATAACAACCATTTTGGGACAGCAGGAGGAGCACTTCTTGCAAGATCACCCTTGGCATTTACAAGCCCCCCATCTTTTGAAATACCCAACTGAAGCCCATAGACGAGATCTTTGCTGCAATCCTGACCTCCATTGAAAGCCTTGTGTGGTGCTTGTATGCAACAGCACGCTGGCAAAAGCACGGGGCTCCTCAGACAAGGGTTGATCGCTTTGGTTGTGCCTGTGGCTTGAACCCACTGTGCCTGTGCCTGTGGCTTGAACCCACTGTGCATGTGCCTGTGGCTTGAACCCACTGTGCCTGTGCCTGTGGCTTGAACCCAGGTACACTGCTACGAGGTGCACGGGCGGTATGGTGACCTGCGGGCATCCTCCATCTCATCACGCCTGCAGCTTGCAGCCTTACATGCTGCCACCTCCACACTGCTTCCTGAGCCCCACAGCAAGATGACAGGTACCCGTTCAGCTTAAGGGGCGATATGGCTTGTGGGAGATTATGCGGGTCAGGGACCTGTGTGCTCTTGTGGTCAGGTGTCTGCACGTAAATGTGCATGTGTACGTGACCTGCTTAGTCCCTGCAGCGCCTTTTACCTTTCCAGACAGGTTCAGGCATGAGATGGGATAGGCCATCAAACACGCAAATAAACGTATCAAGAAAATGCAGCACCCTCGCCTGTGCAAATAGCATTGTATGGGGATATGCCTATTTGCTCGCTGCTTGCCGTTACAATGCAGGCGTGCAGACTGCCATGCAACTCCTGCGCCAGTGCTGGACTAATGCCCCCTTGCCAGAGTCGGACCTTGTGCAGCTACGGAGGTACGGGGCTTTGACTTTTGCTCCCTGCCTCACTAGTTTAAACAATGCAAAACACAGGGCATGCCAGCCTTTGTTTCCTCTGGACATGTCGCTCCAATGCACCCCACTCTGCATCTCACAAATTAAGTCTCGGACACCTCATTGAGAAATCCATGGAAGCAAGCCCACTTCAAGCACATCAGGTAAATTCTGCAGGCACTTCTTTGAATCCTCCTAGCCCTGCCTACAAGTGGCCACACTTTTGACTAGCATGGAGCGCTTGCTTTTGGCTGCAGACCACTGCACGGGCTACACAAACTCAAGGTCAACACACAGAATTGGGAATGAGAGAGCATTTGTTAGCCTGTATGCTGGTGAATGGAGGGGATTCACAGTACTGGAGGGGAGTCAAAGTGCCTAAGGTGTCCTTTCCTAAAATGAGAGTGTCCTACTTGCTGTGTACTTGTTCCTATTCTCTCCTTTACCTACGTGCTTGAGATTTGGGCGTGCATGTGTGCTGCTCTTGTGCATGCAGTGTTGCGGCCTTGGGGAGCCACCTGGCGCCCGGCCTTCAGCTGCTTGCTTGGGAGATTGAGCTCAGCTCCTTCCAGCTCTCCCACTTGTACAGTCCACCAGCTGCCAGTGCCCAGCACCAGCAGCAGCAGCAGCACAGAGGTTTGTCGGGAGCCAGGGCTGCTCCAAACGCAGATGCAGAGGCTGGCACGCGGTATCTACTTGAAGCCAAGCCCGACAGGATTTGCCAAGCATGGGCGGCGTTTGGGGTAAGTAAAGCAGAGGCCTGCAGGAATCCTGGGTGTGTTGGCTTGACACGTCTCTTAAGAATCATGCTGCAGTCTTTTAGACAGGTGGCAGGGGCTTGCGGCCATCCTGTGTGCGCCTGGGCAATTGCATGATTCATTGGCCCATTGGCCGGTGAGCGGCAGGGACGCTTTGGCATGGTAACCCTTATCTGAAATGGATTGTTTTGATGTGGATTTATCTCTTCTGAAGATGAGGCAGCTGGCATGGAGGCATCCTTGCGTTTGTTTCCTGTTACCTCATTCTTACTCCAGGCGTGCAGCTCATGACGTGTTCACTGAACGCAAGGTCTCCTTTCCTGGTTTGCAAAGCAGCTTGCTTCAAAGGGGCGGGTGTTGCAGTATGTGCGAAAGGCCCAAATGCAAGAGCTCATAATTCATTTTGGTCTTCACGTCACACATTTCATTGCGCTGCTAGCTTACGCGCTAGCTGCACTGGTTCAATGCGTGCGTGCATACATAGAGCAGGAGGATGCTCGTCCACCGGTCCTCCTCTGTTCGCCATGCACTGGCCTTGGCGCTCTGATCCCGGCACTCTCACCTGGCTACAAGCGTCACCCTCAGGCGCTGTACCCCCAGGAACTGCACGCCCAGGCACAGCACGCTGCCTGCTGGCTCTTCGCTCCCCCCCAAATTGGCCTCAACAATTGCACGTTGCCCTCAACAACTGCCCTCAATGACTGCTTCTGCCCTCAATGACTGCCCTCAGTGAGGCTGCCTGCTGCCCACTGCCCACGGGTCCTTTGCGCACTTAGCACAGACCTTGCGCCTCTGCGCACCAAGCGCAGACTGCCAACTGCGCTTCTTTGAAGCACCAGCCAGCGCGGACCAACTACCGGCTGGCTCCGCTGCACCAGGCTATGGACCCTCATCGGCTGCACACCGCCCGCCAGCCCTTTGGACGCACATTGGCTCTGTACGCTCTGCTGGTGTGCAGGCACAGCCACGGGCGCTTCTGGATGCGCAGGAGGAGGTGCGGGTGCTCGGGCTGCGGAGGGAGCCCTCGCCCCGGCCTGCTTGGATGCGCACGCTGCAGGGGCACCGTCGGGGCCAGGGCCAGGGTCAGCTCCAGGTGCAGTGGCCTGGGCTTGGGGTGCCTGGAATTTGGGAGGGTTGATCTGTGGGGTCCTAGAGTTGGGGAGGGAGGATGGTGACCATGAGCACCGTTGAGGGTGGTCCCCACATTGGAACGGAACAGGCTGTTGCCCACGGAACTCAGGGCAGATGGTGCCCATGACCCCTCTCTGTACTTCTCCCTCTCAGCATGTGTCTCTGGGTGCCCTGGCCACAGCCGTGTGCATCCATGTCTCACCCTCTGTGCGTATGTCTTCTAGGGTGCCCCGGCCAGCCGTGTGCATCCATGTCTCACCCTCTGTGCGTATGTCTTCTAGGGTGCCCTGGCCTGCTGTGTGCATGAATCTGCCCATCATTGACTTCCTTTGTGCGTACGTCTTCCAGGTTGCCCTGGCCTGCCATGTGCGACAGCCCCCCATTTCTCTCCCTCTGTACATATGTCTTCCAGGGTGCCTCGGCCTACCGTGTGCATCGATTAGCTCACCATTTCTGTCCCTCTGTACACATGTCTTCCAGGGTGCCCCGGCCTGCCGTGTGCATCGATCAGCTCACCATTTCTGTCCCTCTGTGCATACGTCTTCTAGGGTGCCCTGGCCTACCGTGTGCATCAGCCCACCATTCCTCTTCCTCTGTGCGCTCACATCTAGGTACCCCGGCCTGACGTGTGCATCAGCCCACCATTTCTATCCCTATGTGCGCTCACTTTCAGGTACTGTTGCCTGCCCTGCACATATGCTGTCCGCAGCTTTCCTGTGTGCAGCTGCAGGTACATGTGCCGCCCTGCCCCGTGGAAGAGTCCCTCATCTCCAGCCTTGAGGGCCAGCTATCCTCCCTTGTGCGGATCAGTGACCGCAGCACATGCAGAGCCCCCCCTTACCCACTGGCTCTGCATCATGATGGGGCTGGGTCACAGGGGGAGACCCACGCATCCTTGTTGGAGAAAGAGCTGCACGAGGACCTGAAAGCAAGCTGTAGGTGTGGTGCCAGCAGAGGCCAGCTGGTGCTGTGGAATAGGTGTGGTGCCAGCAGAGGCTGGTGCTGTGGAATAGGTGTGGTGCCAGCAGAGGCCAGCTGGTGCTGTGGAATAGGTGTGGTGCCAGCAGAGGCCAGCTGGTGCTGTGGAATGCGTGCTACAAGATGGGCACGTCCCGCAGCAGACTTGTCAGCAACAGGGAGGCTTTGTGCATAAATGTTTTATCTGTGCTTTTCAGAAGCGCAAATCGCAGATGTTGGGGCATCTGCACAATATGGGTTCCTTGTGGGAGATGTTGGGGCTTCTTTTCTTCAGGTGTAGGTGGGAGACTGTTTGCATCTTGATACTCCTGCAGGTACAACTCCTGCCTTCTCAGTAAGCTCACGACCCATGCCTTATGGAATATCCTACAGGGAATGAGTACCATACCATGCCTCTCCATGATGAGCTGGCAATCCCACAAGGAGAGGTGTTGGCTTATGCCATCAGCGCTCAGGTGAATGCCCCCCAAAATCCCTTGATTGCCTTCTATATACATTGCTATATGGCAGGCATTTGCGTGGCATACGGATGGCAAACTGAAGAAGGATGACAAAAAGACGTATGAGATAGGACTCACCCCACTCTGGTCCTCCAGGAATCTGGGTGTGCCTTGGGCTCCTGGCAAACAAATTGCCACGCCCAACTCACACTGTCTGTCCTCTTTCTATGGATGCTGTGGAGGGGATCTTTGGCATCCGGGCATGTCGCAGGTGCAGGCAGATGTGGCCTGTCGTTTGCAAGCATTGAGTGCAACCTGGAACACCAAGGTTCAAATCACAATAAGAAGTGGCCACACTGCACATTAGAAAAGAATGTGGACCAAATTTGAATTTGATCAGGACAGTCTGATTGGCATTATGATAGAGCATGGAGCGGCACACTGCAATGCACAGGCTGCAGTGGCACTCTTCAATGCACAGGCTGAAGTGGGCCATCTACGCAAGCAAGTGGAGGAGTACCTGGAAAAGAGCATCTCAGACGTACCTGCGTGCACTGGCGGGTGAGGCAGAATGCAGTATACATTTCCAGATTGAAATTTTACTGGGTTAGCGGGATGACATGGTATACTAGGCAGTTTTCGCAAAAGGACAGAGGCAGTATTTGCAGGAGGACATGCTAGACAGGAGGCAGGATTTGCAGGAGGACATAGTAGAACTGGAGGCAGTGTTTGCCTTTTTGTGTCAAAAGCCATGCCTGCCTGCAACAGCAAGAGGTGGTTACCACCAGCTCAGGCAAGAACTGGATGCTGCTGATTTTCTTCATCCCAGCTGATGAATGCATGCTGATCCTAGAGCGGTGCATGTACCGTGTGCTTGGGTTACTCTAGCTGCGAGCTGCCGAGACTTATGAGCTCCTTGCCTGATGATGCACATTTAGACGATGCCTTGCAAGTGCTGGCGTGGCCGCTACATCGCAGCGCGCGCAAGTGCGTGCACGGGTATGCATATGTTAGGGTCACGCGCACGCCGTGCAACAAACAAAGCCCTTTTTGTGAGCGCAGGCATGGCACAAGCTTCAGGCTGAAGCGCATGTGTGATCTGGGTCCGTTTGTGAACCTGCTGGACCTCACTCGCGCGGCCTTTGAGCACCGGTCTGCGCTGCGCCAAGTGGGTGCTCTTTTCGGCGGAGGGGAGGGGAGCGCATTTTGTTTGCATGTGCACCACCAAGCCAGCATGCACAGTGCCACAACAGAGTTAGTGGCCAACTAGGCATCACGGGGATAGGTGGCACAAGCAAGGCAGATCACCTAAGCACACTTGGCACCGGTGCTGCTGTTGCAGTTCGTGGTCGTTGCATAAAAGCGCTGCTGCTTTGTCACAGGCACATGCCAAGGGTCCGAATGCGGCTGACAAGGTGCAGACAAGGCATCAGTGCAAAACACATGCATGCCATGGCCAGAAGTGTGTTGCTTGTCTTTTGACATGTTGCTTGAGTTTGTGTTCCAGCCCCTTCCCATCTTAATCTCAATACTGTTGCTCCTGGTGCTTTCGTCCTCTAGCTCCCTCTCACCTTTTTCCTTAACCTCACTCTCCATGTTCCGCAGTTCAACCCTTTCCTCTCAAGCAACTCTTGCCGCCGGCTCCAAAAAGGCGCACGTGTCTTCCTGCAGCTCTGTGTGCTGGAGGATAGGCTGTTGCGCGTGTCAGCCTTTGCGGCAGCGGGGTCTGATTGGAAGCCCCTGCTTATCCAGGTGGGCAACTGCTTTGTTTTTCCCACGTGCAGCATCGCTCACCACCTGCTTGAAACTGACAGGTGCAGCAAGACAACATCAGGCTGACTTACTTAGCTCCAGAGAAGATGTTGTAGGCTTTTACCAATAACCGCGCTTGCGTTCAATGCATAAGGATGTGTCTTGGCCTTCCTCTGATACGATACGTGTATGTCTCGACCTACTTCTTATACCCTCCCGCGGTGTGTGCCCTTGTATGGACACCTTGAGTGCTGGTAGGCATAGGATGTGTTTTGACCTGCTTCTGATACAATTAGGATACGTCTTGACCTACCTCTGATACGCCCTCCCGCAGTGTGTGCCCTAGTATGGACACCTTGGGTGCTGGTATGCAAACGCGGCTCCAGGACCTGCTGCGCGTTTGCACCCTCAAGAGCAGCTCAACACACACGCACACACGCTCACGTGCTACTCTCCACATGCGCCCACTGCTGTGTCGCTGTGCACGCACAACCTCAGGAGCTGTTGTGCACGCGCACCTGGAGCACAGAGGCGCACCCCAAGTGGCTGGCCCTGGAGGTTGAGGGCCGCCTCCAAATCCGCCCTGCCCAGCACCTGGTGGCCCAGCATCTGATGGAGCACCCGGGGGCCGTGGCGCAGCTCAACATGGTGTGTGGGTGTGGGTGTGGTGGGGGTGTTGGTACATGTTTGTCTTTCAGTGTCCTGCACGCGCTCGATGCGGCATTGCTGGGCGTGATGAGTGTGAAGGGATGTGAGTCCATGTGTGGCCAAGGCCAAGGGTGCCATTCAAATGCTCAGTGTGGCCTAGGCCAAGGGTGCTGTTCAAATGCTCAGTGTGGCCTAGGCCAAGGGTGCTTTTTACACGCCCAGTGTGGCCTAGGCCAAGGGTGCCGTTCATATGCACAGTGTGGCACTGCTTGAGAATGTGGCACTGGTTGAGGATGGTGTGTGGTTGTGCAGGGGTGGGGTGGGAGTGGGGGTGTATGTGTTTTTGAAGGCCGCGTGCATGCGTGCGTGTGTGTGTTTCAGTGCGCCATGCATGCTGAATGCGGCAAATTTTTGGATCGGCGTGTGTGTGCGGCTAAAGTGGCTGCACTTGCATGTTGTGATGCATGGCCCAAGGTGCGCAGCCTCCTGTGTAGGCACCTGCATGCATGGGGTACACATCCAGTGCACCAGCTGTGCCAGGGGTTGCCTGCATGCATGGCATGGAAATTTCAAAACAAGCGCACCAACTGCGCCTAGGGAGACTTCTCCTGTGTCAAGCAGCAAGGGCCCTCTTTTGGGTTTGTAGTGCGCGGCACAGTGCACGTGTGAGCGCACAGACGGTTGTCATTTGTGGGGACAAGTCTTGATCCCATAGCAACACACATGGCCCATTTCGTTGACCACTGCAACGCGTGGCGCTCAGGGGGAGGGCAAGACGCGCATGATCCTGCCCATGACGCGCGTGATCCTGCCCATGCAGGGGGAGGGCAAGACGCGCGTGATCCTGCCCATGCTGGGCCTGCACTGGGCTGATGGGCGCAGAGTGGTGAGTGCCAGGCTGTGTGTGCTGGGGCTGCACTGGGCTGATGGGCGCAGAGTGGTGAGTGCCAGGCTGCGTGTGCTGGGGCTGCGCTGGGCTGATGGGCGCAGAGTGGCCAATGCCGGGCTCTGTGTGTGCTCTCCCATTGCATGTTGCTGCGCCACTGTACACGGCTTATTGGGCTCCTTCACATGACTTCCACATGCAAATTTCAGCACCACCACATGCTGCTGCACACTGCACACAAGCCACCCTGCACACTCTCGCAATCATAGCACACAAGCCTCTGTTAGAGGCCACCCGACACGCTCCTGCAGCTGGGCTGTGTGCCAGCACGTTTGACCAAGCTGCTGCCTTGCATTCCTGCTTGAGCCCCACAAGCAAGTCAGAGCGGCACATCCAGGGCAACACCCCCTGCACCCCAAAAGCTAACAGCCTCAGGCCCATCCAATTTTTGCGCTTAGGTCATAAGTGTTCCACATGTCCCGCGTGCATCATTGTGCACGAGCCCCACACAAAGCATAGCGCAACTCAGCTTACCCTCGCTAAGCGCAGCGTACCTGACCCTCGCCAAAAAGTAAGGATCACTATCCTCTTGCCTACACTGGCTCAGCAGAGCCCCTTCTTAGGCCAGCACACAAGCGCACACAAATGCATACACACTTTCATGCACATGCAAACACATACGTTTACACACGCACATACATGCTCACAAGTTCATGCGCTCATGTCCCTTACCGGACGGACAGGTCCGCCTGAACTTCCTGGCGCAGCTGCTGGACGAGGCGCACGCCCACCTACACGCCTGCCTCACGGCCTCCGTCCTCAATGTCAAGTTGTTCAGGCAGCCCTTCCACAGGGATTTAGCGGTTGATCCTGGTAGCGTGGCCACAATGCATGCCAGCCTGGAGTACTGCCAGCAGGTGGGGGATGGACCTGGCTAGCAGAGAGGCTGAGCAGCAAGCAGGTGGGGGATGGGCCTGACTTGCAGAGAGGCTAAGCTCTGCCGCCCAGCTCTGTTGCAGCCCATGCCGCATGCTCTGCAAGGGAACCTTCTGGGCTTCCTTATCATCTCATCAGTAACCAGTATTGCCAGGGTCGGAGGGGCAGGAGCACTAGATTCATGTTTTCATTGTACGCTCATTTCACACACATTTACGCCACATGCTTACGTGCACTTGCATGCATGCACGCATCTCCACCACAGCTGGACAGCCTACTTTCTGCTTGATGCACACATTTGCATCTTTAATACAAATACATGTAAATCACAATGTGTATTACACGTAAATACGTGCACACTTTCATTTCCCCCCCGATTCACCTCACACGCACACACACACCCTGTGTGACATGCTCTGCAGGTGGGTGGCCTGCTGCTGGTAAGCCCAGAGCATCGGCTGTCCCTGCACCTCAAGCAGGATGAGCTGTGGGGGGTGGACCCAAGCACGTGGACAGCCCTGGCGGAGATGGATTTGGTCAACTTCGTGGACATCATGGACGAGAACGACGTGCTGCTGCACCACAGGTGCGCGCGCACGTGTGTGTGTGCGTATGCGTGACGGTGTTTGCGCTGCACCACAGGCGTGCGCGCGCGCCTGTGTGCGCGTGCACATGCGTCTGTGTGCGTGTGTGTGCGTGTGTGCAAGTGCGCATGTATGAGGGTGTTTGCGCTGCACCATGGGTGCACGCTGCTTTGGAACGATACTGCTGTGCTGGTTTGTGAGGGGGGTAGTTAGAGGTTAAGGCTTTTTTTGTGTGTGGTGCTTATACATGGTAAATGTAAGTGCAGGAAGAGCCTATTCCTCATTCTCAGGTAGCCTTGGCTGCCTCAGAAGCATGGCCTGACTGATTGTTTATGGTGGCATTTGATCCGCTAAAAAATAGACAGATCGGTTTGGCGGCACATGTTGTACTTTTCGGATGCGGGATTGGCACCAATTGCCAACAACCTCAATCACTCCAAACAAAGGCCTCCTCACTGTCCTACAAGGCATCAAGGCCGTGTATTTCAATCCTTCCCAGCCCTGCGCACTGCCTCAACTTGAGGTAGATTTGATAGAAAGGGTTAATGGAGTAAGTATTCCATAGGCTGCGCCTCTGCCTGTAAGCTCTTGGCCTGCAATCGAGATGCCCTTATGTTATAGAAAATGTGTGTGTGTGTGCTTGTGGGCTTGTAGACCCCAGGCTTGGTACTCAAGCAGCATAGGGTCCTTGTCTTTGCTTATGAATTTTAAGGGCCTGCTTCCACATCAATTCACTGTCGCCCCCTTTCTCGCCCATCACCCGTCACACTCCTCACACTTCTCACTCAGTGCGCTTCTTGCCCACCATCTTTGGCAAGGGTGAAATGACCCACTCGGTACTTGCGCAGAATCCTTCTCCCGCACTTAACGCGACACCCCAACCAGCACATCTCCTCACTCCCCGCCCGCTCACCAAGCACAGTTTGTGCTAGCTGGGTGCTCTGGAGCGCGTGTGCAGATTCCTGCTCCAGTGCTTGGCATAGAAACCACCCCTAGCACATTCCTCACACCCATCTCACTCACCAAGCACGGCCGGGCTATGGCCCCACCTTGTCCTGACGACCGCGTGCAGGTTCCAGCTTCTGTATTCTTGCGGCCCACGCATCCCGCTGCCTTCCCTACAAGCCCGTGCCATGGCTGCGCAAGCCCTGCTGATCACTGCCTCTGCCCTGGCCGACCAGCCACGCAGCGCTTTCAGCCTGCCAGGCCTGGCTGTCCAAACAGGCCCAGATCACCCCGGCAGGTGTGTGTCTGAATGCCTGGGTGTGCTGTCTTGTGGTGTGAAGCTAGGCCTCACTAGATCAAGCAGCATGTTGCACGCCTGTGAAGTGCTGCCTCCGTCAGGTGCATGCTGGAGCCGCCTGTCTGGGTGATAATTTCTTTGGTGAGCGATCGGATCAGATGCAATAGCTTTTCCTCGAGCTTACGCTCATGTGCTTGCTGGGGATATCTGAGGGAGGGTGTTTGAGCTCTGCTGGCCTTCCCCAGTTTGGTGGGGCCGGGGTGCTGGGAAGTGTGCCAGGGAACCCCCCGCTACTGTGGGTGCTGTAGTGGGTGCTGTGGAAATTCCTTCGGTGGGTGTTGCGATGGGTGATGCAGTGGGTGCTGTAGTGGGTGCTGTGGAAATTTCTTTGGTGGGTGTTGCGATGGGTGATGCAGTGGGTGCTGGGGTGTTCTCCTTGGTAATTACTGTGGTGGGTAGCGCGGTGGGTGGTGCGGTGGGTGGTGCAGTGGGTGATGCGGTGGGTGGTGCAGTGGGTGATGCTGTGGGTGATGCAGTGGGTGATGCTGTGGGTGATGCTGTGGGTGCTGTTGTGGGTGATGCTGTGGGTGCTGTGGTGGGTGCTCCAGCAAGGCATCTGACTGGCATTTGGCCTGCCTGCGATGAGAAGGCTCAACAGAGAAAGGATTCGCAACAGGGCTGGGTAGCTGACGCACGCTCTTTCTCTGCGGTAGCTGGTGCACATCCCTTGCTTGCGGTGGCTGAAGCATGCCCCTTTGTTGTCATCAAGGTGGCATTTGTTGTCATCAAGGTGGCATTTGTTGTCATCAAGGTGGCATTTGTTTGTCGTCAAGGTGGCATTAGTTGTTATCAAGGTGGCATTTGTTGTCATCAAGGTCATCAAGGTGTTGTTGTCATCAATGTGGCGTTTGTTGTCGTTAAGGTGCCATTTGTTGTCATCAGTGTGGCATTTGTTGTCATCAAGGTGGCATTTGTTGTCATCAAGGTGTTGTTGTCATCAAGGTGGCATTTGTTGTCATCAAGGTGGCAGGTGTTCAGCACACAGTCAGCCTCAGGTTATGCATCCCATCAAACTGATCAAGCGTCATATCAAACTGATTGTGTGTCACATCAAACTGCCGCCAATCGATGAGCACTGCAACAATGTCACTTTAAACTGCAATGCTTGTCAGGCTCGTCCGGCGCACATGCGTGCATTTGGCTTTCAAGTACGCCTGTCTAGCATGCTCGTGTGTGTCTGGCTTGTCTGGTGTGCATGCGTGTGTCTGGCATTTCAGGTGCACATGCATTTATCTGGCTTGTCTGGCATGCATGCAAACGTTTGGCTTGTCTGGCACATGCAGGCTGACCCGCCAGAGGCCTCTTGGCACATACCAGTGGTCCTGTTGTCACTGACAGCCATTGTTATGTCTGTTGCAGGCGGCCTGGCAGCTTTGCTGGACTACGGCTGCTTCCTGGGAGCCCCCTACAGGCTGCAGGGCAACAGTTGTGCCATGCAATTGCGCAGGCGCTCATCAGTAACCCCCCTGCATATGAGCTGCGCTGGATGCAGCACTTCCCAGACAAGGTGCGAGGCGTGGCGGCACTAGCAATGGTTCTGGTGTTGCATGTGAGCAAAGGCAACAGCAATGTTGGGTGACGGGCGTCATTTCCCATGATGGACGTCATTAGGGCGCACATGGTGCAATGAGCGCTGCTGCAGTGGCCTCCGTGAGACATGAATGTCCATGAGACTCTATGAGCCATGAACGTCCACGAGCCATGAGCCTCCATGAGTTAAGAGCCTCCATGAGCCTTGATCCATGAGCCATGAGCGCCATTGTGATGACCTCCATGAGCCATGAGCCTCCATGAGCCATGAGTCTCCTTGAGCCATGAGCCTCCATGAGCCATGAGCCTCCATGAGCCATGAGCCTCCTTGAGCCATGAGCCTCCTTGAGCCGTGAGCACAATCACAATGGCCCCCACTCCACTGTGGCAGAGCGAGATTGTGAAGCAGCCGCGCAGAGGTCAAAGCCTCTGTGCAAACAGCAGCACAGAGGCTTTGGCAAAAGGTGGTGGGCCTCGTGTCCCAGAAAAATGCCAACATGTTGTGAGAATTAAAGAAAGGCGCCAAGAGTGAGGTTGCATGCAACGCATAGCTGGTTAGTACAGGGGCTCAGTGCGGCTGTTCAGCTTATGAGGCGGGGGCTCGCTCCCATGTCAGACTCTCTCTCTCTCTTACTGTGCTGATCCTAAGTACCCATCATACTGCTCCACAATCTGCCTGCACGTAGCTTACTGGCAGTTGCTAGCACTTGGTGTGAGTATCCAGGCGGCATAGCCATCTGCAAGCCAGCTGAGTTTCGATGCAGGGGTCCCTTTTGCACACCCCCTCACATGCCAGCATGTGACCCACGGGAAAGCCACGCTTGCTTGCACTGGGTGCCTTGATAGTGGAAATGCAGAAGCCCCGAAGCGCTGCTAAAGAAGAGATGCCCTGCAAACCTGGGCCAGGCCTGGAAGTGCAAGCCCTTCTCGCTTTGCTTGAGCAGCTCAAATCCTGCTTCTCGTAGGAAAGCTATAGGTGCCAAGCCAGAGTGCCGCTGCCGCGTCATTTTTAAGAGGAACCAGACCCAACACTTTACTTGCACACCTACCAGCATGGGCAGCGCCACGTTGGCCAGAAAAGAAATGGAAAGCCACGTAGGCGGTGAAACACCCCATAAATTGAATAAGGAAAAGGAGACACATCGGCCCTCACCCTCGCAGGCCACCCCCCTCCCCCCCTTGCACACCCATGAGCGCCTGGCTGCCTGCATGGTGGACAAGCATTTGCACGTGCTCCTTCTGCGCATGCACAGGCACACGCACACACGCGCACACACACATGCAGGCGCGCCTGGCCTCGTGCATGGTGGACGCCAGTTCCCCTGTGGGCGAGCTGCTGGGAGAGGGTGCGTGGGCCAGCCTGCATCAGGCGCGGCAGGAGCAATTGCTGGCGCTGAGGGGCCTCCTGGCAGGCGGGCAGCTCCTGCAATGCCTGCAGAAGCGGCATCGTGTGGAATATGGGGTCCGCAGGTGGGGCCACGTTTGATTTGGTGGGAAAAAGGCTGTGAGGCTTGCAGAGGGGAGAGAGAGAGAGAGAGAGAGAGAGAGAGAGAGATCTGTGGATGTGGCGCTGCATGATTGCAGGGTTTGCAGGAGTGGGGCCACATTCAATAGGGCAAGGAAAATGCCATGATTTAATCCGGTTGGGAGATGCCATGGTTTAATCCGGTTAGGAACCCGGTTGGGAAAAACTGATTGGGAAAATGCCATGGTTCAATCCAGTTGGGAAAATGCCGTGGTTTAATTCGGTCTGGGCAGGTGGGGGCAAGACCTAGTAGTAGACCTAGTAGTAGACCTGGCAATCACGTCAGTTACAGTTGAGGGGTTAGGTGCACGCAAGGGGCTTGTGGGGGCGCAGGGGAGCGGCAGTGTGCAGATGCTGTGTCTCCCACTCGAGCTTCCCAGGTCAAAAGTGTAGGGCGGCATGCTGCGGGCACTGGTTGGGAGGCGCAGAGAGTGCAAAGGCCAAAGAGTTTGCGGTGGGGGTGGGGAGTGCAGGTCTGGGGTGTGCACACAGGCGCGTCAGGCATGTGCATCCCAGAAGGCAGGCACATGCGGGGTACCGACGTGCTCGTTCGTGCCTTGTAAGCACCTCCCAGATGCACCTCTGACCATGGTGCCAGCCTGCATCTAGTTGTGCCGCCCTCGGTCGCACACCATTTATTAAATGCATGCGCGCGCTCTCCCTCGCGCGCATGCATATGCTCAGGGATGGGTGCAAGCTCCCTTTTGCGGGCGTGGACCCCAAAGCACCTTCCCCTGCGCGCACACCCACACTGGGCCCAACAAAAGCACACAGCCCCTGCCCCTTGCCCCCTGCACCCTGCATATGCAGAGTCTCTGGGGCTGCGTGCAAGCGCTTGGCAGTTCCCTTTCGCGCAGCGGATGTGCCCTCAGATAGGAGCGAGTGGGCGCAGCCTGACGTGGCTCTGCTGCTCACGACGCTCAGCTACTTTTCAGAAGGTGTGTGCGTGTGTGCGCGTGTGTATGCATGTGTGCTTGTTAAAGTGTGTGTGTCAAAGTGTGCGTGATTGAGGGCCCCATGCTGCTGGTGGTTCCGCTGCGCCCTGTATGCTCAGTTGCTGCTTTTTAGACAAGGTGCCCCCTGCTTTTCTGCTTTTCTGACATTGAGCCCCTCCCCCGCTTTTCTGACGAAGTGCCTCCCCCCCTCTTGTGAAAGTGCTTGTGGTGCACCGCAGCTTTTGGAACACGTGTGTGCTCTCCCACCTCCCTGTGCTTGTGGTTTCAGAGGGTGCTTAAGGGACGGAGCCTAACCCCCTCCCCCCTCCTGTGAAGGTGCTTATTACTTTTGGACCAAAACTCCTTGGCAGAAGGAGCATCATACCTGGCGGCAGCAAAGCTGGGGGGGGGGGGGGCTTCCTTGCAGGCAGCAAGCACAGCTTCTCTGACCTTGTTGCCGCATCCCTCTTACGTGGCACACGCCCTAAAAGACAAGCGGGCACAACAAACGCACACTTGTGTATGAATTGTACCTGCTATGCATGTCCGCGGTTCTTGTGCTGTTCTACATACGCAGGGCTGTCCGCGGAGGAGCTTCGCCAGGCCCTGCAGCAGCTTCTGTGTCTGGGCGCAAACGCGCAGCAAGACGTGTACCACCAATGGCTGCAGGCATCCCAGAGTCTCGTGCCCCCAGGTGTGTTTGCGTACGCAACAGGACCCTCTGATGCGTGTGCTTTGGCCGGCCCCAAGGGCTCATGAGGAAGAGCCCTTTTGCCCATGCACAGGCCCAGCCACCCATGCGCAGACATGCACAGGAGCTGCCATGAAAATGTGCAGCATGGACCTAGACGCTGCAACCTACTAGCAAGCACTCTGTAGGTTTCAGATCAACCTACTGGCATGCGCTCTCTAGGTTCCAGATCAGCCGGCTGGCATGCGCTCTGTATGTCTTATATCGACCTCCTGGCATTTGCTCTATAGGCTTCAGATCTGTGGACTTCAACCAGGTGCCCCGCCCACCACAACCGACCTGCATACATGAATTTTATTTGAATGCCAAAGCACTGGGTGGTGCAGGGTGGTCAATGGAGTGCACGCCAATGTGCCCAGCAGGCTGGGGCCGTGCGCCCTGAAAACGCGCGCTGAGTGCGCCCTCACGCCCTGCAGAGGACAAAGCTTAGGGCCCTCTGCACAATGCATACCGAGTGCCCAACACATTGCACCCTGCACAATGCATACCGAGTGCCCAACACATTGCACCCTGCACAATGCATACCGAGTGCCCAACACATTGCACCCTGCA
>LFIK01001113.1_pt1 | contig 20949 bp, 23 predicted proteins | sample 643401 | NCBI WGS metagenome assembly LFIK01 (sample SAMN03777447, study PRJNA286221) | soda lake metagenome | biome: soda lake; feature: Kulunda steppe; material: water; isolation source: sample T5-Br brine of Lake Tanatar-5 | place: Russia: Kulunda steppe | collected 2010-07
CGGCCTTGAAAGTCATTGAAGTCATGCAGACGACCGGGGAGCCGCTTTCGCGGTTTCGGGGGTGTTGGGAAAGATTTCCGCAAATATCCGGAAGTGTGACCGTGCGGAAAAAGACCCCGCTTTCGGAACTGCCGGGGTTTTCGAAAGCGCTGGCGGCGGCGGAACGGGTTCTTGGCTCTCAAGGCCGGGTGCTCGTGCGCTATTCCGGGACGGAGCCGATTCTTCGCTTTTTGGTGGAAGGAGAGGATGCGAAGCAAAACGCGGATCTCCTGAAGTCTTTACAGTCAGTTGCATCCTCGGAATTGACTTAGACGGGGGTTGACCTAAGATCATCCGCGTCCTAATGTTTTACCTTTTTACGCGCAAAGTATGCCAGAAATTCTGATATCTGATCTCAATCCTCGCCTGCAAAAGCAGGTGGAAAACGCTCGCTTTGCGATCGATCGCGGCAACTTGGAGTACGCCATCGAAATCTGCTCCATCGTGCTCGCGCAGCAGCCAGCTTGCCTTCCTGTACGTAAGCTCTTGCGGGCCGCCCAGATGAAAAACTTTCGCTCGAAGAACAAGATCGTGGCAAAGGTTTGCGGCGGTGCCTCGTCGGTGATCGGCCTGATGGCGGCTTCGGCAAAGGTGAAGAAGGATCCCGCCAAAGCGATCGAGTCGGTGGAGAAAGCGTTGTCCAAAGACCCGACGAACGCCGGAGCGCACAAGGTCCTCGCGCAGGCTGCGGAAAAACTCGAATTGCCGGAGACCGTGGTGTTCGCCTGGGAGTCGATCCGCGATAGTTCTCCCAACAATATCAAAGTTTTGCTTTCGCTCGGAAACGCCTACATTGCAGCGCAGCGGGGTGAAGACGCGGTAGCGATCGGCGAAAAGATACTTCAGCTCAGCCCGGGGAACGGTGATGCGCAGGATCTCCTGAAATCCGGGTCCGTTTCGCAATCGTTGTCGAAGGGCAAATGGGAAGAAGAGGATGCCTCGTATCGTTCGAAGCTCAAAGACGCCGACGAAGCGGTTTCTCTCGAACAGGCCGCCAAATTTGTGACCGGCGAGGACGCGACACAGAAACTGATCGAGGAAGCCATTGCCCGGGTTGAGGCGGAACCCCAGAATTTGACGCATTACCGCAGCATTATCCAGGGTTACGAGCAGCTGGGGGATTTGCCCAAAGCGATCGAATGGCTGGAAAAGGCCCGGGAGCTCCCAGCCGGTGCGGCCGACGCCACGTTGGTCAAGCAGTATTCGGATCTCAAAGTGAAGGCGTTGGAGGCGGATCTGGCGGTCCAGGAGGCGCAGTTGGCTGAGGACCCGGATAATGAAACGTTGCGCGCCAAAGTGGACGAACTCACCGCCGACCTCACTCGCATCCGGGTCGAGGAGGCGCATTCCATGGTCGAGCGTTACCCGAACGATCCCACCTATCGTTTCGAGTTGGGTAAATTACTCTACGAATCGGGGGAAACGGATCGCGCGATCCAGCAGTTGCAGATTTCTCATCGCAACCCGAAGGTTCGCCTTCAGTCTCTCACCTATTTGGGGGCCTGTTTCAAGGGGAAGAAGCAGTATGACCTCGCGGTGGAGCAGTATGAAACCGCCAAGGCGGAAATCACGGCGATGAATGAGCAGAAAAAGGACGTCATTTACCAGTTGGCGGAATGTTACGAATTGATGGGCAACACCGAAAAAGCGATCGGTGAATACAAGATCATTTATGCTGCTGACATCGGGTATCGGGACGTGTCCGCGAAAATTGACGAATATTACACCAAGCGCTGATGAATGGTGTGCCGGGCAGTGCAGAGGAGGTCACTGATCCGCGTTATTGATTGAAAATGCCTCCTTGGCTTTCGGTAAGTTAACCCCTGATATGCGCACGATCATCGACAGCCACATCCACATGTATTCCCCGGAGGTCAGCCGGGACCCGGTCGGTTGGGCGGCCCGTCACAACGAACTTCATTGGGCGGAAATGATTTCAGCTTCAGTGAACCGGCCCAGCCTGCAGGGGTGGGCGGACGCACCGACTCTTTTTGCTGACATGGAAACCGCCGGGGTTGTGCAATCGGTGATGCTCGGTTGGTATTGGGAAAACCAGGAGACCTGTGAACGGCAAAACCGTTGGTATCAGGAATGGGTGGCCGAGCACCCGGGGGCGCTTTCCTGGTTCGCTACGATTCACCCGGGGGCGGGTCAGCGGGCTCTGGATGAAGTGAAATGGGCGGCTGAAGCCGGGGCGCGCGGTTTGGGCGAACTCTCCCCCGCAGGGCAGAATTTTTCGCTCCGTGACCCCTCGTTTATCCGGATTGCGGAGTTCGCAGCGGAAAAAGGACTGCCAATCAATTTCCATGTCAATGAGGCCCTCGGCCGGGACCGTGCCGGACGGCTTTTTGACAACTTGGGTGACTTCCAATGGTTGGCCGCGGAGATCCCCGAGCTGAAAATCATCCTTGCTCACTGGGGCGGTATGATCCCTTTTTTCGAGATGAACCGGGCGGTACAACGGGATTTGAAGAACGTCTATTACGACACCGCCGCCTCCCCTCTGTTGTACGACGCACGGGTGTATCGGGCGGTGGTTGAAGTGGTGGGAGCGAAGAAAGTTTTATTCGGATCGGATTACCCGTTGTTACTGTACCCACGCCACGAGCGGGTTCCGGGTTTTTCCAGGTTGGTCGATGAAATCACTTCCGCTGATTTGAGCGATGCTGATTTGGAGTTGATTCTGTGTGGCAATGCGAAACGCCTGCTTGGACTTGACCTGGAAACGACGCCTGCGGTCGAGTAAGAGCAAGGCGACGCCTCCATTGCTTTTTCGAGGTGATTTAACGCCCGCGGCGTTCTCCGCGATCTCGGGAGGCGCCCCGTCTTTCGTTGGACGCCGAGCTGGACGACCTTCTGCTGTCCGTCCGGTCTCCCCTCGACCGCCGACTGTCCGCCCTGTCTCCTCTCGACTCCGGGCGTTCCACAGACTCGCCTCTGGACTGGCGGCGTTCCGCCCAGGAGGAACGATCCTCGCGGCTTCCACGGTCGGCGCTTTCCCGCGACCGGCGATCCCTGTTCCCTGGCCGCTCGCGCTGATCCCGTTGTTGCGCACGCGCTCGCTGTTGAACGCGTTCTCGCTGACGAGTTTGAACTTCCCGGGCGGACCGTTCGGTGCGATTGGAGCGCGCCTGGGTAGAGGATGATTCCTGTTCGGGTCGAAAACTTCGGGACTGGTTTCGCGTATTCGGAGTGCGATCGAAGCGTGTGGTCGCTGTCGAGCGTTGCATTTGGGTCCAATCCCTCGACGCGCGGCGAGTCGCCTCGGTTGTTCGCGTGCGGTCTGCCCCTGACGGGGTTGATGTTCGCGTTCGTTGATTGCGAGAGTGATGGAAGCGGTCCGAACTCGCCCGGTCCTGTCGCCACTGCCTTCGGTCTTCCAGTCCTCTCACGCCAGAGGCACTTGAACCCCCGTAGCGTTGATTGAGGCTTTCGCTTCGGTAGGCTACTCCTCGGCGGTGCATCGCCTGGTGCCGCCAGGGTTGTGCTCCCACCTGCCGGTTATGGACGCGTCCCGCGGAATCCCGCACCCGGACCGGGTGCCGGTGGACGTTCACGATCATGATCTGGCGCTGACGCCAATTCGGCCGACTGTAATAGAACCCCGTTGAAACGTAAACTCCGGATGCCCAAACGATGCGGGTGCCGGCGTAGGGCCGGGGAGGTGTCCAGTAAATCGGAGGATAGGCGGGCCATCTCCAGGAGCCGTAGACGTATGCGGGCCGGTAATACGGAACGTAGACCACGCGCGGGTTGGCCGGTTCAATGATAATCACCTCTCGCTCCCGGGTGACGCGAAGGCGGTCGAGTGAGTCGAGAGTGCCCGCCGCGTAGGCCTGCTCGCGCAGATCCTGGACGGCCTCCATCACTTCACTTTCCTGAAGGAGAAACGCGTCTCCCAGTCGCCGGGTCCAGCCAAGATCTTCGTCCATCCGGGCCAGAACTTCCGGAAACGCCACCAAAGCCTGGATACTCGGATCCCACCCCCGGTCGGAAACCGCATCCACCGCTTCAGATCCACTTACCCCGGAATTGTTTCGCGACCAACGAGCGGCCTCCACCACCTCCAGCGGATAGGTTGACGCCATAAGGATCTGGGCGAGCAGGGTGTCCGGATACAACGCGATGGGCGCCAGCATCTGTTCGAGTTCCCCCCGAGTGAAGGCAAAGTCGTCTCCGCTCTCGGCCTGGGTGGAAAAGGGAAGCAGGATAAAGGTTAAGGCGAAGAGTATGCCCGGGGTGAATGTTAAGTGTTTCATCGTCCAACGCGTTGTCGTTGAGAGTTAGACCGGCGCGGCGCCGGAGAGTTCCTTTTTGGCGGACGAGACTGTTCAAAAATGCAGTGGGCCGCTTTGTGAAAAGCGAAGTCAGGGCTCCCGTCCGGCGACTGAAGTCGCCTTTCCCTGCGGCGCTCCGCGCCGAAATTCCGGGCGAAGCCCGCAAGGAAAGGCGACTTCAGTCGCCTATGGCAGCGCTCTCAAGAACGCCGGAATATGGGCGACAACTTCGGGAGGCACTGCAGCATCCAATGGAGTTGCTTCTAGCCTTTTCAGACAGCCCCTCAGACCTTAGAACAAGGTATGCTCATCGAACTTCTTACTTTTCGTGGGGCCAAACGTCTTTTGATGGTGGCAAGCTTGCCTCTGATCGTTTGCTCCTTTCCGGCCAACGCTCAAATTTTTCATCCCTCCGATCCGGAAGACCAACGGGAAATCACCGATGGTTTCGGTCCCGGCGCACGTGGCCCCTATCAAGCGCGAAACGGAATGGTCAGCACCGCTTCCCATCACGCCACCTTGGCGGGATTGGAGGTGTTGCGAGCCGGGGGCAATGCCTTCGATGCCGCAGCCGTCGTTCAATTCGTCCTCAACGTGACCGAACCGTACGCCAGCGGAATCGGCGGGGGGCTCTTTATGGTTATTTACGAGGCCGAGTCGGGTGAAGTCATCGGCATTGACGGTCGCGAGGAGGCTCCCTTCGATTTGCACCCGGACGTCTTTCGGGACGACGACGGAAATCTGATTCCGTATCATCCCGAAAGAACCACGGGCGGAAATGCCGTCGGGGTGCCCGGCACGTTGGCTGCGGTTGTCCATCTCCTGGAGAACCACGGAACCCTGACGCTCGCCGAGGCGCTTCAACCCGCGATTCGTCTGGCGCGCGACGGGTTTTCGGTCCCTGAACCCTTCGCCCGGGGCATTCAGACCCACCTGGAACGGATCGAGAGGTATCCGGATTCGGTCGCCCTTTTCTTCCGAGGCGACGGAGAGCCGCTCGAAGGGGGCGACCTTTTTCGCAATCCTGACCTCGCGGAGACCTTCGAGCTGATCGCCGCGGAAGGAATGGACGTTTTTTATGAAGGGGACATCGCCCGCGACATTGTCCGGACGGTCCAGAGCGACTCCTACCGTCCCGGCCTTCTGAGTCTCGAGGACATGGCCAATTATCGGGCGGTTCGCCGATCGCCGGTGTCCGTGGATTACCGGGGCTACCAGGTGTATGGGATGAACATGCCGACCAGCGGTGGGACGACGCTCGGACTCATGTTGAATTTGTTGGGAGACACTGAATACGCGGAAGCTCCCTTCGGCAGTGCGGATTCCGCGCATCGTTTGGTTGATGTGCAAAACCTGGCGTTTGCGGACCGGAACCGTTACATGGGGGATGCCGATTTCGTGGATGTGCCCGTGGACGGTTTGCTCGATCGAGGGTATGCGGCCGAGCGTCGCAAGTTGTTGGATGCGGAACGCTCCCTCCCCGTGCCGACAAGCCCTGGGGAGCCGCCGGGCCGTTCCGGAGAGAAAACGCGTGAAGGACGAACCCTCGGGGAGGAAAGCCCTTCGACGACCCACTTTTCGATTGTGGACGAGGACCGAAATGTGGTGTCGATTACCTCAACCATCGAGCAGCATTTTGGCTCCGGAATGGTTGTTCCCGGGCGGGGGTTTCTCCTGAACAACGAGTTGACGGATTTTGAGGGGGAGGCTTATGACGGTGCGGGAAATCTCGTTCCGAATGCCCCGGAAGGTGGATGGAGAGCCCGCCGGACCGCGCTCGGCGACGGGGCTGAGACGGATGGTGGCAAACGTCCACGTTCGAGTATGGCCCCCACGCTCGTTCTTCGCGATGGTGAACCCCGGCTCGCGCTTGGATCGCCTGGCGGAAGCCGCATCATTGGAATCACGCTCAACGTTCTTTCCAATGTGATCGATCATCAAATGGATGTGCAGGCCGCGATCAATGCACCGCGTATGATCGGCCGCAATGGGCCGATGGAACTCGAGGGCCCGCTTTATCATGATGACGTGTTGCGGGTGGAACTGGAGGAGCGGGGGTTTGACGTGATGAACGCCCAGGCGGTCGGTGCGGTACAGGCGATTTGGATCGGTGAAGACGGTTGGTTGCACGGAGCCGCCGACCCCCGCCGCGAAGGTCTCGCGGTGGGGTATTGAAGCGGTCGCGTCAGTCGGCGTAAGTTTACCGGGGCTGCTCGCGATTAGGCGCTTGCACCCCTGCCGGGGTGCCTGGGTTTTGTGAAACGTTCACCGGTGGTGTCGCTACGCTCAACCACCGGCTAAAGGCTCTCATCCCTCCGGGATGCAATCGAACGCCGGTCTTCGTAGTGGCATGAGCGGACGTTGCGAATCCCGAACCCGGAGGGTTCACAGCCAGTAGCCGGTGGTCGAGGGAGGCACGAGCGATACCACCGGTTACTGGTTAATCAAAAAACATTGCACCCCGGCAGGGAGTGCCAGCAGCCTGCGTTATGGCCTCAATGCATACCTACCTCCTCTACCACATCATCTTCGCGACAAAGAACCGCGAACCATTGATTGCGACCTCTTGGCGCGGCCGCCTCCATGAATCCCTCGGTGGGGCCGCGCGCAGTCTGGACGGGACTCCGCAAGGGGTGGGAGGCGTCGCCGACCACGTCCATCTGCTCGTTGGTCTGAAGGCGACCCATCGTCTGGCCGACTTCATGCGCGAATTGAAAAAGGCCTCTTCCACCTGGGTGGGGACGACGATTCCCGTCCCCTCCTTTCGGTGGCAGGAAGGTTACGCGGCATTCACCGTGAGTGCCTCCAACCGAACCGCGGTCCAGGATTACATCGGGCTACAAGAAGATCATCACCGAAGGAAAACCTTCCGCGAGGAATTGATCGAGTTTCTTGAGAAGTCCGGGATTGAATACAATGAAGCCTACCTTGACTGACGCCGGTAAGTAAGAGCGCCCCTTGCACCCCTGCCGGGCCTGCCGGGGTGCTTGATTTTTGTGAAACGTTCACCGGTGGTGTCGCTACGCTCAACCACCGGCTACTCGCTTTCATGTGCCCCCCGTTAACCGTTAATGCCCGTCGCTTACGTTCCCGTCATGCTGAACGGCGCCGCTCTTCGTGGATGCCTTCGCCGAATTCTTCGATCATTTTTCGGTTGAAGGCGGGGATGTCCCCTGGGTTGCGGCTGGTGACTACGCCCTGATCGACAACCACTTCCTGATCGACCCAGTTGGCTCCGGCATTGCGGAGGTCGAGTTCGATGGAGTGATACGAGGTCATCGTCAATCCGCGGACAACTCCCGCACTGATCAAAGTCCAGGGGCCATGGCAAATAGCCGCCACCGGTTTGGCGGTGTCGAAGAAGTGGCGAACGAACTGAAGAACTTGCTCATTGGTGCGGAGCGTGTCCGGATTCTTCACTCCGCCGGGTAACAATAACGCGTCAAAATCCCTCGGGTCCGCTTCATCAAGCGGCAGATCGACGGTGAAGTCGTCGCCCCAATCGGTTCCGTTCCATCCCCTCACTTTGTCGGAGTTCGGGGACACGATTTTCGTTTCGGCTCCCGCTTCCTCGAGGGCTTTCCTGGGATCGGTCAATTCGATTTGTTCAAATTGGTCGGCCACGACGATGGCCACCTTCTTTCCGTGTAATGTTTGATTCATGGTGTCGTATCCTCCTTGTTTGTGTTGTTAGCGGGCGCTGGCACTGAGCGCGTCGATATTCACCGCCTCCATCGCCAGCCGCGTCAGCTCCGTCTCGGCGACGTTTTGTTCGTCGAGGGAACGCTGGAACGCGGCGGCTTCCTCTTCCTTTCCAAGCAGCGCGGCAAAGGTGTGCAAGGCGGTATAGCGGGCCATGGAATTGTGCAAAATTCGTTGAAAGAGAATCACCAGTCCGGCATCGATTACGTCGGGATCGCTCGTGCGTTCCAGAAATAGGTGCCCTTCCACGATGAGCCCTCGCAAACCCGGAGAATCGTTTCCCTGGCGAGTGATCTTGTTGTCCGGGATAAAATGTTCGATCCGGCCGATCTGTTCCCGGAGGTGTGGAATGAGGCCGCGGATCCAATTGCGGAGGTCAAAGTGGGTGGCGACGCCGACCAGTCTGGGGACAAAGTTCAGGACCTCTTCTTCACCGGACCGGAGCGAGGCCATTTGGTCGTGGTAGAGTTTTTCGAGTGAGTCGATTTTCATGATGCCTGGTCGTCTTTCTGTTTCATTTCCCGGTCCGTTTTCGCCCCACCTGAAGCCTCTTCCGGTTTCTTGCCGGGTTTTTCCCCAACCTCCTCCTCTTCCTTTTCGGCGTTGGAGTAATGCCCCTCCAGCATGTGTTCGTGATCGGCCTCTTCGACCCCCTGCTCCACGAGTTCGAACTGGACCTGCTCCTCGTCGTCCGGTTCGTAACTGGGAGCGTGACGACCGTGGCTGGGCGGGGTTTCGCTTGGATCGAGGGTTTCGTATTCCTCATCGATCTCGTCAACTTCCTCGCGAACGCCGCGCATCCGCAGCAACTCCTGGCGGGCGAGAATTCGGTCTTCCTTGTTCGGGCGCGACCGGCCGTCGATCACGGCGATTTCCCGCGCCCTATCTTCGATCATCCCGCGGGTTACGGTTCCCAGCCCATTTTCGTGGCTGAAAATCTTTCCTTCCACATCCCGTCTTCTTTCTTTCATGGTGGGTCTCCGGTTTTCGACATTGCTCAAGGCCGTCCGGAGGGACCGCGTCGCTCGGACGGCCTGATTTAAGACTATAATCCAGAAACGCCGCCTGCGAAAGCCACCCGATTGCTTTGGGTAACGATTGACTTGCCTCCATGAGTCCTCACAGTCGGTAAATTCTCGAACGTTAGTAATTATAGAAGGACTCAGAAACTAGGACTCGAATGCCATCCAAGATAGCTGTTCAAATGTTCACCTTGCGGGAGCACACGAATACCTCCGAAGATTTGGCCGGTGCGCTTTGCAAGGTGCGCGAGATCGGCTACGAGGCGGTTCAAATGTCGGCGATCGGAGCGATGAACGGGGAAAAGCCCGAAGTCGACGCCAAGCTTGCCCGGACGATGCTGGACGACAATGGCTTACGCTGCATTGCGACCCACCGGCTGTGGGATAACCTGTTGAACGACATCGAGGCGGAGATCGAGTTTCATCAAATCCTTGGCTGTGACTTCGTCGCGATCGGAGGGATTCCGAACGCCGAACCGACCTATGACGCGTTTCGCAAGTTTGTGCAACAGGCGGAGCCGGTTATCGAGCGCTTGAAAGCCGCCGGTATTCGTTTCGGCCATCACAATCACAGCCACGAGTTTCACCGTCCGGAACGACATGGGAAGACCCTGGAAGATGTGTTGATCGATGAAGCGCCCCCCGAACTGATGTTGGAACTCGACCTCTACTGGGTTGAACACGCCGGTCTCAATTGCATCCGGATTCTGGAACGCTGTCACGGCCGGGTTCCCGTCATTCACCTCAAAGATAAAGAAGCGCTTCCGGGTGAGAACGAAACGCGAATGGCTCCCATTGGGGAAGGAAACATGGATTGGCCCGCCATCATCGCGGCTTGCGAAGCGGCGGGAGTCGACTGGTACGCCGTGGAGCAGGACAGGTGCTACCGCGACCCGTTCGATTGTTTGAAATCGAGTTTCGAGTTCCTGCGCGGCTTCGGTTTTTAAAGACGTCCGGGGTCGATAGCGTCCAAGATCCCTCTGGAGTGCGCGGACACGTCCGCGCTTTTTTTTGGCGACATGTCGCCCCATTCCAAAACTGGAGACGGCCGCAGACCGCTGCCGAAGTATGTGAAGAAGTAAACGATGCGGAAATTTTCGGAAGAAACGTGCGTGACTGGCAGCACGAGTTAACGAAGGTGCATAGCCGTGCGGAGTTTTCCCGACGGATCTCCGATCCGCCTCCCCTGCTGCGCGACCGTTTCGATGAGCATGGCCAGTGCGACGCCTACCTGGCCGCTTACGTGGAGTGGCTTTGCGAACGGGTTGGACTGGAGCCGCCATCTTGGACCCACGACCCTCGCCGCGTCGCTGACCGCGCGTGGTACGATCACCCCCCTCTCTGGAAGCAAGCTTTGGTGGAGGCGCCGGGTGCTTTCCGCCGTCGGCATGTCTTCACGAAACCTGAATTGGTCCTACAGCTCCGTCCCGGGCGCCCGCGCCTTCCCGACTCACTCCGCCGCCGCAAAAACGCGGAGCGCCAAAAAAGGTATCGCGAACGAATTCGCGAAAAGCTCCAACGCCTGAAGCACCTGGAACAACGAAACCCGCAGTGAGAATGACTCGCCGAAAGCGTCGGACGACTCAAATTCAATTGAGCCGCGAAATCACTGGACCGGGTAGGATCGTTCCTACCCGAAGGTAATGGAGAAGCTGGATGCTGTTCGTAACTTGCTGACACTGGCTCCCCTTTTTGTGGGAAGCCCGATTCCGCCATGTTTTTTGATCACGATGAAAACCAGATCCGGACCACGATATACCCGGCCGTCGCGATTACCGCCCAACCAAAAACCTTTTTCAATGTTACCCCAGAAAGGTAGCCTTTCAGGAGCACCCCGCCGCTCATTCCCGCCACCGCCCCGAGGAGAAAACCGCCTCCCAAAGCCGCGTCCGTAGCCTCCAAATGACCAATGTTGGCAGCCAGACCCGACGCCGCGATAAGAAAGATCGCCACCAATGAGGTCGCCAGGGCGGTGGCGACATCCACTCGAAGAACCACCAGGAGGGCCGGAACCACCAAAAAACCTCCCCCCACGCCGAAGGTGCCGGCGAGAATCCCGGTCCCAGCTCCGGCAATGAGCAACTTGGCCGCGCACCTCCAGGTGAAAACCGGTCCTTCCGGGTCGCTCCCGCAAGCGATCCAGTCCAACGGCACATCCGCTGCGGCCGAAGGTTTTCTGAGCATCAAAAAGCCTACCAGCACCATCAATGCCGCGAACAGGTGGAGGAGAACTTCCTCGGGAAGCCATGCCCCCGCCTTCGCCCCGAAGGGAGCCGCGATAATTCCGCCCAGTCCGAGGATGCCCCCGGCTCTCCATAGAACCCGACCGCGACGGATTTGCAGGATGGCTCCATAGAGAGCGGTCAGTCCAACTACCGCCAAGGACATGGCCACCGCTCGCCGAAGATCGAAGCCGAGGCCAAAAACCAGGAGGGGAACCGCGAAAATGGATCCCCCTCCCCCGGTAAGGCCCAGCGCCACGCCCACAATCGCCCCAAAGAGGATAGCCAGGATCATCCAACCGATCAGTTTGCGATGCCGCGTTCGCTCGCAATCTTTTCACAGGTTGTGCAAACGCCATCCACCAGAACCGCGTCGACCCCTTCGGATTGCAGGAAGGAAGCGGCCAGGCCTGCCCTCCGTCCCGTTCCGCAATGGACGAATACCCGCTTGCCGCGTGGGACTTCGCCGATGCGTGCGCGCAACCGGGTGTAGGGAATGGAGAGCGCGCCATCGATATGCCCGGCTTCGTATTCCACCGTCGTGCGAACATCCAAAACCGCCGCCTCCTTGACCGCGGTTTCCTGATCGAACTCCTCAAAATTCTCCCGTGGCGTCTCGACGACCGCACCTGTTTGCGTATCCAAATCCTGAACTGCGATCCACCCTTCGATCCGGTCGAGACCAATACGGTACAGTTGCCTGACCGCGTCGTCCAGCATCTGTTCATCCTCAACAACAAGAAGAATGGGTTCGTCATCGGCGATATAGGAACCAGCCGCCGTGAGATATAACGCGCTGCCAAACGGAGCATGGATGGCGCCTTTCAGATGACTGCGGGAAAACGCCTCCCGGTCCGCCCGCAGATCCAGAATCCGGCCGCCGTCCCCGCCAAACGCCAACGCTCGCGAAGCGTCAACTTTCGGTGGCAACTTCACCCCGCCGGTGACCGCGATCCCGTCCCGGTTGACCCGCTTCATCCGGGCGAAATACAACGGGGGCTCCGGCTGTCCCGTCAGAATGTCTCGCACAAATCGATCGGCGTTTTCAGCCGCGGTCTTAAGGGCGGTGTTGAAGCGCCGCTCGTATCCCAGGGTCGTCACGGGAATCGCTCCGAGCGACTTGCCGCAGGAACTTCCGGCCCCATGTCCGGGGAGAACCTGGAGGTAATCCTGGTAGGTTTTCAGGCGTTCAACCAGCGATTCCCGCAGCCGCCGGGCGGAAGGTTCCATTACCCCCCGGGCACCCGCTGCGGTTTCGAGCAAATCGGGACGCCCCACATCTCCCACGAAAAGGAAATCGCCGGTAACGAGGGCGATCGGCTCGTCCGCCCCTCCACCGCGATCCGTGATCAGGAAGGAAAGGTGTTCCGGCGTGTGCCCCGGTGAATGAACCGCCTCGACCACGATTCCACCGATCTTGAACGTATCCCCGTGCCTGAGCAGGTGAAGGTTCGCTGTCTTCTCCGGCCAGCGGTAGGACCACTCCTCTCCGCCCTCGCCGGAGAGAAAGACTTGGAGGCCGGGAATCGCTTTCACCAACTCCTGCGCCCCGCTCACAAAATCAGCGTGGATGTGAGTCTCGGCAACCGCAACCAGCCGCAGGTCGTTTGCCTCCGCCAGTTTCAGGTAACGATCGATGTCCCGCTCGGGATCGATGATAATGGCCTCGCCGGTTTTCTGACAACCGATCAGGTAGGCGTATTGGGCGAGCGCCGGATCAAAAACCTGTTTCAAAAACATAGGTACCTCCTCCTGGTCATTTCACCCTAAGCCTCATTTGTTCGTCGCACAACACGATGGCCGCTGTTTATTCCACGGCATTCTGGCCAGCAATAGGCCCATCCCACACCAATCGGTGATCCCGGCAAAAACCAAACCGGCTCCGACGAAGCCCGAAAGGGCCACGAAGGCGGGGTGTATGAACAACCCTCCGGCCACCCCGAGCAGAACCAGCGTTCCCGCCGCGATCCGCACCTGACGCTCCAGCGAAACCCCTTTTTTCCCGCGCCGAAGGGGCAGCGCAGCCCGATCCCAGGACTCGATGCCGCCGTCCAAAACGGTGACGTCCTCCAGCCCGTTGGCGGTCAGTTTCTCAGCCGCCTGCCGTGCCCGGTTGCCGGTTCTACAAATGAGACACACAGACCGGCCTTGCGCCTTCTCCTTCAATTGAGAAGGATCGAGTTCATGCAGTGGATGAAGCTCGGCTCCTGGAATATGTTTCTCCTCAAACTCCATCGGCGTGCGGACATCGACCAAAAGCGCGTCTTCGGCCTGCTGGAGATCCTCGGGGGAGATTGTTCGTAATCTGACTTGATCTTTCATCATGATTTATCACTATATTGCGATATAGGAATATGCAAGAAGAAAAGGAAATAATGACGCTCGCGCAGATCGAAGAGGCGGCCCTTCTCTTCAGAACCCTTTCAGAGCCGGCGCGTCTTCAGATCGTGAAGACCCTCATGGGGGGTCCGCGGACGGTCGGAGAACTGGTGGAGGCGACGGATCTGAAACAGGGAAACGTTTCCAAGCACCTCGGCGTCCTCCACGGCGCCCGGCTGCTGAGCCGGGAGCGCGAAGGAAACTTCATCCGCTATGCCATCTCCGATCCGTGCCTCTTCGAATTGTGCGAACTCGTCTGCGGAAAGCTGGAACGGGATGCCCGCTCGCGGTTAAAGGAACTGTCCGGCTGAAGCGTTCGATCCTCCGGCGGCACCGATATCGGGCGTGTTTTCGCTGAATCTCCCGTCCCCGACTATTGCCCCGACTCCACGGGTTTTTCCTGGGCGGTCCACTCGATCCACGAACCTTCGTAGCTCGAAACATCGCTCAAGCCGGCAACGTGGCGCAGGGTGAAATAGATCTGGGCCGATTGGCGGCCGCTGGTGCAATAGGTAATGATTGGCGTGTCGTCCCTGACACCGGCCTCCGCCGCGAGAGCTCGGAGTTGTTCGGGGGATTTCCACGTTCTGACGTCATCCCCCTCCAGCGTGTTCTCCAGAAAAAAGCTCCGGGCTGTGGGAATGTGGCCCGCTGCAAACGCTGGCGGTGGACGGGCGTCCAAAAGAACCGCACTCGCATTCGCAGCAACGGCCTGCACCTCCCGGGTGTCGCGAAAAATATCCGGCACCAGGTCGGGCTCGAACACAGCCCGCTCATAAGAGGGAAACGCTCCGGTAAGTTCCCGGTCCTCCGCTTGCCATTTTTCGAAACCGCCATCCAGAACACCGATCGCCTCGTGCCCAAGCCATTCCAGGAGGAAGGCAACATAGGTGGCATGGGAGAACGTTTCAGAGCCGCTGGAATAAATCACGACGGTGTGATCGTTGCCGATGCCCACCTTTTCCAGCAATTCCGCCAGCTGCTCGGGAGACAGCAACCGTGCCGGGACGCCGCCTTCGGAAATGCGAACGGTTTCCGTGTTCAGGTAGAGTGCCCCCGGGAGGTGTCCCTGGATGTAAGGGCGCAGCCCCGCACGCGCATCGACGACCCGTATCTCCGGATGGTCGATGTGTTCCGCCAACCAATCGGTCGATACGAGGCCGGGCTTATCAAGAAGTGGCTCGGCGGAAGCCGAAATAGAAATCGCGGCTGCAACGAAGAGAACGCTGATAATTTTCATTAACGATTGTTTAGCGTTTTTTCGCGCCGGACGCAAACCGGTAAAATCACTCTGAACGATCCCCGGAGATGCATTCCTGAATTTGCGGTTTTGATCGCGTTTAAATGCGATGAAGTAAGCGCAGCCGAGTGGAAAGATGTGATAAGAACTTCCTCCGCTGTTGGATCCGGGTTTGGGATGCGCTGTCCTTTTGTCGGACGTATTCAATTGCCAGTTCCGATCCCCGAGTCCTCCCCTTTCTTAACGTCTTGCTTTCGCTCAAAGTTTTAGTTTTTATCAACAAAATGAATAACTGCCCGCGAGAGCGGACAGTTTCCCCACTTCCCATCTTTGCCCTCGCCACCGCGGTCCTCTTGCCCACAGCCGCCTTGGCAGACCCATCCCACTACACCTACTCCGTCTCGGACGACACTGCGACCATCACAGGCTACACTGGCCCCGGTGGCGACATTACCATCCCCGACACTTTGGGCGATTATGCTGTCACATCCATTGGCAACTCCCCATTTCGAGACGACACCTCGCTGACCAGCGTGACGATCCCCGAGAGCGTCATCTCCATTGGCTTCGCCTCATTCTCCGGCTGCACCTCGCTGACCAACGTGACGATCCCGGACAGCGTCACTACCATTCAGCAATCCGCGTTCTCGGTTTGCACCTCGCTGACCAGCGTAACGATCCCCGACAGCGTCACCTCCATCGGCAACTCCGCCCCACTGCGCTCTGGTTGCCGACCGTCACCCAGTTCGGCATGGACGCTGCTTCCGGAGCCTTTACGCTTTCAACCTTCTGGGCTCCCGGACAAAGCGTCACAATCGAAGCCGCTACGCGTCTTGAAGTGTCCGATTGGACCCCCCTTCTCACCACCACCATCCCGCCCTCCGGATCACTGGAATTCACCGACCCCGACGCCGCCGACCACCCCACCCGCTTCTACCGGGTAGTCCAAGCGGAATGAGTGGGGCAAGTTGTCTAGGGTCGGACACCAAATTACAACATTTGTAATTTGAGAGCTGGCCCTGATCGAGCCCGCGCGTCAATAGCTCAAAACCTCCAAGCCAGGAATCCGTTCGAACTCCTTGGCATTTCGCGTCACTACCGGCAGACCGTACGCCAAGCCCGTCGCACCGATCCACAGGTCGTTGGCCCCGATTAAGGTGCCCTGCGACCGGAGATACCGGAACGCCCGACCAAATTCCCAGGCTACATCTGCGGACGATTCCAAAATCCGAAATGGTTGAATGAAACGGTGCCACTTGGTGCGTTCCACGCCTAATGACTGCCCTGCAGCGAGCTCACCGGCGATTGTAAAGGTGATACAGAACTGATCGTCTCTATGTGCGTTGAGAAAGGCAGAGGCCGCCTCCCGCTTCCGCTTCTTACGCTCCCGTTCAAAATCCACCAGGAATGTAGAGTCCAATATCATGGGATATCGGGGGGCGCATCCTTTGCGTTGAGCGCGTCGATCTCGTCCAGCGCTTCCTCCGTGAAAGCCGACTCGGACGAATCAAAACCGGCGAGAAGCTCCCGCCCACTCACCCCACCGCCAGGAATGGTTGCACGCAAAACAACCTCAGAGAACGACTCCCTCGGAAAACGCTTCGCTCGACGCAGCTTTTCATACGCTTCAATTTCCAAACTAATGGTCTTCGTAGCCATAACACGACCATGCATGAATACAGCTTCAAGTCAAGCTCCCCGAAGAGCAGGCAGTTCCTAAGGCTCGGCAACCGCCAAGGTGTATCATTAGACCAATGATTTCCTCAGCCCCCACAAAAGTAACTCCCCCTGACGAAACCCCACACCAGCCCTGTGGTGGAGACCTTTGAAGGTAAATCAACGACTTATGTCACTTTGAGCCTCCAATCGGCTAGGTCGGGAAACCCACGGCAGCTGAGGCTCCCAAGCGCGGCGAACCTGCCTCGTCTTGAGCCAGATCAAGATGAGGGGTGTCTAACTGGAACTGGGGCGGGAGAAATTGACGCACGTCAAGTTGGGAAAAGCCGGGGTCGGCTAGGATGTTGCCGAGATGGCACCGACAACGCTCCAGCACAATTTAAATACCGCCGATCCGGTTTCAAATTCTCGCCTGTTCCGGGTGGAAGGTGGGGCGGCTTTTTCGGCCACCGCCCCGCGAGAGTCGGCTTCCGACCTTCATAGCGCGAAAAGCTGGTTTCTCTTATCGGTCGGAAGTCTGATTCTGGCAGGCCTTTTCGCACTGTTTCTCGTGGTGGGGCGGATTCCGTTGGTGGCCCCCTTCATCACCGATGCCGAATTCTTCAAACGTTGCTTGGTCGTTCACGTGAACCTTTCCCTGCTCGTCTGGTTTGGCGCTTTTTCGGCAGCGATTTTTCAGCTTCTCCCGGACCGCCGTCCCGCCCCCAAAACCCTCGCTCCTCTCGCCCTCCCCGTAGCCTCGACCGGCGTTCTCGCCATGATGGCAGCGGCTTTTCTGCCAGGCACCGATCCGATTCTCTCCAACTACATTCCCTTTATCGATCATCGCGTCTTCAGCCTAGGGGTGGTTCTTTTCTTCGCCGGACTCGCCCTGAACTATCTCCAACCCCGTCTTTGGAAAACCGCCCATCCAATCATGCAGACGGGAAACATTCTTTCTCCCGAAACTGCCTCCGGAATAAGAGTCAGCGCCCTCGCCACCCTTCTTGCCATTGTCACGTTTGCAGCCTCCTGGGCCGCGACGCCAAACACGATTCCAGCGGAAGCTTTCTACGAGCTGGTCACATGGGGAGGAGGCCATGTCCTCCAAGTGGCCAATGTCGCCGCCATGGTGGCCATTTGGCTCTTACTGCTTGGTCGTCTCCAGGGTCGCCCCGTCGTAACTCCGAAGGTGGCCGCCGTTCTCTTCGGCTTGTTATTGGCCCCGCACCTGATCGCCCCGCTCCTGACCATCGAAGGGACGATGACCGCCCTTTACCACCGCGGTTCAACCCAGCTCATGCGTTGGGGTATTTTTCCCGTCGTAACCGTATTCCTGATACTCTGCATCTTGCGCTTGCGCGAAGCTCGTGCCAACGGCCGACTCCCGGCAAACTTCTGGCGCGACGCCCGGTTCATCGGATTTGCTCTCAGCGCGGGCATGACGGGGATCGGCTTCATTCTCGGTGCGATGATCCGGACCTCGACCACCATGATCCCGGCTCATTACCACGCCTCCATCGGAGCGGTGACAGTCGCCTTCATGGCGATGGCCTTCGTCCTTCTGGAAACCTTCGGTTACCGACTCCGCTCCCCTCCACTCCGGCGCCTCGTCCCTTGGCAACTCGGCACCTTTGGCGTCGGCCAACTGGTCTTCGCCTTCGGTTTCGCCATCGGAGGCTCCTACGGACTCGACCGCAAAGCCTATGCCTCCGACCAACACGTCACATCGACCGGGGAGCACCTCGGGCTCGCGGTCATGGGACTCGGCGGTCTCGTCGCCATGGCAGGAGGAGTTCTCTTCCTGGTCCTCGTGATCGCGGCTTGGCTTCCGCGCCAAAACTTTATCCGCAAGTAAACCTAAGACATCTGCACAAGGAGTCCCATGAAAGAAAACGAAAAAAAACACATCATTCAGAGGTTGATGGACAATACCTGGCTCCTCCTGGCGCTGGGCGTGCTTATCCCTCTCCTCTCCTACACGGCATGGGGGTGGATCGAACTATTGCTGATCAAACCGGCCGTTCTGCCATAAACGATACGTCACCAACATGAGCATACAACCACCTCCCTCCAACTGGTTCAAAGCACCGGTCGGTCATGAAAAAATCTGGATCGGCCTGGCTCTGGCCTGGTGCCTGGTCCTCTCCGTGATGATGCCCTACTGGCACTTTCGCGGAAAACAAAACAGCTCGGGCGAAGCCTACTCGGTGACGCCGGAAGCCTTCCGCGAACGGGTGGACCAGTTCGTCGCCGCCAATACGGTCGGTGAACACAATGGACAACCCCTCGTCGAACCCCCTCCAGGAGGAGAAGCTTACCTTCTCTCCCAGATGTGGAGCTGGTATCCGACCCTCAAACTGCGTGTCGGCGAGACCTACCGGTTGCACATGTCCTCGATGGACTTGCAGCACGGATTCTCCCTCCTGCCAATGAACATGAATTTCCAGGTGCTACCGGGCTACGACCACGTGCTGACAATCACGCCAACCTCAACGGGTGTATTCACAATTGTCTGCAATGAGTTCTGCGGCATCGGACACCACATGATGATCGGTGAAATCATCGTTGAATAAGGACTCCCGCCATGAAACTGCGAAACTCATTATTTAAACCCGTCACCGGCGCCGATGGTCTTCCGCTCGACCCGGAAACGCCAAGCGGCCTTCGTGAAGACTCACCGGCGACGAAAGCCCCCAAGACACAGTGCGGGCGTTTCCGCACGTGCGACACCACCGGATTACCGGTTTGTCTCGATGCCCAGTTCTTCATCCGCATCAACGCGGTGATCGCCGTCGTTTGCCTCCTCATCGGCGGCGTCGCGGCCCTCCTGCTCGCACTCACCCGCTGGCAGGAAGTTCACCTGCTGCGAATGGACTGGTTCTATCGCGTGTTGACGCTCCACGGCTTCAACATGCTTATCTTCTGGATCCTCTTCTTCGAAGTGGCCATCCTCTACTTCGCCAGTACCACGCTATTAAACGCGAAACTTTATTCGCGAAAAATCGCGTGGATTTCCTTAGGCATGATGACGACGGGAATGGTCATGACCAACGTTGTCATCTTCGCCGGCAAGGCGGATGTTTTGCTTACATCTTACCTGCCCCTGTTGGCGCATCCGGCCTTCTACCTCGGCATCATCCTGATGGCCGTCGGAACGCTGGTCGCGGTCTTCAACTTCTTCGCCACACTCTACATGGCGAAAAAGAACAAGACCTACGAAGGATCGGTTCCTCTCGTCACTTTCGGCGCAACGGCCGCGGCCATCATCGCGGTGGTCACACTTCTTCACGGCGCGATTGTGATGATCCCAACCTTCCTCTTCTCGCTGGGGTGGATCGCGGAGCCGGACCCGATGTGGTATCGCATGATCTGGTGGGGCCTGGGGCACCAGTCGCAGCAGGTGAACGTCACCGCCATGGTCGCCGTCTGGTACTTCATCGCCACGATGGCGGTGGGAGCGAAACCAATGAACGAGGCCGTCTGCCGGGGAGCGTTCGTGCTCTACATTCTCTTCATCAACCTCGCTTCCGCCCATCACCTCCTGGTCGACCCCGGCGTGAGCGCCAGCTGGAAGATCTGGAACACTTCCTACGCCATGTATCTGGCCGTCCTTGCTTCGATGATTCACGCCTTCACCGTTCCCGGCTCTGTCGAGTCGGCCATGCGAATGAAGGGGTATCGCAAGGGTGTCTTCGGTTGGGTCGCGGGCCTCCCGTGGCGGAACCCGGCCTTCTCCGCGTTCGTGCTCTCGCTGGTTATCTTCGGCTTCATCGGCGGAATCACCGGAGTGACCCTCGGCACCCAGCAGATCAACATCATCGCTCACAACACGCTCCGCATTCCCGGGCACTTCCACGCGACCGTGGTCGGTGGAACGACGCTCGCCTTCATGGGTCTCGCTTACTACGTGGTGCCGCTCCTCTTCCAAAGGGACTTCATCATGAGGAAGCTGGTGCGCTGGCAACCGTGGGTGTTCGCCGCCGGAATTACGATTATGTCCTTCGGGATGTCCTTCGCCGGATCGATGGGAGTGGCTCGCCGCACCTACGATATCGACGCCGCCGGAGTTTATGGCGCCCCCGCCTACCTGATGCTCGGCGTCCTTGGAATCGGCGGGGTCCTTGCCTTCGTCGGCCTTCTGATGTTCGTCCTGCTGACAGTCGGGACCCTCCTCTTCGGAAAGTCGAATAAAGGCCGGCCGATGGAATCGTGGGGCGAAGCCCGTCCTCTCGCCAACGTCAAACAAGCGTTCGCCGGAAAGACCGCCCATGACGAGCACAAGGTTCCGGGAACGATGGTTCTGACCCTCATCTTCCTCGCCTGCTTCGCGGTCTATTACTTCGCCAACTGGAAAGCCTTGGCCGATGTCTGGCCGGTGCGCTGACCAAACCTATTACAACCATGCGGGC
>LFIK01001114.1_pt1 | contig 20941 bp, 12 predicted proteins | sample 643401 | NCBI WGS metagenome assembly LFIK01 (sample SAMN03777447, study PRJNA286221) | soda lake metagenome | biome: soda lake; feature: Kulunda steppe; material: water; isolation source: sample T5-Br brine of Lake Tanatar-5 | place: Russia: Kulunda steppe | collected 2010-07
GCGCCACCCGCCTCAGCAGCTCCCACCCATCATCACGGCTGCGGCGTCCTCGGCGAGCGGTTCCACTCATGCGCCGACGACATGCACGCTGGTGGGTGCGCGGCCGCGTACGAGGTGTTGGAGCTCGAGTCGGTGTCTGGCGCGTGGCGGGGATCGTGGACCTCACGCTCCCCTACTTCGACCGGCCCCCACGCCGCAGGTCGGCGCACGGACCGCGGCCCCTCCCAGCGTCCCGCAAGCGCGGCGACGACTGCGCGCCAACGCCACGGGCGGGCGCTGACGAGGACGTGCACGACGCCATCCTGGACGCCTGCGGGCAGGCCCGTGCAGACAGGCGCGCCGAGGTCCGGTGCGCTCACGGGATCGGCCGTCCCGGCACCGTACCCGCCCGCATCGCCGTACCCGCCGGGTTGACGTCCCATCTGCGGTCGACCGGGAACGCCGCCACTGCCACGCGGACGTGGGCGGGACGGTCGAGCAGCAACGGTGGATCCTCGGGTTCTCCCGGGGGGGTGCTGATCACGCAACCGCGTCGGGCTCGGAGACACTGATGACGACCCGTTCCTACCGCCTCCTGACGCTGGGGCCGTTCGGCCCGGCGCGGTCGTGGCGGGCGGCCTGTTGCACCCCGCGGGTACGGACCTGACGGTGGTGACGACCACGCCGCACGGCGTCCCGCCACGACCCGCGAGAGGAGCCTCCCGCATGGCCACGGCACAGGACCAGCACGATGCTGCCCTTCGAGACGAGGATAGCGCGGGGCCGGCACCGGCCGCCCCTGCCCGTCGTGGTCTTGGACGGCGCCTCGCACGCGGCGTGGGGTGGGCCTCCGCGGGGCTGGTGGGGGTGCTGGTACTCACGGTGACGGTGACCGCGGTGCTCGAGGCGCTCGATCGGCGGCAGGTCCAGCCGCCCGGCGAGCTCGTGGCGCTCGAGGACGGCCGGATGCTCCACCTCGATGTCGCCGGACCTACTGAGGGCGGCGACGGCGGTGGCGACGGGCTGACGGTGGTGCTCGAAGCCGGTGCCGGTGGCACTGCCGCCACGCAGGCCTGGCTGCGGTCCGCGCTGGCCGACCAGGTGCAGGTCGTGTCCTACGACCGCGCCGGCTACGGGTTCAGCGACCCGACTGAGCGGCCCGCGGAGGCGTCCGCGGTGGTCAACGACCTGCACGACGGACTCGCAGGTGCGGGCGTTGCGGGCCAGCTGGTGCTGGTGGGCCACAGCCTCGGTGCGGGGTACGCGCGGGTGTTCGCCGCCGAACACCCCGATCGGGTCGCCGCGCTGGTGCTGCTGGACCCCGTCCACGAGGACCAGCTGGCGGAGCTCGGCCCCGGCGAGCGCGCGTCGCTGGAGGAGGCGCAGCAGCAGCTCGGGGCCGCACCGCTGCTCGCGCGGCTCGGGGTGTTCCGGCTGTCGGACCCGCACGCGGCGATCGTGGCGTCCCTCCCCGAGGACGCCGGGGAGCAGCACCGCGCGCGATCGGTCACCGCGACCGGCATGGGTGCCTACGCCGCGGAGATGCAGGCACTGCCGGAACTGCTCGACCAGATCGGTCAGGCGGATCCCGCCACCGGGACTCCCTTCGCAGGGGTGCCGGTCCGGGTCATCAGTGCCAGCAGCGCCGAGGACGGCGCGGACCCCGCCAGCCGGGAGGTGATGACATCGTTACACCGTGAGCTCGCCGAGCGTGCCCCGGACGCCCAGCACCTGGTCGTCGACGACGCGGACCACATGAGCCTGCTCCTCGACGCCGACCACGCCGACACGGTCGCCGACATCGTCGGCGAACTGCTCGACGACATCCCCTCATAGCCCGCGCCAGCGGCCGTGCCGCCGGCAGCCGTGTTGCCTGCAGCGGCCACGCGACGGCAGGCACCGCAATGACAGCAGGGCGCGCAGCCGAACGACCACCCAGCGGTCACCCGGCTGCACAACCCCCGCGCCCGGCTCCACACGACAGCAGGGCGCGCAGCCGAACGACCACCCAACGGTCACCCGGCTGCACAACCCCCGCGCCCCGGGTCACGGGTCACGGGTGCGGGCGGCGCTCGCGCGACTCAGGAAGACTTCTCGCCGTCCTCTACGTAGAGGTAGTACTCCGCGTCCTCCTCCTCCCAGTCCATCTCGACGACGTCCTTGGTGACCGCCGCCTTGCAGAACTGGAGGAACCCGGAGTAGCCGAGGTCCTTCTCGGAGAACTCGGGCTGGCGCTTGCGGAGCTGGTCCTTGAGACCCGACAGCGGCGGGTCACCACCGAGCTCGACCATCAGTTCCTTCACGGTCTCACGCAGCAGTTGGAAGGCCGCGTCCTCATCCCTGGGCGCGGAGGGGAAGTCCACCTCCGGATCGCCCGGCGCGGAACCGTCCGTGAGGGTGATGACCCCGCCATCGGCGAGGTGACGCAACAGCTCACGGAAGCCGCGGAACCCGAAGTCACCCTCGTTGAAGGTGGGGTCCTTGCGCAGCAACGCCCGCTTGAGGTTCGACGCCTGCACGGCACCCGCCGCGGAGGACTGGATGCCGGCGAGGGTGCGGGTGATGAGGCGCTCGAGCTTGCGCAGGTCCTGCTTCTGTGAGGATGCTTTGGTGTCGTCTGCCGGCTGCGGCGCGGGCTCGCTAGCTGCAGCCTTGCCGCCCCCGCCGCGCTTGCTGGGCGCAGGCTTCTTCTTCGGCCGGCTCTGGGCCGCTTTGCCGCCGCGGCTCTCGCGCCGCGGGATGCCCTCGAGGCGGTCGTAGAACAGGAACTCGTCGCAGGCCGGGGGCAGCATCGCCGAGGTCGAGCCCTTCAGACCGACGCCGATCACGCGCTTGTTGAGCTCCCGGAGCTTGCTGACCAGCGGCGTGAAGTCCGAGTCGCCGGACACGATCACGAAGGTGGAGACGAAGTCGCGGGTCAGCGCCAGCTCCATCGCGTCCACGGCCATCTGGATGTCAGCCGCGTTCTTGCGGACCGAGTCCGAGCGCTGCGGGATCTCGATCAGCTCGATGTTGGCGTCGACCATGTCCCGACGGTCGTCCTTGAACAGGTTCCAGTCGGCGTAGGCCCGCCGGGTGATCAGCCGTCCCCGCTCTACCAGCGCCTCGAGGAGGGGCTGTGGGTCGAAGCGGTAGCCGATATCGCGTGCGCCGATCGCCACGTTCTCGTGGTCGACGTACAACGCGAGTCGCTCTTCTGATGCGTCTGAGGAAGTCATGGTCACGACAGTACTCGACCATCACGGCTCCTCGCGCACACCTGCGCCCGGGCGACGACCCCGGGCCTACCCACCAGGTCCGCTCCCCCGGGCGCTGCCCTGCGGTGGCACCGGCAACCCGAGGGCCTCCATGACCGCCGCACGCGTCGCCTGGTCGTCGCCGCGGTGGTGCACGCCGTGCAGACCGAACTCGATCGCGGCAGCGACGTTGTCCGCGAGATCGTCGACGAACACGCAGCTCGCGGCTGGCAGACCGATCCGGTCCAACGCGAGCGCGTAGATCCTCGGGTCGGGCTTGCGTAGCCCCACCTCGCCGGACAGGACGATGGTGTCGAAGCTGCGCTCGAGCCGATCGACGGGGTAGGGCGACAAGCCCCAGGAGTTGGACAGCAGCCCGGTGCGGACCCCCTGCCCACGGACCTCGTCCACCAACTCCCACAGCCCCCCGGCCGGCTCCATCGCCGCGAACAAGCCATCCAGGAGCCCGGTGCCCTCCGCGACGTCGTAGCCCGCCTCGCGCAGCAGCCGGTGGAGGTGGGCGTCGAACGCCTCCACGGAGATCTCACCACGCTCCAGCGCGCCGATCATGCCCCCGTCCTCGTCCTGGGCTGCCGTGCGCAGTGCGGCGTAGCTGTCACCTGCACGCACGCCGAGCGCTGCCTCGAAGCGCGCGAAGGACTCGTGGACAGGCTCGGTCAGCACCCCGCCGTAGTCCATGATCAGTGCTCGACCGTCACCGGCACCAGCCGTCATGGACCCGGTCACCGCCCCACCTCGGCCGCCGCATCACTGGCACGCTCACCGAGCTCCACCACCAGGTCGCCGAGGGCGGCGAACCCCTCCGCCTCCTCGCCGTAGGCCCCGGAGACGTACCGGCTGTGGACACCCTCGAGGATGCACGCCAGCTTCCAGTACCCGAACGCCACGTGGTACCCGATACCGCTCACGTCGCGACCCGATGCCGCCGCGTAGCGCTCGGTGAGCTCGTCGCGTGTCACGAACCCCTCCGCGAGCGTCGGTGCGTCGGGCAGTGGCAGGCTCGGGTCGTCCGGCTGCGCCCAGTAGACCAGCAGCAACCCCAGGTCGGCAAGCGGGTCACCGAGCGTGGTCAGCTCCCAGTCGAGGACCGCCCGTACCGCCCCGGTCCCCGGGTCGAGCAGCAGGTTGTCCAACCGGTAGTCGCCGTGGACGATCGTGGCAGGCCCCTGCGCCGGCACGGCGGCGCTGAGCCGGGCGTGGACCTCGTCGAGGATCGGCAGCTGGCGGGTCCGTGCCTGCTGCAGCTGCCCGTGCCACCGCTTCAGCTGCCGTTCGAGGTAGCCGTCACGACGCGCGAGTCCGCCGAGCCCGACAGCGTCGACATCGGTGCGGTGCAGCTCGACCAGGACGTCGACCAGCGCGGGACCGCTGCGCAGACGGGCGGCGGCGGTCAGCTCCGTGGCCGCGGTACGGGTGTCCCGCGCCACCACCCCCTCGACGTACTCCATAGCGTAGAAGGGCGCACCGAGCAGCTCGGTGTCCTCCTCGAGCCCGAGGCAGGTCGGCACCGGCACCTCCGTGTCGGCGAGCGCGGTGAGGATGCGGTGCTCCCGCGCCACGTCGTGGGCGGACTGCAGGACACCGTGCAGGGGTGGGCGTCGGACCACCACCCGACGACCGGCCGCATCGGTGACGATGTAGGTCAGGTTCGAACGGCCACCGGCCACGGTGGTGGCGGTCAGCGGCGGTTCGAGCTCCGCCACCGAGCACAGCCACTCAGTGATGACCGACAGGTCGAGACCTGCGGGGCTCCCCTCCGACGCCGTGGATGCTGCCGACACCTGCGCTCCGTCCCTCGGGTCCGCGGTGCGGAGCCTGGCAGAGTCGGCGCCTTCGGACCAACACGAGCGGCCACCTTCACGGGACGGCGAGCCGAGCGCTAGCTTCGCGGCGTGAGCGACCACCCGCCGGGCACACCTGCGCCGCACCGCGGTGCGCGTTCCGCTCGCCGGCGCCACCGTGTCGACGCGTGGGCCGCCCAGGAGCCGAGCACGCCCGCTTCTACCGGGTCATCCTTGGGCCGGGTCTCGCGTGCCGGGGCCCGCAAGCTCACCGGCAGCGTGCGGTCGCTGTTCGAGACCGGCGGTCCGGGCTTCCGCAACCTCGCGATCACCCAGGCCTTCTCCACCTCGGCTGACACCCTGGTCTCCATCGGGCTCGCAGGCACCCTGTTCTTCTCCGTTCCCACCGCCGAGGCACGGGGCAACGTCGCCCTCTACCTGCTCCTGACCGTCGCACCCTTCGCGGTGATCGGCCCCGTGCTCGGCCGCATCCTCGACCGTGCACCGATGGCCACGCGCACGACCCTGATCATCGCAGCGACGGGCCGGGCGGTGTTCGCCGTGGCTGCGCTCGGCCGGTTGGACAGCCTCTGGTTGTTCCCGGCGGCGTTCATGCTGCTGGTGCTGTCGCGGGTGCATGGCATCACGCGCAACGCCCTGCTCCCGCTGGCGCTCGACGCGCCGCGGGCCCTGGTCGCGGCCAACGCCCGCCTGGCGTGGATCGGGGTGCTGGCCGGAGGGCTGGCCGGTGGCATCGGCCTGGCGAGCCTGGCGGTGTTCGACGCCAACGGCCCCCTGGCGCTCAGCGCCGTCACCGCCCTGGCAGCGGCCTTCTTCGGACGACGCCTGCCCGCACCGGACGGCGCTGGGACCCGTCTCACCGGGCCCGCGCCGCGACGCCAGCGTGTCCAGCTCCCCCGCGAGGTGCGCCTGGCGCAGCTGGCGACGGCAGGGGTCCGCGTGGGCAACGGTTTCCTGCTCCTGCTGCTGGCCTTCGAGCTCCAGCAGACCGACGCCGGTCTCCTGGACTTCGGCGCGCTGCTCGCCGCAGCCGGCGGCGGGTACGCCCTCGCCTCCCGGCTCGTCCCGCTGCTGGCCCGACGGGTCCGGGAGGAGCCGATCGTGCTGGCAGCGCTGGCGCTCACCGCGGCTGCGGCCTTCTCCGCCGGGCAGTGGTTCGGCCTCCTGGCCGCGGCGGCCGTTGCCGGGGTCGCCGGGGTCGCCTGGGGGTTCGCGAAGCTCGCCTTCGACGGCCTGTTGCAGGCCACGGTGCCCGCAGGTCGCCGCGGCGCCGCCTTCACCCGCTCGGAGACGATCTTCTCCGTGGCCTGGGTGGTCGGCGCGATCATCCCCACCGCCGTGCCGATGTCCGCAGCGGTGGGGCTGGCCCTTGCCGGGTTCGGTGCCCTGGCGGCGCAGATCGTCTACGTGTCGGTGCTGCTGGTCCCCGAGGCACGACCGCGCCTGCCCGACGACCCGGCGGACCTCACCGAGGCGGAGCCGGAGCCGTAGGACCGACCCACCGACGAGGTGGACGGGAACTGACCAGGCAGGGCCGCGCGGTGCCGGCACCTTCGCCGGCACCGCCATGACCTGTCAGAGCACGTCCCACACGTTGCCGCTGTCGAGCAACGCCGCGAGGTCACCCTCACCGCGCTGCTGCTTGGCCGTCTCGACCTGGATCCGCAGCTCATCGTCGTAGACCGGCCGCTCCACGTCGCGGAAGATCCCGATGGGCGTGGGTCCGGTCGGGTTCAGCGCCAGCCGGGACAGCGCGAAGGCCGTGGTCGGCTCATCGCGTGCCGGATCGTGGACCACGACCCGGTCCCCCGCCTCCTCGGTGGGGACGATGGACATCGAGCCGTCGGACTCCGCCACCACGGCACGCTCGCCGTCAGGCCCGAAGGTGATGGGCTCCCCGGCACGCAGCCGGATCTGGTTGTGGTCCTTCTTGTCCGGGTCCTTCAGCGCGGCGAAGGCACCGTCGTTGAAGATGTTGCAGTTCTGGTAGATCTCCACGAAGGAGGACCCGCGGTGCTCGTAGGCGCCCCGCAGCACCTCGCTGAGATGCTTGCGATCGGTGTCGATCGACCGAGCGACGTAGGTCGCCTCCACACCGAGCGCGAGGGAGACCGGGTTGATGGGCCGGTCCAGGGAGCCCATGGGCGTCGACTTGTGCGTCGAGCCCAGCGGCGAGGTCGGCGAGTACTGGCCCTTGGTCAGGCCGTAGATCTCGTTGTTGAACAGCAGGATGTTGACGTTGACGTTGCGCCGCAGGGTGTGCATCAGGTGGTTGCCACCGATCGACAACCCGTCGCCGTCACCGGTGACGATCCAGATGTCGAGATCCGGACGGGTGATCGCGAGCCCCGTGGCCAGCGTCGGCGCCCGCCCGTGGATCGAGTGGAACCCGTAGGTGTCCATGTAGTACGGGAAGCGTGACGAGCAGCCGATCCCGGAGATGAACACGGTCTTCTCCGGCACCGCCCCGACATCGGCCAGGAGCGACTGGACGGTGGCGAGGATGGCGTAGTCACCGCACCCTGGGCACCACCGCACCTCCCGATCGGAGGTGAAGTCCTTCTTGGTGAGCTTGCGTTCGTTGGTCGTCATGCCTGCTCTCCGAAGCCGTAGCGCTCGATAACAGCAGCCAACTCGCTCGCAGCGAAGGGCTGTCCGGTCACGCGGTCGTAGCTCTTGACGTCCACCAGGGTGCGTGCCCTGAGCAGCATCGCCAGCTGCCCCATGTTGTTCTCCGGACACACCACGGTGCGGTAACGCTTGAGCACCCCTTCGAGCTGTGGGTGCAACGGTGCGAGGTGGCGCAAGTGGACGCGGGCGATGGAGCGACCCCGCTGCCGGAGCTGGTGACAGGCAGCCTGGATCGGCCCCTGGGTGGACCCCCAGCCCACGACCAGGACCTCCGCATCACCGTCCGGATCCTCCACCTCCAGCGGCGGCAGCTGCGCGCCGATCCGCTCGAGCCGGGCATAGCGCATCTCCGTCATCGCGTGGTGGTTGGCGGGGTCGTAGGAGATGTGGCCGGTCTCCTCCTCCTTCTCGATCCCGCCGAGCCGGTGCTCGAGGCCAGGAGTGCCTGGCAGGGCCCACGGACGCGCCAGCGTCTGCTCGTCACGGAGGAAGGGCACGAAGGTGCCGTCCTCGCGGTTGGGCTCGGTGGTGAAGCTGAAGGCCTCCGCGAGGTCGGGCAGGCTGTCGATGTCGGGGAGCATCCAGGGCTCCGCGGAGTTGGCCAGGTAGCCGTCGGACAGCACCACCACCGGGGTCCGGTAGGTCAGGGCGATCCGAGCGGCCTCCAGAGCGACGTGGAAGCAGTCCGCGGGCGACGACGCGGCCAGCACCGGTAGGGGCGCCTCACCGTTGCGGCCGTAGAGCACCTGGAAGAGGTCGGACTGCTCGGTCTTGGTGGGCAGACCCGTCGACGGACCACCGCGCTGCACATCGATGACCAGCATCGGCAGTTCGGTGATGGTCGCCAGCCCCATCGCCTCGGTCTTCAGCGCGATGCCGGGTCCGGACGACGCGGTCACCGCGAGCGACCCACCGAAGGCGGCCCCGATCACCGAGCCCATCGCCGCGATCTCGTCCTCCGCCTGGTAGGTCGCGACCCCGAAGTGCTTCAGCTTCGCGAGCTCATGGAGGATGTCGGACGCCGGGGTGATCGGATAGGAGCCGTAGAACAGCGGCAGCTGGCTGCGCACGCTGGCGGCCACCAGACCGTAGGCCATGGCCTGGTTCCCCGTGATGTTGCGGTAGCGCCCCGGCGCGAGCTTGGCGGCCTTGACCTCGTAGGTGAAGGCGAAGGCCTCCGTGGTGTCGCCGTAGTTCCAGCCGGCACGAAGCGCCGTGATGTTGGCGTCGGCGATCGACGGCTTGGAGGAGAACTTGCTCTCCAGCCACCCCTCGGTCTCATCGACGGGGCGGTGGTACATCCAGGAGACGAGGCCGAGTGCGAGCATGTTCTTGCACCGCTCGGCCTCCTTCTTGTTCAGCTCGCCCCGCTCGATATGGCCCTCGAGGGCACGGAGGGTGAGTTGGGTGATCGGCACCTCGTGGAGCTGGTAGTCGGTCAGGGTGCCGTCCTCGAGCGGGGACGCCTCGTAGCCGGCCTTCTGCAGGTTGCGTTCGGTGAAGGCGTCGGTGTTGACGATCACGATGCCGCCGGGTTTGAGGGCGCTGAGGTGCTTGTGCAGCGCCGCCGGGTTCATCGCGACGAGCACGTCCGGGGCGTCACCCGGGGTGTGGATGTCCTGGTCGGAGAAGTGGAGCTGGAAGGAGCTCACCCCCGCCAGGGTGCCCGCGGGCGCCCGGATCTCCGCCGGGAAGTCGGGCAGGGTGGCCAGGTCGTTGCCTGCCAGTGCCGTCTGCGTCGTGAAGCGGTCACCGGTCAGCTGCATCCCGTCACCGGAGTCCCCGGCGAACCGCACGACCGCGTTGGAGAGCTGGATCCGTTCCCGGTCCGCTGTACTGGTGTCGCTCATCGCCCCACCTGCCGGTCAACCACGTCGCTCATCTCCTTCGCGCGGAGCCTCCGCGCGTTCTCCCCGGTGCGCCGTGCCCTGCCGTCGAGACAGGGCCGCGCCGGCTGCACCGGCCGCGGTCCCGAACCTACCGGCCGTGACCCCGCGCGTCCCACTCCGCGGGAGCGTCCGCCGCGTCCGCTCCCTGCGCACTCCGGCGACCCCCACGTCACCGTGCCCTGGAGCGGTCGAACAGGCCCGCCTCCGACCCCTCAGCCGCACACGGAACGCAGCAGCGGGTAGGGGTTGATGGCGCGCCCTCCGCCCGGGTGGTACTCGAAGTGCACGTGCTCGGCACCGGCGACGGCGTTGCCGGTGGAGCCGTTGGTGCCGACCTGCTGGCCCGCCGACACCCGCGCACCGTCGGCCACGGTGTGGCTGTCGAGGTGCAGGTACCAGAACTGGTCACCGTTGGGTGCGCGCAGGATCGCCCACAACCCGGCGCTGCGTCCGGGGCGCTGGATGTCCCACACCCCGTCGGTGATCGCACGCACCGGGATGCCCAGGGGCCCCATGAGGTCGGTGCCGCGGTGCGCCCGGCCACCTGAGCGGGGGTGGCCCCAGGAGTCGATGAAGGAACGGGGCTGGTCCAGCGGACAGGCCATCCCACCGCTGGAGGTCGGTGCGGGCGACGAGGTGGCAGCAGTGGCGCCGGAGGAGCCTCCACCGGACTCCTGCTGCCGCGCAGCTGCTGCGCGCTCCTGACGTTCGCGCTCGCGCTCGCGTCGTTCGCGTTCGAGGCGGGCCTCCTCCGCGCGCTGCTCCTCCTGCAGTTCGCTGATCTGGCTCCCGAGGGCCTCGTACCCGGCCTGCAGCTCCTCGCGGGTCTCGGCCTGCTCGTCGCGGGCGGTATCCAGCTCCGCGCGCCGCTGTTCGAGACGCTCCGCGGCGGCGTCGTAGCGGTCCTGCGCGGCGACCAGTTCCTCGGTGCGGCCGCGATCCGCCGCGACGGCACGCTGGACGGTCTCCGCCCGGGTCAGGGCCGACTGGGGGTCCTCGCTGGCCAGGAAGACGGTCAGCGGGTCGATGTTGGAGCCGTGCTTGAACACCGCCCGCAGGCGGTCGGTCACGACCTCGTCGAGCTCCTCCAGCTGCGCGCGCAGGCCGTCAACCTCCGCCTCGAGCTGCTCGGTGTCGACCTCGAGCTCGGCGATGCGTGCGACCAGCTCCTCGTAGGCCCGCGTGGCACGGTCGATCCGATCCTGGACCGCCTGCCGTTCCTGCCGCGTCTCCTCGAGCTCCGACTCGATCTGCTCCAGGTCACGGGCCTGTGCGCCGGAACCCCCGGCCAGACCGAGGAGCACGGCGGCACCGAGCGCTGAAGCGAGCGCAGCACCGAGACGAGTACGACGGGACGGCACGGGTGACCTGCATCGGTTGGGCGCGGGGGGAGCGAGCGGGCACGTAGCGTAGCTGTCAGCGCATCGGACACCCCCCGCGACCCCGGTCAGTCGGCCTTGGTACCGGCGGTCTCCGCGGAGGCCACCCGGTCCATCTCGGTCTTCGGTGCGATCCGCCACAGGTGTTCCGCGGTGGCCTCCCACGCCGACAGCAGGCGACGGGCACGCGGCGATCCTGTGACCGTGGCGTGCTCCTCCACCAGCGCACGCACGCGCTCGAGCTGGCCGCCGTCAGGCCGGCGCGCCTCGACCAGCTGCCGGTTCACGCGCGCCAGGACCTCGCCGCTGGGGTCGTGGACGATGCACTCCCCACCGCTCATGCCGGCACCGATGTTGTGCCCGGTCGGCCCGAGCACGACCACAGTCCCGCCGGTCATGTACTCGCAGGCGTGGTCACCGGTGCCCTCCACGACGGCGGTGGCGCCGGAGTTGCGGACGGCGAAGCGCTCACCGGCACGTCCGGCGACGAACAGCTGGCCGGCGGTGGCGCCGTAGAGGACGGTGTTGCCCACCAGTACCGGGTCGCCGGCGTCGTCCTCTGGGGCACGGATCACGATGCGCCCACCCCCGAGGCCCTTGCCGACGTAGTCGTTCGCCTCGCCGTCGAGCACCAGCTCCACACCGCGGCTGGCGAAGGCCCCGAAGGACTGTCCGGCCGAGCCGGTGAAGCGCAGTCGTGCCAGCCCCGGCGGGTCCTCCTCACCGAACTCCAGGCCCACCGCACCACCGATCCGGGCCCCGATGGTGCGGTCCGCGTTGGTGATGGGGTAGGTGAACTCGGTGATGCCGCCGAGGAAGATGGTCTCCAGGGCGTCGGCGAACACCCGGTCGCCGAGCTCGCTGCGGGGGTCCTGGATCGACACCCGGCCGGTGAAGCGCCGCTCCCCCACGCCCGGGTCGATCAGCAGTGGGCTGACGTCGATGCGCTGCGCCTTGCCGGTCAGCTCGGGCTTGCGTTCCAGGAGGTCGACCCGCCCGATCACCTCGTCCAGGGACCGGTAGCCGAGCTCCGCCAACAGACCACGGACCTCCTCTGCGACCATGGTGAGGTAGGCGGCGACCATCTCCGGGGTGCCGGCGAACTTGTCGCGCAGGTCCCGCCGCTGGGTCGCGATGCCCACCGGGCAGGTATCGCGGTGGCAGGCGCGCGCCATGATGCACCCTTCCGCGAACAGCGCGGCGGTGCCGAAGGAGTACTCATCGGCACCGAGCAGGGCGGCGAGCAGCACGTCATGGCCGGTCTTGAACCCGCCGTCCACCCGCAGCTTGACCCGACCCCGGAGCCGGTTCTCCCTGAGCCGCTGCTGCACCTCGGACAGACCGAGCTCCCAGGGCAGGCCGGCGTGCTGGATCGAGGACAGCGGGGACGCGCCCGTACCACCGTCGTTGCCGGAGATGTGGATCGAGTCGGCCAGGGCCTTGACCACGCCCGCGGCGACGGTGCCGATACCGGCCTCCGCCACCAGCTTGACGTCCACCTCCGCCTCGGGGTTGACCTGCTTGAGGTCGAAGATCAGCTGCGCGAGGTCCTCGATGGAGTAGATGTCGTGGTGGGGCGGTGGGCTGATCAGGGTCACACCGGGCGTGGTGTGCCGCAGCCGCGCGATCTCGTCGGTGACCTTGTGGCCGGGGATCTGACCGCCCTCACCGGGCTTGGAGCCCTGGGCGATCTTGATCTGCAGCAGGTGGGCGTTGGCGAGGTACTCCGGGGTGACCCCGAAGCGCCCCGAGGCCACCTGCTTCATCCGGCAGTCGAGGTCCAGGTCGCTCCACCGGGTACGGAACCGGGCCGGGTCCTCACCACCCTCTCCGGAGTTGGCGCGCCCACCGATCATGTTGAGCGCCGCCGCGAGGGTCTCGTGCGCCTCAGCGGACAGGGCCCCGTGGGACATCGCACCGGTGGAGAAGCGCGTGGTGATGGCGCTGACCGGCTCCACCTCCTCCAGCGGTACCGGTGTGCCGGTCCCGACGGGCGCCAGGAAGTCGCGGGGGTAGGCGGGGGGACGGGACCGCACGGTCCGGCTGAAGTGGTCGTAGAGGTCCGTGCGGCCCTGATCGGCCGCGGTGCGCAGCAGCGCCGCGGTGGTGCCGTCCACCTCGGTGCCGACACCCACACCGTCGAGCCGGAAGGGGCTGGTGGAGGCGGAGCGGCCGAGCCCGAGCGCGTCGTGCAGGGCGTCCACCACGGGCTTGGACATGTCGTGGTACTCGCCGCCCTTGCGCCACTTGATGATGCCGGGGCTGGACAGGCCGGGCAGCGACACCTCCCCGTCCTCACCCGGCGCCGGGAAGGCCTCGGCGTGCTGGGCCAGCACCTCCGCCCCGAGGTCGGCGAGGGTCAGGCCCCCCAACCTCGAGGTGGTGCCCGTGAAGCAGGCGTCGATCACGTCCTGGCCGAGCCCGAGGCACTCGAAGATCTGGGCGGACCGGTAGCTGTCGAGGACGCTGATGCCCATCTTGGACATGATCTTGAGCACCCCGTCCTCCAGCGCGTTGCGGTACCGCTCCTGCGCGACGGAGGCGGAGGGGTTGTCGCCGCCGATGCGGCCCTCGTCGGCGAGGTCCGCGATGGTCTGCAGCACCAACCTCGGCACGATGGCGTCGGCGCCGTAGCCGAGCAGGGTGGCCGCGTCGTGGGTCTCGCGTGCCTCGTCGGTCTCCGCGACCAGGGAGGTGGCGGTCCGCAGGTTCTCAGCCAGCAGGCGCTGGTGGACCGCGCCCACCGCCAGCAGGATCGGGACACGGGCGCGTTCGGCCAGCACGCCGACGTCGGAGACCACCACGACACCCGCGCCCGCACGAACGTGGGCCACGGCTTCGTCCCCGAGCCGCTCGAGGGCGACTGCCAGCCCCTCGGGCCCGTCGGTGACGGGGAAGGTGGCGTCCACGGCCTGGACGTCGAAGGGCAGATCCGCGGAGAGCACGATGCGCTGCAGGCCCTCGGGGTAGAGGAAGAACGACCCGAGCTCGAGCAGTTCAGCCGCCCGAGGAGTCTCGGTCAGGATCGACGCGCGCGGCCCGAGCAGCGTGCGCAGGCTCATCACCTCCGACTCGCGGTAGTGGTCGATCGGCGGGTTGGTGACCTGCGCGAAGCGCTGCTTGAGGAAGTGGGAGACGGGTCGCCGGACGTGGCTGAGCGCCTCGATCGGGGTGTCGTCGCCCATCGAGGAGGTGGTCTCGCGACCCTGCGTGGCCATCGGCCGCAGGATCGAGATGATCTCCTCCTTGGTGATGCCGAAGGCCAGTTGGCGCTGGACGAGGTCCTCCGGGACCCCCTCGGCCGGCTGCCCGGCGCGCACCGTCTGCAGGCGCTCGGACAGCCACCGGCCGTAGGGTGCACCCGCGCCGAGGCGCAGCTTGATCTCCCGGTCCTCCTGGAGACCGCCCTCGTTGGGGTCCACGCACAGCATCTGACCGGGGCCGAGCCGCTCGCGCCGCACCTGACCGTGGTGGTCGGGATCGTCGGTGGGCAGCGAGGTGGTCACCGCCCCCACCTCGGAGGAGGCGACCACGGTGCCGTCCTCGCACACGTGGTAGCGCAGGGGACGCAGGCCGTTGCGGTCGAGGCCTGCCGCGACCCGGATGCCGTCGGTGAAGATCAGGCCGGCCGGTCCGTCCCAGGGCTCCACCAGGCAGGAGTGGTAGCGGTAGAAGTCCCGCACGCTCGGCTCGAGGTCACGGGCACCCTCCCAGACCTGCGGGACCAGCATCGCCTGGGCGTGGCGCAGATCGCGACCGCCGAGCACCAGCAGCTCGAGGGCGGCGTCCAGCTTGGCGGAGTCGGACTGGTCGTGGTCGATGACCGGTGGGAGCAGCTCCGGTGCGGCCCAGTCGACGCCATCCACCGACAGCTGCCCGGGGACGAACTGCCCCTCCCGGGCCCGCATCAGGTTGAGGTTGCCCTCGATGGTGTTGATCTCGCCGTTGTGGCACAGGGTCCGGAAGGGCTGTGCCCGCTCCCATGACGGCGCGGTGTTGGTGGAGAAGCGGGAGTGGAAGATCGCCAGCGCCGAGGTGTAGCGCGGGTCGGTCAGGTCCGGGTAGAAGGCGTCGAGCTGGTCGGCGTCGGCCATCGCCTTGTAGGTGACGGTCAGGAACGAGCAGCTGGCGGCGTAGAAGCGCACGCCGGCCGCCTCGCACTCCTTGCGCGCCCGACGACGCACCCGGTAGGCGACGCGTTCGGCCTCACGGTCGTCGGCGGCCTCGGGCCGCAGCATCACCGCCTGGACCAGGGCCGGCTGCACGGCCAGTGCCATCTCACCGATCGCGTCGGGCACGGTCGGGACGGCACGGAAGCCGCACAGGGCCACGCCCTCCTCGGCGCAGGCGGCCGCGAAGGCCTCCTGGGCCCGCTCGCGTGCGGCGCGCGAGGCATCATCCTCCCCGGACTGGAGGAACAGCATGGCCAGACCGGTGCGTGCGGCATCCACCGGGGCACCGGTGAGCTCGTTGGCCCAGTCGGCGGCGAGCTGACGTGGGATCTGGGTGAGCACCCCGGCCCCGTCGCCGGACCGCGCATCTGCGGCGACGGCACCGCGATGCTTGACCCCGCACAGCCCGCCCAGCGCCATCTCCACGATGCTGCGACGGGGCTGGCCGTCGACGTGGGCAACGAAGCCGATGCCGCAGGCGTCGCGCTCCGCGGCGGGGTCGAAGCCCAGGGTCGATGGTCGCGCTCGCGGCAGCGTGCGGGCGTGCTCGGACATCCGGTGCCTCCGACGGCTCAGGACCCGTCAGACGGTGCGACGGGCCGGAACGTGGGCACGGACGCCGGCGCAGGGCGACCGTGCGGGGATGATCGCGCTCGGACGCACGAACGGCGCCCGCGGATCGGGGGATCGCGAGCGCCGTTGCTCTCGTGGCAAGGTACCGCCACGGTGGTGACGGTGTCCATCCGGGCCATCGATGCGCGGAGCGCCGCACGATGGTCTTCCGTCCAGGGGGTGCGCCCCCTAGGGTGCGTCGCGACGCCTCCCGTCTGCCCTCGCGGGAACACCTGGCGGAGGTGGTCGTGGGGGCCAGCGACGGTGATCGAGGTGTCCGGTGAGCGATCCGACAGCGCCCCTCCCGCGGCGTCGCCGTGAGGACCTGCACCAGTCCCTGGCCGTTGCGGCGCTCGACGCCACCGACGCGATGGTCGTCATCACCGACACCGACGGTGTGATCCAGCACGTCAACCGCGCCTTCACCGAGGCCACGGGCTACACCTACGAGGAGGCGGTCGGCGGGAACCCGAAGCTGCTCAGCTCAGGACAGCACGAGGGCTCCTTCTACGCCCGGCTCTGGCAGACCGTGCTCTCCGGTGAGGTCTGGGAGGGCGAGGTCATCAACCGGCGGCGCAACGGGCAGCTGTACACCGACCGGATGACCATCTCACCCGTCTACGACGCAGACCACCGGTTGACCCACTTCGTCGCGGTCAAGCGGGACGTCTCCGCCCGGGTGCAGGATCTGCTGGCCGCTTCCCCCCACGGCGTCCTCCACCTCGGCTCAGGCGCGGAGCTGGTGTTCGCCAACGGTCGGGCCTGCGAACTGCTCGACACCGCCTTCGAGACGCTGCTCGGGATCGGGTGGCGTGCGGTGCTCACCGACACCGACCGTGACTGGCTCATCGACACCGTCACCACGTTGAGCTCCGGGGACGCGCCGATCGCGGACGGCCAGCCGACACGGGTCCTGCGCGTCGGTCGACGCCACCTGCGGGCGCACGTCGGCGCCCTGCGGCCGGGCGAGGACACGGTGCTCGGGTGCGTGGTCAACCTGCAGGACGTGACCACCGAGGTGGAGGCGACCGCGGCGCTCAAGGACCGTGAGCTGTTCGCCCGCACGGTGATCGACACCATCGACAGCCCCACCGCGGTGGTGGATGGCGCGGGGGTCATCGTGCACGTCAACCCGGCCTGGCGGGACGGTCCGGTGGAGGACGCCCTGATCGGTTCCCCCGTGGCCGACGACCTCCTGAACCGCACCTTCCCCGGGACGGCGGCAGGCGACGACACCGCAGCCAGGGTCCTGGCCGTGCTGCGTGAGACCCTCGAGAGCCGCCGGGAGAAGGCGCGGGTGGTCGAGCACTGCACGCCCGGGGCCAGGCCACGGTGGTGGCAGATCCGGATCCGCAGCCTGCCCGTCCACGAGGGTGGTGCGGTGCTGACCGCGACGGACGTCACCGCGATGTTCCATGCGCAGCGGCGCAGTGCCGTCGACGCGGTCACCGACCCGCTCACCGGCCTGCGCAACCGGCGGGGACTGGACGAGGGCCTGGAACAGCGCCGGCACACGCTCCCCTTCAGCCTGCTGTTCATCGATCTGGACCGCTTCAAGCCGGTCAACGACAGCTACGGCCACACCACCGGGGATGAGGTCCTACGCACCGTCGCGGCGCGGATCAACGCGCTGCTGCGGGACGACGACCTGACCGCACGCTTCGGCGGGGACGAGTTCATCGTCGCCCTGCCGGGTACCAACGCCGAGCAGGCCGCGACCGTGGTCCGCCGGCTCACCGAGCGGCTCGAGGAGCCCATCACCATCGACAGCGACACCACCCTTAGGATCGGGGCCAGCATCGGCGTGGCGACCACCGACCAGCCGCGTCCCGTGGACGAGCTGCTGCGGGATGCGGACGAGGCGATGTACGCCACCAAGCGCGAGCGGCGCTCCGTCACATCGGAGGCCGACGCAGCTGTGCCACAGGCCTAAGCTGCGAGCGGAGCGACCGGGAGGCTGTGAGTGGTGGGCGTGCTCCTCGAACGGGACCCGGATGGTGTCGCCACCCTGACGATCGACGACCCGCAGCGCCGCAACGCCATGACCGCGGCCATGGGCGCTGAGCTCAGTGACCGGTGCCAGGAGCTGGCAGCCGACGGTGAGCTACGCGCCGTGGTGCTGACGGGCACGCCACCGGCCTTCTCGGCGGGCGGCGACCTCGACATGCTGGAGGAGCTGGCGAGACGGACGCGGCAGGAGGCGTTCGACGCCACCACCACGATGCGCAGCTTCTACGACCGGTTCCTGCGGGTCGCCGAGCTGCCGGTCCCGGTGATCGCAGCGATCAACGGCCATGCGGTCGGTGCCGGTCTGTGCGTGGCCCTGGCGGCGGACCTGCGCATCGTCGCCGAGGACGCCAAGGTCGGACTCAACTTCTCCCGTCTCGGTCTGCACCCGGGGATGGGGGCGACCTGGTTCCTGCCGCGGGTGCTGGGGGCCGAGCGTGCCGCAGCCTGGCTGTACTCCGGGGCGCTGTACGACGGGCGCAGCGCGGCGGCGCAGGGTCTGGCGCTCGAGGCGGTGGCGACGGACGAGGTCCTACCGCGGGCACGGTCGCTGGCACGCGAGATCGCCGGCGCCTCCCCGGTGGTGGTCCGCCAGCTCAAGCGGAGCCTGCGGCTGAGCCCGCAGCTGGCTCTGGACGCCAGCCTGGAGCAGGAGGCGGCCGCCCAGGCCATCAGCTACGGCTCCGAGGACCTCAAAGAGGGGCTGGCAGCGGCACGCGACCGACGCACCCCGGAGTTCCCCGGGCGCTGAGCGGCGTGCGGCGTCAACCGGCCGGGACGAGCTCCCGGGCCAACAGACCACGGGCGATGACCTTCAGCGCCAGGACCTCGTCGGTGCCCTCGAAGATCGACAGGACCCGGGCGTCGACGAACAGCCGGCTCACCTCGTACTCCTCGGCGTAGCCGTAGCCGCCGTGGAGCTGCTGCGCCTCACGCGTGACCCACTCGGCGCTGCGGCAGGCGAACTGCTTGACCTGGCTGGCCGTCAGCGCCGCCTCGCGCGAGCCCCGGGCCAGCTCCCGCGCCACCTGCACGGAGAGGGCCCGGCAGGCCGCCAGCGTGGCCGCCATCCGTGCCATACGCACGCGGGTCAGCTCGAAGCCGGCGATCGGCTGGTCGAAGACCCGGCGCTCACGGGTGTAGGTGGCGGCGCCCTCCAGCGCGGCCTGCATCACCCCCTGAGCACGCGCAGCCGTCTGCAGCCGCGCGTTGGCGAAGGCCTGCATCTGCAGGTAGAAGCCCCGCCCGAGCCCGTCCTCCTCGCCGATCAGCGCGTCAGCCGGCACACGCCAGCCCTCGAGGGACACCTCGAAGGAGTGCATGCCGCGGTAACCGAGGGTGGGGATGGCACGAGCTTCCATCCGGCCGCCGCCGGTGCCACCGACCGTGCCATCGGGCCCCTGCTCGAAGGCGAAGTGATGACCAGCCGCGGCGGGCTTCTCCACCACGAACAGGCTCAGGCCCTTGTGTCCGAGACCGCGGTCCGGATCGGTGCGCGCCAGCACCAGCAGGTACTCCGCCCGCCCGGCGAAGGTGCACCAGGTCTTGACCCCGTCCAGCACCCAGCCGTCCCCATCACGCCGTGCGGTGGTCTTGACCCCGGCGACGTCCGAGCCGTAGTCGGGCTCCGTGACCGCGACCGCGCACATCTTCTCGCCGGCGGCGATGGCGGGCAGCCACCGTGCCTTCTGGGCGTCGGTCCCACCCTTGAGGATCGCGGTACCGATGATCTCCGGACGGGTGATGAGGGAACCGGCCACACCGAGCGAACCCCGGGACAGCTCCTCGGTGACCAGGACCATGTTGAGCAGCTCGTCCTCGCCCCCGGTGGCGAACCCGCCGTGCTCCTCGGGGATGGACAACGCGAAGCAGCCGAGCTCGGCGAGCCCGGTGATGATGTCCTCGGGGATGTCCTCATCGCCGCGGTGGACGTGCTCCGCGACGGGCACGACCTTGTCCTCGGCGAACCTGCGGAAGGTCTGGCGGACCATCTCCAGGTCCTCACCGAGGTGGCGGGACCCGGCCTCACCGCTCGCCAGCACCTCGTCTCCCACCGCACCGAGCAACGCGGCGTCGCGGCCTGCGGCCAGGGCCTCGGCCACCTCGGCCAGCGGGTCCCGCGACAGCCCGAAGGCCGCCTCCCGACCGGCGGTGCGGCTGAGCAGGTCCGCGGCCACGTCGGCCGCAGCGACCAGGGCGAGGCGGGCCTGCAGTTTCCCGGGCTCGGCGAGCTCCGTCAGCGCCTCGGCGGCCGCCAGGCCGGAGGACACCGAGGCGAGGTCGTAGGCCGCCGCCTGGTGCTCGTCGAGACGACCGGCATCGATCCGTCCGTCCACGGCACAGGCGTCCGCGAGGTGGCGACCGACCACCTGCAGGCACCGGGCCACGGCGGTGTTGAGGTCAGCTGCGTGGGCGAGCTCGGTCACGACGACCCTTCCTCCCTCGGCCGGCAGGCCCACGTGCCCGTCCGGCGGTGAGGGCATAGCGTGCCAGGCTGGTGGAGAACCGACCAAGCTGGCAGCCGCGCGTCGGCCGCCGCTGCGTGCGCGCGCGGCGCGTCGCGTGCGGCGCTCAGGCCCGCTCGCGGGCGACCACGGCGGCGCCGATGGCACCTCCCTCGTCCCCCAGCGCCGCTCGGACCAGGCGCATCCGAGGTGGCTGGAGGAAGAGCAGGGGAGCCATCGCGCCTTCGATGTCCGCCCGGAACGGCTCCCCCAGCTTGTCCGCCAGCCCGCCACCGAGCACCACCACCTCGAGGTCGAGGAGGTTCACGGCGCTGGCGATCCCGGCGGCCAGGACCTCAGCCGCTTCGCCGACCAGCGCGGTCACCAGCTCGTCGCCTTCCTCCAGCGCCGCGCGGAACACCCCCGAGGTCACACGGTCCTTGCCCTTCTCCTCGGCGATGGCGAACAGCCGGGTGGCGCGCCCCCCGGCGTTGGCACGTTCCGCCGCCATCTCCATGCCACGTCGGCCGGCGTAGGCCTCGACGCACCCGCGCCGCCCGCACCCGCACATCGCGCCACCCTGACGCACGATCATGTGGCCGAACTCACCGGCACCGCCGTGGCTGCCCTCGTAGGGCTGGCCGTCCAGGACCAGCCCGCCGCCGACGCCGGTTCCCACGAACACCGTCAGCGAGGCTGCGGCCCCCTGGGCGGCGCCGAGGCGGTGCTCACCGATGGCCGCGGCGGTGACGTCGTTGACCACCGAGAC
>LFIK01001108.1_pt1 | contig 20940 bp, 24 predicted proteins | sample 643401 | NCBI WGS metagenome assembly LFIK01 (sample SAMN03777447, study PRJNA286221) | soda lake metagenome | biome: soda lake; feature: Kulunda steppe; material: water; isolation source: sample T5-Br brine of Lake Tanatar-5 | place: Russia: Kulunda steppe | collected 2010-07
AGCGGCAGGTGGTGAGGTCCTCCAAGCTCCATGGAGAGGAAACATGCTCAGTGCTGAGGAACAAAGGAATGGCCGTGATGTTCTGAGGGACAGGGGGATGGTGGCGCTCGCTGCACGCTGACTGCGTGAGTCGCTCTTCACAAAGACTGCTGCATTGATGTCCGCACAGCACGCTGCGCAGACGTCAATGTCCTACTGCTGAAAGCGGATCCTGCCCGTCGACAAGATCCAAAAAAAGCTCCGAGCAATGTGCATGTCAGCCGCGTGTGGGAGACACAGAAGCTGTCTGCGGCAAGGCTGATAGACTGAGCACACAGCAAGCAGTGTCCTGCAAACAGAACATAGCATCATGATCAGGGAACCTGTACCTCACACAAGGCAGGAAGGGGGGGGTAGGGGAGGCTCCAGGCAACCTGAGTTGCTTGAGTGATTTAAATGAGCTCATGGCCTGACTCATAACCTCTTGCGCTGCCGTGCTCGTACTTCCCTCTATTGTTTGTGACCTGCCTCTGCTCTATAGTCTGTGTCTTTCACCTCGCGAGGCTTACTGCTTCACAAAGCCCTGTGCTTCACAGAGCTCCTTACAAAAAAAGCGCTTTCTGCCTCACAAAGCTCCACGCTTCACCACCTCACTCCGCGGCAGGCATCCTTCCCCTCTCCCCCTCACACCAGTGGGGGGCTGGGTGACAGCAGCAGCCTCTTGGGGCATGACCAGGAGGAAGATGGCGACAGGGAAGATGGCGGCGATGAGGCCTCCCAGGCAGGGACGGATTTGTCGCATGACCACAGCAGCAGGTCAGGCATGCTTCCTCAGCGCTTGTGCGTGCCTGTGCCTTGGCTTGGTGCACAGGCAGCTCTTCGCAGTCAGCGCGGCCCGCGACAACCTAGTATCCTCAAACGCCTGTCAGGCCTATCCAATTGGCTCTTGACAGGAAGCGGCTGACCCCACAAAGCTGCGTGTGAGCGGGTACACTCACACAGCCGTGTACAGGCAGGGGGCCAGAGCTGGCCAGCTGTGCTGAAAGGATCATCTTCCTAGGCCTAGGATTGAAGCTATCCATTGTAATGACCATCTGGTACTCACACAATGGGGGGCAGAGTGAGCCGAAGGCGCTCGAGCCGTGCATGCTTGGGTTGCTCGACCCAGCCACTGTGCAATGGCTCTGGTCTACCCCTCAAAGGCTTTTGCCCTCCTTGACTGCAACAGATGCTATGTACAGGCCGGCAAGTCACGTAGCTCATTACCTGCGCTGTTCACAACCAGGCTTGCTGTCCTGGTGCAGAGGCGGCCGCGCTGCCCGATCAGCCCCTCGAGCCAGCTTGCATGCCGAGGCGCCCTTGGACCACTCAGGCAGGCAGCTTAGACAATGGGCGCCTTACCTTGCAATCTATCCGGCACTGAGGCAGCCCCCTTGCGCTTAAATGACTCAGGCCGGCCTCCAGGACGTCCAGGGCGTCGGTGAAGATGGTGAATGGCCCAGTCCCAAAGCCTGACCCAAGATCATCACCAACCGAGCCAGAACCCGACCCCCCTTACATTGCGGAGCTCAAGCAGCAGGTGTGTCCTGCACAGGAGCAGGTGTGTCTTGCACAGGAGCAGGTGTCTCCTGCACAGGAGCGGGTGCGTCTTGCACAGGAGCAGGCATGTCCTGCACAGGAGCAGGTGTGCCTTGCACAGGAGCAGGTGTGTCTTGCACAGGAGCAGGTGTGCCTTGCACCTTCCTCGGCCGCTCGTTCTGACAAGGCTGCCTGCTGACAGCCTCTGCCAAACCTGCCGGGCGTCCAGCAAGGAAGCCACTTGCGCTTAGGTTGGCCTGTCAACTTGCCTGTGCTGACACTGATCAGAAGCCAACTCAAGCTGCGCGCCTACCTTAACACAGCATACATATACACACACCCATCCCATGCACTTGCACCCGCGCTTGGCACGCTTATAACATGCACGGCACAGAACTGGACACTGCATCCCCACAAGCCTCTGGCCTCTGCAAGTGCTACTACGTATGCAATTTGGCTCTGATAAGCTCATAGTACAAAACATGTGCCAATTTGCTTTGCTCAGGGTACAAAACAGGGCCACAACACAAAACAAGTGCCTCTGCACGACCTTGACCCATCCAAGCATGCTCAGAATGCCTGCACAGGCGGACAGTACTTCTGCCCCTGTGGGGTGCCCGTGCCTCTCAGGTGAAGGCCCTGCAAGAGGCAGTGTCCCGCCAGGTCGCCAGCCAGCAGCAGCACCAGTTCTACCCCCACATGCCATCCGCCCCGCCAGTCATCATGATGCCTCCTGTGGTGCAGCCTCCCTACCCATGGTACCCACCACCCTACCCGCCGCCACCGCCCCAAGTGCAGCCGCAGCCACCTCCCCAGCCTCCTCCGGAGCCTGCTCCCGTGTCGCTGCCGCAGAAGGTGGAGGATCCGGACATGGGTGAGCCGCGCGGCAGAAAGTTTGATGAGGACGTAGCTGACCTGCACCACGAGGGTGCTAGTTTCTGCACGCTGGTTGCCTTGTTTGGTCACTCGTGACCTCCCTGGGCTGAGTCAGGGGTGGACCACGGCAGCAGGGGTTGCCAGGAGCATTATGTGCTGGAAGAAGGCAGCCCTGTGAAGCACATAGCTTTCCATGAAGCATATAGCTGGATTTGGGTCACTCTCTTTGAAGGAACAAGGGCAGCCAATGTGGCCCACACCTGGCGTGCATGAGCCTTTGCCATCCTCAGGTCGCAGTGCATGGCATGTTGCAGTGCAACAATGTCTTATTCGTGCTGCTGGTGCTTGGTTGTGACTGGTTGACCCCAGAACATCTGATGGAAAAGATGGCTGTGTGCATGCTCACTTGCAGGCCCATCGCTCTCAGGTCTTTGCCTGTCTGTGTGAAGGCTCCTTGCCTTGAGGCACTTAACACCTGCGCCTTGCATGCGCATCTGTATGCAGGCCCCTTGTCCTCGGACCCAGAGCTCAGGGAGATCCAGATCAGGCACCGCAGGGAGATGGCCATGCTGCGCATGGAGATCGACCGAGCTCGCACGGCCACTGAGCTGGAGGGTATCAAGTCCTTGCTGAATGACATGAGGCTCCAGACAGAGGGTGCGTGCCCCAGACGGCCGTCAAATACTCCTAGCCAACTGAGAGCCAAGTGCAATTACACGTACAAGTTGGTCCTGGCATATGGCTTAAACGAGCCACAGTACAAAACAAGGGCTTCTGGACGAAGGCATGATCACGCATCCAGGATTGCACTTCCCCTTAAACCATGCCTGTGTCAATCTGCCTGCATCAAATGCAATGCACACAGCACAGTTGTTTTGTCCTTAGCGCTGCTGACAGCTGGCCAGACAGTGCCAAATGTGACTGTTCAGTTACATTTGGAATGTTGGCCTCACCACTTGTAGCTGATGTGTTGTTGCTGTTGTTTCTTTAAGTGCCCTCTGTGTGCCTCCTGATGCTAGGCCATCATGCAAATGCCTGACAGTGCCTAATCTGATTTAGCTTGGAGCTTCATTTTGCATGAACACTATACACACAAAAAAAGCATGTTGACCTAGAATCTCTCTTTGTTTCCATGACCGTTACCATCTAAGATGACTCTCCTATCTTATTGCTGACAACCAATGATGCTTGCAGCCAAGGGCCCCCAACCTAGCTACCTCCCACCACCTTCTCCGCAACCAACGCAGCACGTAGCTCAATCATTTACTTATGATGGAAGAGAGCCACAAGCATTCCCTCCACTCTCAGGTAAAATCAACAAGTAAGCTGAGGTACAACTGCTCGGTTGCCCTCTTTTATGCTGCAAAGCGAATGAGCATGCTTAAGCCCCGAGGCCCTCGCTGCAGACTTTGAGGTACCAGGGAAGTACAGGCACTTTTGTAAACATTGAGGGGGGCCCAGAAGTACCTTCTCCATTTTTATTTAAAGTTTTAGGGGGGCCCAGAGTTAAATCTTCTCAGATTAACGGTTTGGCCCTTTTAAAAATAACCTGGGCCGGGGGCGCCAGCCGGGTTAGTGAGAGTGAGGTGGCTAATATGCTTGGCTGAAGGAACCTGATGATTTCCCTTACTTGTCATCTTTTTCACACCCTTAACAAGCTATATACTCCCATTAATTCTGCAAGAATACTGTGTGTGGGGTCTTATTACCCTAGGGGCATGAAATGAGACTATCCTTGCCATTGTTTTGTTTATTTGCTGTTGGGCTGCTTCCTTGTTTAGCCCAATGAAAAATTGTGTTTCACTTCTTCACTTCCTTCAAGCGCAAAGAAAAAATGCATAAATAATATTGTTTCATGTTTGGTCCATGGTAAGCAGACCAATTCTAGCAAGTTTGCTCACAGATCTTGCAACTCTTCAACCCGGCTGTCTGGCTCAGCCATACGTGCATCAATCATTCCCCCCACAGCCTCTTCACCTAAGCAAGGAAGGGTCAACATCCTCCAAATATTTGTCACACATCCATGCCACATCACACCTTCATCTTCCACAATTTCTTAACCATCATCTAAACCAGGCTCATCACCATTGTCAACACCATCATTCAAGAGCTCAATGGCATGCACCCTTTTGAATAGAATGCTCATCATTACATCATCCCTTTACTCTACAGGCACCATAGTGAACACTTATGGCAGATTTTACATCAATGAAGTCCAATACTCCCCCTAAGCTAGCAACTGCACGACAATGAGTGAAGTGCCGTGATTTTCAGGCGGCCTGTCAAGTGTTTTTGACAATGTGTTGCATACTTAATCCACGCTCAACAGGTGCAGTTTGTACAGGCAAGACAAACATAGCATCGACCAACTTAGATATCGTGGGGAAAGGTCCAGCAAAATACAATCACAGCGCGTAAAGCACAAATTTCCAGAGGGCATAACGGAGGAGAATAAGGAGGAGAAGTCCATGGAGGAGAATAAGGAGGAGAACTCCATAAGGAGGAGAAGTCCATGGAGCTCCACCAGGTGTTGCTGCTGTCTGAGTTTGCGGGGCTGGTGGGCCAGGTTGATGCAGCTGTATCCCAAGGAGATCAGGGTGGGGAGGCAGCACAACCCCAGGTGGACGAGGTGGGAAAGGGGGTTATGCCAGGTCTGCAACATCACTGGGAGTGCCTGCTTGCCCCAAGCAGTCGAAGAGCTCTTGCCTGGACTGGCCTTCAGGCAGCCTCTCAACTCATTCGCGTGAAAATGGAACAGAATTTGATTCTGGAACTAATGCTGGTGGTGGTGCTGCTACTGGTGCTGCTCAAGCTTGCCTCCCAGGAACGTTGACGGGAGTCTGTGAGCGTGCAGAGCACGCCAAATGCCCAGAATCCATGCAACAAGCACACAAAAGCACTCACAAGACCCAAGCATCAACCAAGAACACTCTCAGCAACCATTGTACACCAACATCTCTCACTCACAGTTGCTATCAAGAGGAGTCATGGGCTGCTCAGGCAGGGATGGAGCACCTCTCCCCCTCCGTCTTCCTCTGCCTCTCCCTCTGCCCTCCTTCATCGCTTTTGCTGGCTTGAATTTCCGGACGGGTATACCCGGGGGTACCCGGGACTGATAATTTAATTGTTAATCCCCCCGGAACGCAGGGGCTGACGCCCCTGCAATTTGGCCGGGGGGCCCGGAGGCCCCTCGGCAGTACACTGAGCCCAAATCTTCTTTGCATTGCCTGCTCATTATCTGGGCAGATCACCTTAGAACCACTGCAAATAGAAGCAGGCCTGTTTTTGATAGGGATGTCGATTGTACGCTCAAAAGCTGCCCAAGCGCCTGATAAGGTATATCATCTCTTTTTGGAGTCAACAAAACAGATCGACGGCCTGCAACCTGGGGCAACCTGGTGCTTGGCTTTGCCTGTAGGCAGCTACCAGCGATCTTCGCTGCCTTATGGGTCCGATCTAGGCTCCCAAGGCGCACCTTCTCTGCTGCAGCAAAGCGTGGATCCGCTGGCCTCCTCACAACCTCATTCCCCAGGCAGCAGCAGCAGTGGCAGCAGTAGCAGCAGCACCTCTACCACCACTGATGAGAGCTCCTTTGAAGGTTTGTGGGGGTTTTACTGCAGTCATTTTGCTGGCCACCAGATAATGTGCAATGAGGCGCTGGTAGAAGCAATTTTGATGACTGCCATATGTGCAAGCGCAAAGAGTTTGATTGCAATCATATCAGGTCTTTGCCAGGCAGCAAAAAAATTGCCAAGCGCAAGCTCATGCATTTTCATCGCTTAAAGAAAACTTTATTAATTGCCCATTTCATGCAGAGGACGAGGAGCTTGTCAACCGCCTACCAGTTGGAAAGTTTGGGCAGGTCATCAAGACAGATGCCTTGCATGTGGGTGGTAGCTAGCGAGCTAGTGGTCACTGTTCAAGTAGCAGTACTGCTCAATGGTTGATAAGGAGATTGATCATGCTATTACAGGAGCGACTATCTTAGTCCCTCTTGCTTCTGTCTCTGGAGCAGGCAGTTAAGACCCTGTGCCACAGTGTATGCTTACCCATTATGATCGCTATTTGAGACCGAAGGCCCTTGCTCCTCTCTCAATCCTCAGTCCCCAACCCCACACTTGCAGCTGATCTCTGGGTGTCTTATGACCTGTGCCTCCTCAGTTCCACATCCACTCTGCCGGGCCCTTCGCTGCGCCCGGCCAGTACCGCGTACGCGCCATACTCTATGACGGCTTCCAGCCAGTCCATGCCGGACCAGATCTGCTTGTGGGGGCCAGCACCTCCCGCAAACTGGTGGACATCAAGCGGGGCGGCATGGTGCGTCCATGATCACCTTGTGCACATGTTTGTTCTGAGGATGATGCAGTGCACTGCATAGCAGGGACTATTGCTGCAAGCCTTGGGAGCCATCACCAGCTTTGCACTCGAAAGCACATTTCTGACATAAGCCACTCCATCCTCGCTGTTGTCACTCATGTATGGTATGTTCACTGCCTGCCCAAAGATGAAATGATGGCCCATTGAACAAAATAAGTTGTGTTATGCCGAATTGATTGGATTGATGGGTCACAAGATTAAAGGACGGGAACCATCCGCATGTTCATCCAGCATTCCAGTGAAAACACCCTGTGACCAGAGTGGGGATCTCTGGTCTCGGCTGTGAATGATCCCCATTGGTCTCAGGTCACACACAAAAACCTGCCATAACTTGGCTTTGCAAAATGCAAAGACTTGTTAGCACATTACTTGGGACATCATTTGAGTTCCTGCCAGTCATTTCCAGTTGCAATTCATCCATGCTTGCAAACTGGCCTGCCAGAGGGCCAATTCTGTTGTGAACATGCGCCTGACATGCGCTGTTGCTGCTTCTCGTGTAAGGCTGCCCTCAGCTCTGTGGGCACACAAGAATCATGTAAACCTGACATCCTGACCCACATGATATGATTTTGCAGATTGACTTCAATGACCGCGTGACACTGCGGGGCTTGACACTCACACCCACGATGCTTGTTGTGTTTGAGCTGTACTTGGCAAAACAGGCAAGTCATGAGAGTATCCAGCTCGTCACTTTGATCTCTCAACCCTGAATCACCAGATTGTGATCAACAGTAGGGCACACATTCTCAAGAGCTTGTATTGTGCTTGCATGGCAAACAGGAAAATGCTCACTTGTACTGTTTACGTGGGGAATTCTCCAAGGAGCCAGGGTTAGCAAAGTAGGAACACCTCAGGAAATCAATTTCATGCGGCTTTATACATCAATAATCATTTGAGCAATGCTGGTGCCCTGATGCAATCCGTCACAGCTGCGCATCACCTTAAGTGCCTCTCACAACTGTTAGCAGACGCGGGCATTCAAATTGATTGGCAGTTTGCGAAGCATTGGTATCCAAAGTATTTTGCTGTGTGTGAGTTATAAGGAGAGAATTATTCAAACTGCTTGCCGCAGGCCGTGGCGGGCATGCCATCCAAGGAGGCTATGGTCGCCTGGGCCTACATGACTGCACTCACCCAAGGGGAGGTGAGGCGTCTGCACGACTGCAGATTTAGGGGGAGAGACGGATGAGCCACCAGCATAAAACCTGTGAGGTGGCATAAAATCTGGAGGCGGGAGGTAGGGTGGCTTCTTGACATGGTGCAATCTGTTTGTGTGGCTGACACAACATGCAGGTGCGCGAGGGGAGGCAGGCGATCCCCCTGTATCGCCTACCCCTCGTAATCAGGTCACTGCGCAAGTTCTCATACAATAACGCCATGCTGGAGTTTTCTGTCACACACTCAGACGGAGAGCCAGGTACGTGTGTTTGAGTGGATCTGGACGTTGTGAAAATGCCTTGACGGAAGTTGCAGCAGCCCTGTGAGAAATTTGGGGGTATTTGAGAGTCTACATTCATGGATGTGTTGCCTCCCAAGACTCCCAACGCACAGCTCAGGGTGCAGAAGCCGCGGTGCAGAAGCAAATGCAGGGAGGCAGACCAAATGCAGGGAGGCAACCGTGAATAGATCTGTGGCCTCAGCTTAGGGATTTCTCTGGCTTACAGAATATCTTGCACAGCCTTTAAATGCTTAGACCAGAGGGTTCCACCTTCAATCTTGGTGGAGTCTGAATGGGCCCATCCATGGCTTCAAGCTTGCAAGGACAGTTCCTTACTAGCACCAGCATCCCTGTGATCAAAATATTGGACCCATGCTCGCCCTAACAGCCCAAGACTTGTATTTACCATCTACTTGCATCATTTGTATCATGCTTGTTTACATTTATAATCCGACGCATTTACAAATAGCAAGGTACATGCTTACCTGCATGATCCTGCGTAGAATACCTGTGAGAGAGGCACTATGCCGTAATAGCTTGTAGGCTCACCAGTGTCTTCGTTGGGAGCGTGAGGAAAAGCTTTTCTGCACCATGGCACTGGTGAGCCTACATCACCAAAAGTGCCCCAAAAAAGTCAAGCTTTCACAGCTGATGTATCTACTTGGCGGGGGCCTCCAAATAGAAGATCTGGGACTTGAAAGCATGAAAAGGGCAAAGAGGTCAGTCCCTGGGGCAGTGAGAGTATGCGCTTTTTTGCACGCGCCCTTGCTACCAGCGAATGCATGCGCACCCGGTGCGTGCGCACGCACACGCGTGACTTTACCGGTTGCACCATGTGTGCGTCCTGTCTGGCCTCTGTACGCTGCAGGCGATGCCATGACTGGCCCCAGCAGTGGCGGCATGCAGGCCAACCTGAGGGGCTCCGGGGGCACATGGTCGCTCGGACCTCAGAAGGGCAAAGAGCACCAAGATGTACCGGGCGTGCCCTGTGCTGCATGGGTACGCGTGGCCCGGGGCGTGCCACCGGTAGAGCCATTCAACCCAGGTGGGCATGATCTGCCGGCTGACCCCAGGCAGGCGTGATCTGCCAGTTGACCTCAGGCGGGCAGGATCTGCCAATTCACATCAGGCAGGCATGATCTGCCAGCTGACCCCAGGCAACGTGCTCTGCCTGTTGACCCCAGACGGGCGTTGTCTCCTATCTGCCCGTTGCCACCCACCCAGCCAGGCCCTTGCATGGCTGACCTGCCATGCCCCTTATCAACCACACCGCCATGCTCCTGTCCAGCTGCACTCCTTTGCAGCCACACTGCCATGCTCCTGTCCAGCTGCACTCCTGTGCAGCCACACCGTCATGCTCCTGTCCAGCCGCATTCCTGCGTAGCCACACTGCCGCGCTTCTGTCCAGCTGCACTCCTGTGCGTCCACTGTGCTGCGCTCCGGGTAAGTCATCCCATGTTAACTGCCTACCTGGCTGTGATCCTGCATGCATGGCCATCCCTCCCAGCCTAAACCCCGCAAATTACAAATGAGGCTTAATCGCCAGCCTTTCTGTCCGGCTGATCGGTCATTGCCAGCCCAAAAGTAGCCCATAATGTCTGAAATGAAATAGTCATGTTGTGCTGCTGAAAATGGAAATAAAAGACAGTCTAAGTAGGCAAGGCATGCAAGATTTAAGGGGATTCGACAAGAAAAGACCTGCAAAATGGGAATTAAAAGGAACCAATATTTCTTTACGAGAGAGCACACAACCAAAACTTGACAATAAAATAGAACATGCACCTCTTTTTGCTCAGCAGCACAAGAGCATCGTCACAATGTCCATTCCCGCCTCGCAAAAGGAAGGATTTCACCGTGGGACATCACTGCGAGGGTGTGAACGCAAACAAACCTGCTCATATTCCTCATAACATGCTTAGAAAGGTCAAGGTGCAATAAGCAAAGGGGCATCAGGGGGGGCACCCCCATTACGCACACAAGTGCGTGAATCAGCTTGGAGATCTAGGAGGGAGAGGCAGACCAAGAACGAAGAGTCGCAAGTTTGTTGTTGTACTCCTGGACCTTGAAAATATGGGTCTGCCAACAAGGCAAGGTCCCTCATCATTGTTTCTCTTGCATTTTCGTTTTCTCAGCAATGTAACCTAGCAGTCCCCCACCCCTCAGACACGCTGTTTTGAGCGGCCCCACTGGCGTGGTCATGCGATGATCATGCATTTGCAGGTACTTGGGAAAGGGGCTAGGGCTTTCCTACATGCAAATTAGCTGTCCTGAGCTTGTGCATGCCATCGACTTGACTTGCCCCATGCTGTCATGCAACAATCATGCATGGGCATGTGCTGGGTGGCCAAACAGGCTGGTCATTCCTGGAGGTGGAGTATTTTCAAATCAGGCCGGTTATTTCTTGAGGTGACACGCATCATCAAGTTGGCGGCGGGCCTAGCTTCCCAGTTCTGTGTCTCCAGACCAGACCGCCCAGATGCCCCCCCCTGCTCTATCCAGCCCTTGCTAAGGGGGCCCTTGCATAGGAGTCTTCGCATAGGGATTCCCCTCCTCAGCTTCCTTCCCACCAGCCCCTCCTTGGGCTCCAGCCTGGTGTTTTGGTGTGCACTGCCGCCAGGCTTGCAGCGAGTGCGTTAGGGGGCTTGCAAGAGGACCCCATGCCTGCACTCAACCTTACTTTCTAGCGGCCCTCCCTGGAATCACACTGCTGACCATCAAAAGCTTGCAGGTATTCCATCTTTGCATGCTGACATGCCGTCATTCTGCATGCTGCAGGCGAGGGCTTTGCCCTCCTCCTGGATGGGGCGCGCTTCCTGCCCGCCAGCTCCACCATCACCCGCATCACCGGGCAGGCATACACCTCTGACCGGCACCCCCTTGGATCGCCTTTCACTGTGAGATGGCCAGCCTAGAAAGCACAATCCAATCCTGCCTTGTGTCGTGCCTGTTCAACATGCGTTTTGTTTGTTTGTTGCCCCTTGGGCTCTGGTGGGTGCCAACATGGCAGGCTGCGGGGTGCAGCACTTCTTAATACTGCTTCTCTAGGCATGACTGCGTCAGCACTCGCCCACACACCTTGCATATGCGTTGATGTTCCGTGTTCCAGCCCCTCCCAAAGGCAATGCTTCTCACTAGGGAGGTACTTATATGGCTGATTGGGGTCTCTGGTGTTGGGGATCAACGGCTGTGCTGCGGAGTGCTGAGTACATCAATACTGCATGGCAAGGTGTTGGGGATTGGCAAGTGTGACGGGAGCACTGAATCCACCAGTTCAGCATGGCAAGGTGTTGGAAATCAACAGGTGTGCTATGGGGTGCTCATTCCATCAATTCAGCCAAGTTGTGTGCATCTGCTTGTCTTCAGGCGTACTCCTCTCCAGAGAGCAACGTGTACAGCCCCCGTTTCTGGACTCAGATTATACTGGACTTGCGTGATGAGAAATTTGACAACCCCACTGCGACTCTCTTGTTCACTGTGAGTGGGGTTCACAGCGATCGATTCACTGTGAGTGGGGTGCGTAGCGGGCCTGCTCAATGCAGCGCGCCATGCAAGGAGTCAGTCGTCAACGCTCAACTCAGGTTGTTGCAATGCAACTTTGGCATGCTCTGAGCAGCCTGCCTCTCAGGGGCTGATTAGGTCTTTGGCGGGATGGCCCTACGCAAAATCCAGATTGCATGGATTCAGGACTGTTTGCGGTGGGAAAGTTGGGAGGCTGTGCTGTACCAGATGTGTGAAGGATAGCATAATCACAGGACAGCTGCAGGTGTCGGCACCAAACTGGCATTTCAAACACGTGCAAACTTAGCTTCCACCAGAAAGGCTGCCACCCGGTGCGTATGCACAGGTGCACACAGTGGAGCGCTGGTCGCGGCAGCTGCGGGTGGTGGGCTTTGCATGCCTGCCAGTGTTTGTGGACCCAAAGACCATGCAGCAGCCACTGTCCAGGAACGTGCGCGACTATGTGCTGAACAAGGTGCGCATGCTGAACAAGGTGAACATGGTGGCCATGCTGGGCATGACTGGGTGCTGAACAAGGTGAACATAAGTGCAAGGCTGAACAAAGGTAGCCAAACTTGACATGACTGGGTGCTGAACAAGGTGAACATGACTGCGGGGCTGAACAAAGGTAGCCATACTTGACATGACTGGGTGCTGAACAAAGTGGACATGAGTGCAGGGCTGAACAATGGAAGCCATGCTGGGCATGACTGGGTGCTGAACAAAGGTGGACATGAGTGCGGGGCTGAACAAAGGAAGCCATGCTGGGCATGACTGGGTGCTGAACAAGGTGGACATGACTGCGGGGCCGAATAACGGAAACCATGCTAGACATGACTGGTTGGTGAACAAGGTGCGCAGGGATTTCCAGGAGTTGCTTGAAGTTCAGCTGCGCTTCAACATGCTGAGAGTTGGGTGCGCTCGCATTCTCAAAAACAGCATGAACATGCTGCATGGAGCGGCTTGGAGATGCGGCCGTCTTAGGCCCACATCGACCAGCCTGCACCAGACTTTGCTGGTTAGGCTATGGTGGCTAGAAGATGCCGCCGCCACCTGCTGCCCAGTTGAGTCCATGCGGTGCTCCTTTCCCTAAGGCGGCTCTGCTAAACCAGATGCGTGCATGCGTTGTTCCCTAGCGTGGCTCTGCTACACTAGATGTGTGCACAAAGTTTGTGGCCTAGCACAGGGCGCTCTGCCAGATCCTCCGTTTCTGTTTTCGCAATGCCTTGCATGCTATTCTCTTTCCCATCACTGCAAATACACACACAGCACATGCATTGGGCATTCCCGGTATTGCTTCCTTATTGATGGGTGCTTTCCAGAACCCTGTGCATGCCTCCACATTGATGTTGACAACTGATACTGATACTGATACTGATATTGAAATTGATACTACTGATGCGCAGGGTGCTTTCCAGATCCCTGTGCATGCCTCGCTGCCACCCCCAACTGCACCCTTCCGTGGCGACAGTTTGGAGGCCGCAACCCCCAGGGTGCCCTGCGCCTCCCTTCTAGTCAGGTGGGCGGCGACATGCATATGCACGCACAGATTAGACTTGCGGCTCCTCTCTGTACAGGTGGCAAAGTTTTGACCTACAATATTGGCAAGGTGAGGCGTGCGCTGCCTTTGAAATAGGTACTTTCTGTCTTTGAAACACCGCAGTGCTTGTGCCGCCTGGTGCTCCTCAGGCAATGTTTGTGGCATGCAACTTGCATGAGCATGGCATAAGGCATGGGCACGGTGTGGAGTGAGAGTGTGGGTGTATCTTGGGCTCAATGGCAGGTCTGGAATGGATATTCAGCAGCTCTTCTATAGGCCCAGGCATTTGCTTGACATTAAGACCAAAGAGACCGTGATTCAGTGTCAAAGCCAGCTCCAACCTGCAAATTGCCCAAAAAACCGGGCGCACAAACTTCAACTGATGCAAACAGACAGAAGCACATACAAAGGCCTACTGTGATGAAATATAGGGACTCGTGCATGCCTGTGCATGTGCAGTGTATGCATACCTTGCACGAAATGGCCATTCAAGCTGCACATCCTACCAATCACGTATAAGCGTTCGTAAGAACCAGATGCTCTGCAACAACGGCTTCAAGCTTTCGAGTGCTGTCCTTACCCTCCCCAGAGTTCTAAGCCCTGAGATGGCCAAGCAGCAGCGTCTTCAGCCGCAGCCGGTCTACACTGACAGAGTATATGACAGCACTAGAGCGCAGCCCACACAAGGTGGGTCTATGCGCCTTGTTGACATAAGTGACATGAGTTGCACGAGTGGCACGAGTAGTATGAGTGTCTGCCTCTGCACACTTCATCGCTGCATTGCTATGTTTGGATGGCGACAACTTATTGTGTCCTGCATACGTCCACCTTGCTTTGATGCGCTTGGATGGCATATGTCAGTGGCTGGTTCTGCCATACCTGTCCCACAGGAATTTTGATGTGAGGCTGATGTGTACTTTGCACGCCTCATCCCTTACAGCCGTGGGCTTGAGGCTGGCGCATGATGGCATTGCGCTTGAGCTGGGCTGCCACCGTCTAATACAATAGCGTGCGCACTTTTATTCATGATGTGCTGCAGTTGAGCGCAAGCTCTTCGTCAAGTACCTGGCGCGCAAGCCCTTACTCGTCAGGGAGGCTGCCCGTATCATTACTGGTGGACAAGGACAGGCCAGGATAGCACAGGTGCGTGCAGTGTCTGCTCGTGCACAAACACAGGTGCATGCAGTGTCTGCTAGTGTGCAAAAACAGGTGTGTGCTGTGTCTAATACTATCAGTAATAGTGGGCAAACACCCTGTTTCTATATTATCCCCATGAAATTTTGAATACAGCAACTGCACTGGGGTGCCCATGCTTGATACAACACACGCAAGTTTATGTCTAGCTGCGTGACGCATCCTTTTATGCATTTTTGGAGGATGGAGGGAGGAATGTGCATTATTGCAAGGGAAAATGTATTCCTCAGGGTCACATTCCTCTGTTGCTAAGTGGCGAACCCAAAGTTTTCCAAAGCATGTTTCTCTGTATTAAATTCAATTGTTGTTATCACTGGGCATTCAGCTTGGTCGTTAATTACAATGGACATGTGAGTAAGAGGTAAAGAATTGCTCATGTTAGTCCCTTGATGCATCAATCATGCTCATCAATACTTTTCAGGCCATGCGAGGTGCACAAGAACAGAGAGACTCCAAGTTCCAGGCTAGCACCTCCAGGGGTGCAGTCATTGCACCTCCACCCCCTCCTCCACCATTGATGACTCGCCAAACGTCTGGCCCTTCGAACCAGCACCGGAGGTGTGTGCTGCACATGCAAGGCCCCAAGCACTCCAACTATGCTCAGGGCAGACAAAGACTCAGGCTGGGAGAATGTGGAACGAATGGGAATTGCTTTTGTAGCCCCCTTTCACATTTCACATGCAGCACCAATATTCACGCACACATGGCATTGTGAAGTAGGAGCAAGCCTGCAATTCTACATGCATGTAATATCCTAAAGCTGCATACATGTGAGGGCACTTCTCCTTTCCATGTACATAGTGCCTGTGCAGCCATGCTGTGTTAAATGAGCCTGATCTGGTACATGCATGTCTGCTCAGAAGCACGGCGCTATCAGGCACAACACTTGCTTGACACAAACTCATCTGAACATGCCTTTCTACTGAACACAGTGTGGCAGAGTCAGCCAGACCACCCAACATGGCTGGTGCAGCGACCGCCGCGTTCCTTCCTAATAGTGACGAGGAACTTCTTGAGTGGATAGAAATGCACATTGAGCGCCTTGCAGCCCAGCAGGGTAGAGCAAATGTGCTACTGAACTTCAACTATGCGTCCGAGTATTACCCAGGTGTGAGGAGCGCCTGTGTGCTTCCGCTCAAAAATGCGCTTGGCTTCCTCTTGGTCCACACACCTGTGTGCCTCACTCTCGCACGGCACTTAGAGAAAGACTAAACTGGAACCTGGATTTCGATACCAGGAGCACTTCCCAGGAGTCCGGCAGACTTGCGTTTGCATGATGGAAACGTCTGTACCCAACATCTGGGTGGGCATGACCTTGCTCGCCTTTTGCCACATGTGTTCATCGTCCAAATTTGGTGGGAGTGATGGTGAATTAGCTGCTGGCAAAACCCTTGCTTATATAACTATGTTGGCACCTCAGGTACAGCAGACTCAAAGTTCTTGTGCTTGTATTTGTTTGCATTTTTTTGTGCCCTCTTGATCAGCTGACAGCTTATCAACACACATGATTTTTGGCTCTGTCAATATGGGCCACCAGACAAAAGCATGCACACGCGCTATGGCAGGCAGCTGTGTCATCTGTAACTGACACCTTGCATGCCAAGAACCTTTTGGCGCATTCACACCTGCTTTTCATGACTGAGCGGTTGCCTCTCGATCAGAGCTGATGCAGCAAGTGTTAATTACTAACCCTGGCATTGTCTTACCCTGTACACAGACCTAGGTTTCTTTGTGGCAGTCGATGGCGCGATGCGGGTGCCCCGCAATCTACCCTCTGCAGCCCTCACAACCTTTGCCCCCCCAGGTAGCTTCTACCAGGTGCGGCTTGAGATAGTTCACGGTATGTGCCCTAACCCTAACCCTAAAATCTAAACCCTGAACCCTTATTTTATGCCGTGTTTGGTCTCTTGCTCCCTTGGTTGATCTCAGGCACCCCTCATCAGCCACTTGCCCAAACATGGTGCCCCCGTCCCTCATCTCCTGCTGGCACTGCCCCAACATTATGCCCCCCTTGCTTGTGTCACATCGTGCATCAGTCATTCATGTTTTTGATCAATGCAATGCTCCGCCACCACTGCTTCACTGAGGTAGACAGGATGAGGTGGATGACTCACTGCCAGCATTGTCAGCAGGCTAAAGTGATGCCTGTGCGTGGACGAGCCCAATAGCTACCGTGGTGCATGAGAGGCTGGGATGCCATGCCGCCAAATCATGCGGCACCCCTTCAGCGAACGCCACTTAATTTTATCCAATCGCACGCTGCCATTGTGGCTTCAGGGTGGTGCAATTTCAGCCCGCCTGTTGCGCAGTCCTGCTTGTGGTTTAGGGGTGACATATGGGGTTTGGCACTGATATAAGGGGTTTGGCACTGACACATGGGATTTGACTCTGGCACTGACTCGTTCGCTTGCTTAGGCCCACAGGAAAGTCCAATCAAACAGCCAGGCAGCCTTCGCTGCAGTGCTGCATCGGTCAAGCACTTTTGCCACCGAGGCTTTGGGCCGCGGCCATGGCCCGCTTGGGCCTGTGCACTGCAGAACTCTCTTCTGCTTTTGGTGGGGAGAGCAAAAAGCTGTGAGCAACTGTGATCGACTCAATGGTGGAGCTGGGTGGCTTTCATGCATGCAGGACAACCCTGTGGTTGATGACCTCAAGGCCACCCTGGAGTATGACATGACCTCCCACCTGTCGGAGCCTCGCTGGATGGACGGCCTGCAGCAGTTCCTTGGGATTGGCTACGAGGCAGGGCTGGCCGTGATTGTGGACGTGAGGTAAGGGTGTGCTTGTGTGTGAGCATGTGTGTGCTTGCAATTGAGGTGTGGGGCGAGGCAGTCCTTCATTGTTGGTGAAAGGGGGGGGGGGTCTTGAGGTGTGCGTGGCCGTGGATGTGATGTATGAGCGTGCTTCTGAAGGAAAGGTGTGGTTGTGGATTTGAGCTGCATGTGCGTGCCTGCATCAAGGGCTTGCTTGCGCAACCCAGAAAATCACACAAAGGCTGAAAATGAGAGCCCATAGTGATAAGGACCTTTACACAATGTGCACGGGCTGGCGATGTCCACAGGCCTCCCCCTTCACCTGCCCATTCAATTTGCCCATTCAAGTTGCCCATTCAGTTGGCCATTCAAGTTGGCCATTCAAGTGGGCCATTCAAGTGGGCCATTCAAGTGGGCCATTCAGTTGGCCATTCAGTTGGCCATTCAGTTTGGGCCATTCAAGTGGGCCATTCAAGTGGGCCATACAAGTAGGCCATTCAGTTGGCCATTCAGCTGGCCATTCAGTTTGGGCCATTCAAATGGGCCATTCAAGTGGGCCATTCAGTTGGCCATTCAATTTGCCCATTCAAATTGGCTATTCAGTTTGGGCCATTCAAGTGGGCCATGCAAGTGGGCCATTCAGTTTGCCATTTAATTTGGCCATTCGAATTGGCTATTCAGTTGGGCCATTCAAGTGGGCCATTCAGTTTGGGCCGAATGCATATGTGTGCCACCAAAAGGGATCCCCTGAGTGCACAGCTTCTCTTCCTGATTGGCCCTTTTCTAAGGTGGCCCTGCGATCACGTAATAGGCTGAAGCTCTCGCACTTTCCTGCCAGATTCTGTGCTCAACATTCGTCACGTGGGCTCGTTGCGCCCACCAAAAGCAGCAGCACGCCCATGGACGGAGCTGGCTCCCAGGCTGTGGTGATGTTCTCCGCAGGCTGTGATGCAGCTGGTCTCAAAATTGTGCTGCACGGGCTGTGGCGATGTTCTCTGCAGGCTGTGATGCCCCCGGTGTCAGAATTGTGCCGCGCGGGCTGTGTCGATGTTCTCCGCAGGCTGTGATGCCCCCAGTCTCAAATTTGTGCGGCGCAGGCTCCTGGTCCCTGCCACAGGCAGCAGCGCCCCCGCCGGATGGTCCCTGGTGCCTGTGTTTGAGAGCGGCGGCCCGTTTGTTGCCAGTGGCGCGTACCATCTCCCGCTCTTCAAGGGTGTGCCCTCCTGGACCTTGATACAGGTGAGTGACGAAATGGCCGATGGTTTTGAATGCCAGCTGCCCAGGAACCTATTGCAATGTTTCACTTGTGTCGCACCTTGGCAGTCAAGCTTTGTGGCAACACTCCTTCCTTCCTGCCCCAAGCTACTTGGTGCAAAGAGCAACAGAGCTCCCTGTCATGCCCACTTGCAGAAGGAGTTGTATTATTCCTGCTTGCTGTGTTTGGGGGCCTTGAAGCCTCATGCTGCCAATGCAGCAGCGTTTCACCCCAGCAAATGGTGTCTCCTAACCTCAACATACACCTAACAATGTACCAAGCATCCCTCATGGCAATGCTCCTCAATCAGCCGCCTTTCACGTGCAGCCACCCATGCATGGCCTGCTCCTTGGTGCTTGCAGGAGTTCCAGAGCAAGGGCGACATAGACAGGGTGATTGAGGAGCAGTTCAAGGTAAGTTGTAGGCTTGCATACACAAACAGCTTGTCTGTGTTGTTGTTTTGTGTGAACAGCATATGGGCTGGAAAGGGAGCCATTTCTGCTGTAGAAGGCTGACTTTCTTTTGAGAGCAAGTGAGGCAAATCACGACTGGGGACAGGCTCTGTGATCAGTTGCTGATGGCTCGTCCCAGCCTTCTGCAAGTAGGGTAGGCTTGCCACTGTCTACCCTGCTGTCAAACTTTCTGGCTTGCATGTAGGTATCAATGGTGAGTTAAGCATTACCTTCAGCTCACAAGAGCAAGGAAGTTTTCTTACCCGAACTTGATACACAGATCTATTAAACAGCGCAGCTGCATTTGGTGTTCTCTTGCCGGAAGTGTGTGCCTCAATGTCTAAATCCTTCTGCTGTTTGGAGAGATGATTCTGTAACACCAGCATTCTTCCTAAATTACCTCCTAGCATCACTGCGTGCACGGCAAGTGAAGATAGTGAGACAATGAAAAAGAACAAAATTGGTTGCTGGGCTCATGGTGCACAAATACATGCACACCCTTGCACTGAGCACTCACCTGCAATGAACTCAAACTTCTGTCTATCCTCTTTTCTCATTTTTTGGCTGTCTGCAAAAGACAGTCTGTGCAGACAAACACACATGCTTGCACACGCACACACTCACGCACTCTCTTACACACAGTCACATACAGTCAACACACATGTATGGAAATATCCATGGCGCTGGGGATGATGCATTTGCTAGGCGCCCATGTGCGCACTGGTGCACCTTTCAGGGGAAGCTTGAGCCAGGCAGCTCCCTCAACAGCAGCACGCGTGCCGCTCTTTCCGTATGCCTTGGAGCAGATGCACTTAAATCATGCTTATGCACGCAGCTGGGAAAGCTGAAGCTGCACGAGGAGTACACCAGCGTCCTGGTGCGCGTCGTAGACTACAGCCAGGCAGGCATCCTCAAGAGGCCAGTCACTGGCATGCCTGTCGACAAGCTCAGGATGCCTAGGTACGCCAGGGTGCTGCCGCCCAAGCACCTCGCCAACATGCGGAAGGAGATGAAGAGCAAGACGTACTTGCAGGTGTGATGCGGTGAAAGGTGTGGCCAACATGCATTCGGGGGTGAGGAACAAGGCTTGCATACAGGTGTGGTGTGATTACGTGGAAGCGGCGCAACTGACCAAATTTGCACATGCCCCACGCACACAGATGCCTTGTTCACCTGCTACAGGGAATGCAATCCTTGATGACTGTGAGGTGGAAGATGAAGCTCTGCCAATTGAGAGCACATGAGGGGCTCCTGCAGGCTCCTGCTGGCGACCATGATTGTGCCTGCGCTTGTCCTCGAGGCGACTCCCTTACCCCTGTCTTGCTCATGCCTTCTTGTACTCTGGAAGGTCTCTGACCTTTCTTGCACTCCGTGGAGCCTTCCCTGTTTTACATGTTGACAAGCCGGCACCTTCAATTCTGCAATGGTCTGGCTCCTGGCCCCGTTTTGAATCCAGGCCAAACCCCCTGATGTCACCACCGAGAAGTGGATAGAGAACATGAATGACTGCATTATTAAAGTTGCGGGTCTGGAGCTGAAGCAGCTGAGCGAAGACGAGAGCAATGAGGAGGAGGACGACGAAAAAAGGTGGGACCCTCATAAGCTAGTGCATGCTGTCAGATGATTGGTTTGCTCAGACTTTGAGCGCCAGAAAGAAAAAGGAGGCACAGGAGGACAGGTGGGCCTGTGCGTGCTTCGGAGCAAGTCGTGTGGTCAACGGGCGCGCCTACATATGACCACAGTCAGGGTAGGACCAAGCAGTGCGTGTGATATGTGTTTTTATCATGATGGAGATGGCTCAGCGGTCTCCTCCCTTTGCGCATGCGCAGAGGCTAATCTCAGTTGTGGGGTCCTGCGCGGAGGCAGGGGGGCATGTGCTGTGGGTTCCTGCGCACAGGCGGAGGGGGCATGTGCTGTGGGTTCCTGCGCAGAGGCGGGGGGGGCATGTGCTGTGGGCTCCTGCGCAGAGGCGGGGGGGGCATGCGCTGTGGGCTCCTGCG
>LFIK01001116.1_pt1 | contig 20893 bp, 16 predicted proteins | sample 643401 | NCBI WGS metagenome assembly LFIK01 (sample SAMN03777447, study PRJNA286221) | soda lake metagenome | biome: soda lake; feature: Kulunda steppe; material: water; isolation source: sample T5-Br brine of Lake Tanatar-5 | place: Russia: Kulunda steppe | collected 2010-07
CAGGTGAAAATATGAACTACGGTCGATCAGCTCGCGATTGTTGTATTACAATGTCGAGAATAACGGATGCGTGGGACCGGATTTGAACCGGCGGACTCCTATGAGACAGCGTCCTAAGCGCTGCGCCTCGCACGCGGGTGCTGGCGGTCACTGCGGCGCGTCGCACTGCACACCACGGGTTGGCGCATTTCGGCCGTGTACGCCGGTCTCGCGGGCGTCTTCGGACCTAAAGCGATCTCGCAGTTGTGCTCGTGGTGTGATCATCTCCCGCCTCTCATTTAAGTGTGAGGTGTGGCACAGCGCTAAGCGCTATAGTAGTCGCCGTGGCTGTCCCGTAGGGGTCCGCCGGTTCGAATCCGGTCCCGCGCATGAGCGAACGAAGTGAGCGAAGAGCAGGACCGATTCGAACCCTGCAGGTCGCAGCGGCCGAGCGAAGCGAGGCCGACCGTCCTGCTCCGGTTCAAATCCGCTCCCACGCACTGACCGAACAAAGCAAGAGATCGCCGTCATCGAGTCGCCGCACACCACTCGCCGCGCGTGGTGTGCGGTAACTCAGAGCCCTCAACGTCGCCGTATCCGCTGTCGCCTGCACCGGTTCCTAACTCGTCGCAAATGTCCTCGTCTTCGGGCCCACTCATGCCATCACCTGGTGACTGCTTGATGCCGACGTCATCCAAGTCGCTCCACGCGTCGTGATCCGCTTCGCTACTGCTGTTGTCGTCCAAAACTTCGTCCAACTCGCCGAATTCTGAGCCTGTGCCGTCTTCTTCGTTGGCAGTTTCGTCACTCATACGTTCCGTTTCGGTGTGCGGATCGGCTAAAATCTACGTGTTCAACAGGATGTACGGCCTGATGTACATTCCAGTGTACAGACCAGTGTACGTGCGAGTGTACGTCTCGGTACACGTACAGCCGGGCGATCGAACGTACGGTCGATAGTCACTGTGATCGGTACTGCGAGGCGTTCGATGCTGGGGGTGCGGCGGTCGTCACGTGCCCTTCGACGTCCCCGACGTCGCCGATGTCACTGTTGCCGTTCAGCCACTCGACCTTCGCTCTCTCACGGGCGAGCGCCTCCGGGCTGAACTCTCCGAGGTAGTGCTCGCGGAACGTCTCCCAGTCCTCCCATCCACCGTACCACATAACTACCGACGGGAGCACGCCTTGTTCGAGGAGTCGGGTGCCCCACGTGCGGCGCAAGTCGTGGTAGGTGACGTACGTCCACGCCTCGTCACCAGTCTCCGCGTACAGCTCCGTAGCCGCCTTCTTAGTCCATCGGTTGAGCGTCTTCCCGGTGACGTTCAACGTCGGTTCATCCACACTCTGGTCACAGAATTCAGGGATCATTCGAATCTGATCGGCCAGGTCTCTCGGGATTGGCGTCTCTCGGTACTTATCCATCTTCGCGGCGTCCTCCCACACTCTCAGCACGGTATTCCCGTGTGACTCAACGACATCCACTGGTCGGGACTTACTCGCCTCGTCGCGGCGGAGTCCGCAGTGACCGCCAAGCCGCCCGGCGATCCGGTGCGGGGTGCCGCCGCGATAGTGCATCTTGTCGATTAGTTGTTGGAGCTCTTCTCCGTCCATCCATACTCGACGCCCGTCCGCGTCGGAGTGCGGTTTCATTCGCATTCGTGTTGGTCGGCGTATCGATCTAGAGTTGCTTGGTTGTTCGGTACTGATACTTGATATCCAAACCCGATTCTGTCGGGATTGATGCCGCCGCGGGCTATTGGTGGTACGCTTTTTTGACCAGGTCATACGTTCGTTCCCGTTGTCCGGTAATCCGACGGTGTTCGCGGTGATCTTCCGAACGCCGTGTGCGCGGCTCTGTTGACCCCTTCAGCGGGTGAGGAATTTCAGAGGTTGTTCTGAATACACAGCGCAAGTTAGTACGGCACCGGACTGAATGGGAGCGAAGATGTTCGGTAACGACAAGCGAAACATTAGAAGAAGTCCTTGTAGTTAGGCACATACAATTGACGCAGCCCACTATTTTATCCCCTCCAGCTAGGTAGACCGTTTCATGCAGCGAACCTCCACGAACAAAGTGGCGAACCAACGGCTGGTTGAACGCGAGTCGGAGCCCGGTCCACCAGCAACGGAGTACGAGTCAAAGATGGTGATGCTCCGAGCGGAACGTGGTGATAACATTCAAATTGTTGATGTGGTAACTCGACTAGGACAGGATGACAACATTCCATCGGAGACCACGGTTGCCAAACGTACGAATCCGTATTTTGGCCCCAAACTGGTTCTAACTTCCCACGACAAAAACTATCTGCTGACTGCACCCGGACCAGATACACAGCTTCTCCTCTGGTGTGGCAATTATCTCGACGACGGCGATCGTTACGGATGGGAGAAACTCGCCGAAGTCACTGCACAGTTTGCTGATGACCAACCACAGTACGACCTCTGTCCAGAATGCGGTCAACCGATGCAAACGTTGGAACACGAACGAAAAGCAGCAGTAGGTCGGTGTCCAGGCCCGGACACCCAGTAATTCCCTCAGAACTCGCCAACGCCTGATTGCCGGAACCGCTCTTCATCAAACCCGTCTCGTGCCTTTTTGTACGCGGACTGTGTCTGGTCGGTCACTCCGAGCTTCGTAATGACCTTCGAATAAGCCTTCTCGGATTCCAGCGCGTCTCGGAGGTCATTAGCCGCTAACGCCTTTTGCTCGGTATTGACCAGCTTCTGTAGGCGGTACTTAGCGTTCGTGGGTGAGCGACGGACGCGAGCAGCGACACCCTCCGCATCGAAGGCGGTTTCGTCGGGGAACACACCCGGTAGATCGCTCACCGGAATGTCACGATAGACCCAGTCGGTCCTGTCGAATAGGCGGAATTCGGGTTCTCCATCCTTGCCCTGTTCCGATTCCATCTCTTCGAACGCTTCCTCGGGCATTCGGGGGGACACATGGCATCCGCCGATAATGTCGAAGCCGAGACCGAGTGAAGCGATGTCGGAAGCAGGTCGGGCACCGATTGCCTCCTGTCTCGTACCCGGCGAGGGATTGATGGCGTAGAATAGGGTATGTTCCTCGATACCCCGGTTCGCTATGCTCTGCATCAGCGGTGCGACCATTGACAACTGCGTGCCGGTGGTTACCTTACACCGGTCGAAGTCGAAGGCGTAGGTCGTCACATCGTGTGCCTCGTACACCTCCAGCAGATCGTCGATAAACTCCCAACCCAAACGCGGGATGAGGCCCATGATAGGGGCCTCAGGATGTCGGTCTTCGACCTGGTTCAGGAAGGCGACAACGCTTTTCTTGAACGAACGATAGGACGGGTCGTTGAGACCGTCCTCGACGTTTCTCACCAGTTTCGGCATCAGGGGGATAGTGAGTATGTCGGAGTAGGCGGCGTGGATGTCCGACAGGTACTGGGCGTGAGCTACACCGAGCGTACTCGCTTCGGTATACTTTGTGAAAGTGACCTTCAGCGAGTTGTCAGGTGCACTGGAATACTGACTTTCGAGATCGGAGTTGATGGTACTTCCCTCAGGGTCGCGCATCGCCTCATCGAGATCGTCGCCCCCCACGGTTCGGTATAGCTCACTCACACCGATACTTTCTGGATGGAACTCCTCGTGCTGGCGGAGCCTTCCAGGTAGCGTAGCAGCGGTCGGAGTTTGTACCTTCTTTCCCTCCACACGGATGTTCCGTTGCGGGAAAATGCCGTTTCGGTCGAAGTCGTTGACGGTGGTGATTTTCAGGTCCGTCACTGTGCCTGGATTGACGGTATCGCAAGTATTAAAAGTACTGACACCACGGTGAAAGTAGAATTTCGACGCGAAAATCGCATGACTGCGTTAGGAATTAAATCCGAAACAAAGGGGTGTTTCTGGTGGAAATATGTGTCCGTCGGCCCTCAGCAACGATAGACACGGCACTTCGCAACCCTATGCCAACCAGTGAAAATGGTCCTGTTGGAAGGGCAAAACAAGAAGAGGGGGTAGGAGAGCGGCCGACTGAGGAGATCAGCAGAGGCGGCACTTAGGGTGTCCGTTGACCTCAAAAGGCGGTCAAAGATCCATGACAGACGCAGTTAATTTCCACTCACTCACACTCAAACGCCGAGGTTTTGGGTGATAATGGGGGGTTCTCGGACACGTTATCCTACTGTTCCGTATCCACCTGTTTCCCACTCCAATCGATCTGCTGTCGCAACTCTCGCTTCCGCGCATTCGTCCGCGGCTTCTCAACCTCACGGTAGTACTCTTTCATCCCCTCCTGCATTGCCCGTTCGAGCTCTTTCTCGGACCGTACCCGATCCAGCCACTCAACAATAAACATCGACACAACGACGAACGCGATAATCCACTCCATACCGACTCCTCGTTGCGTCAGGACAATCGGGCTTGTCAGCACCACAAGACGTGCGACCAGCAACAAATTCCGATCGTGCCGTGCGTACCAATCGAACGTTCGATACACATGCATCTCAGGTTTCCTACTGTCCCACGATTGCGCGAGTTTAAGACGCCGATTGCGACTCACGTACGGGAGTGAGAGTAACGCAAGCATCACCGGGTCTTCGTACTTCGGCCCGGTGGGTGGGCCCGGCGGGCAACGACTCGCCAAGGCGAGGTACTCCCACTTCGGACTGTCACCCGTACGACTCCGTTATCGAATCCCGAGTAATAACGTCTCGTCTACCTCACCTCGTCAAGCGAGTCTCAGCTCCTCTCACCACCCACTCGTGAGGGTCGAGATGAATCCTAACACAACCAGTACGTCCGTAGCGCCGAGCATCGCGCCGATCGCCACCCACGCTGTGACTAGACTCGACGCAGTGCGCGCAAATGCGCCTGAGAAGAGTTGCGGTGCGGTCGCGTCGAACAGAGTGGCGAGTATCAGCGTGCCGATCAGGTACGCGATGTTCGCGCTGACCAACCCGATAACTAGGCTAACCGGGTCGCTACCTGCACTCATAACTCACTTGACCCGCCACAACATGATAAACATACAAACCGGGCGGATCCCTCTTGTTCGCCGTGGAAGACATCCCGCAACCCGCGTCCCATCCGTACTCCGAAAAGGATGTGGTGTGCGTTATCGTCGGGCCTGACGATCCTGACGCGCAGTTCCACGGGCAACGCGTAGAGGTTATTGAGGTTCTCACAGACGACCTAGATGTCACAACCGATAGGGAATTAGACCGGTACACGTATCGCGTCCGGCGTGTCGATACCGGAGAAATCATCCCAGTAGAGTTCCGTCACGGTGACCTTGTCCCGAGTGGAGAAACGAGTTAGTATCGGCGATAAGTCTCCCAATCGGGATGCAGTCTGCCCGCACTCAACGTCCTCGAAATACTCTCAGGTAAAGCGATTTGCTTACCGTCCGTAGGCTTGCCTGTCGGTATCTGTGGTGTGCGGCCATCACATTCGAAAACAAATCGATAACGGGGTGTCTTGATGAGTGACGGGGGGTGTCCGCAATTTGTGCGTACGGTCGTACGCTCGCACGTGCGATTGTTCGTACGAACTGACTTACACTGGCACATACAACCGATTGTACATTCGGATGTACAATCGGAATACTGTCGTGACGTAGGCCTGTTCGGACTTCCATTACATGGTGCCGACGGGAGTAGATAGCCCGCACACCACTTGCGGTCATTAAGTGGTACAGGTCCCCGTTCTTGTGTTGCGCTACTCGCATATCGATGTCGTGGTCCAAGGCGCATGTACACAGTCATGGTCCACCGATGTGTACTGATTCTCGTTACTGTAACATGGTACATGATCTCGGTACATTGCCGTGATACACGAATCGTGGTATGCGGTCTCAGATTGATCAACCGCACTCAGTAGGGGGACAGTGAAATCACGATGGTACCTTAGCAGTGTAAACGATTATTGGGCAGACACGAGAAAACGGGCTTCATGGGATATCAGTCGCGGACGATCAAACAAGTTCTTCCGGAGATCAACGAATCAATCTTCCTACCCGCAATTCAACGCGAGTTCGTATGGAATACGGAGCAGATCGTGCAACTGTTCGATTCCGTCCTCCGGGAGTATCCAATCGGATCGTTCATCTTTTGGAATCTCAACGGCGACTTCGCCGAGAGCCAAATTAAGTACTACTTCGTCCAGAATCACATTGAGGATAGTATCTACCCGGACGAGTTTGATAACGTCCATCATCGCAACCCGAAAGTCCCAGAGTACGAGCAGGTGCCAGACAGCGTCTCGCTCGTCGTTGACGGGCAGCAACGCCTCTCTTCGTTCTACATCGGGCTTCTGGGAACCTATGTTGAGAAGCAAAAGTACCGACAGCGAAAGACCCCCGATGCGTGGACTCGGAAAAAGTTGTACCTGAACCTCCTTTCGAATCCCAGTAATCAAAACGAAGATCACCTGAAACTCCGGTACGAATTCCAGTTTAAGGAGCCTGACCCAGTTCAGTCCAGCGACGAGTACTGGTTCCGGGTCGGTGACATCCTGGAGATCGATACACTTGAGAAAGCGATGACCCGGGCTAACGAAATCGGGGATGAGCTGGATGGAATCACCGACGCCCAGGAACACTATATCCTCAAAAACCTCACCACCCTCTACAACGCGATCCACGCTCGGGACATCATCAACTACTACGAAGAGGGCAAGCAGGACAACGAACGAATTCTGGACATCTTCGTCCGCGCGAACGAGGGGGGAACCCAGCTGAGCAAATCCGAGATTCTCCTGTCAATCGCCACCTCGTATTGGGCATCAGACGAAGACAGTCCCATTGACGCGAAAGAAGAGATCAATTCGTTCGTCTCGAACCTCAACCAAGCCTACATTGACGAGGGATACGACTTCGGTAGCGATTTCGTACTCAAGTCGCTGCTCGTCGCAGCAGACTTGTCCGCGGAGTACCGAATCCGCGCGTTCACCCACGAGAATCTCTCGTTGATGAAGGGCATCTGGAAAGATGGCGACATACAAGATGCCATCGAATCAGCTGTAGATCTAATCAGCGAGTTCGGTCTGACTGGCCGCAGCCTCACCAGCCGCAACGCGCTCATCCCGATTGTGTACTTCTTCTACGCGAACGGGAACCTCAACCTAACGACGGATTCCGAACTCGGCGTGCAAGTTCGCCCACGGATCCTACACTGGCTGTGCTCAGCACTCCTCAACAGCAACTTCAATTCACGTCCCGATCAGATCATCGAGGATGCGCGGGACGCGATCAAGGAGGCCGACAACGGGGAATTCCCACTTGAACGGATTCAGCGACAGATTCGTACGCGAGGCAAAGCAGTCGGATTCAGTCCGGAGATTATCGAAGACCTCTTCGATGAAACTGACTACAACAGCACAAAGATCTACCTGCTACTCTCGGTTCTCTACTACCCTGAGCCAGCTTTGGACGACTCGTACGAGGTTGACCACATCTTCCCACGGAGCCTCTTGGAGAAAGACAAGCTGATTAAGGACTATGGATTCGATCCGAGCAAGGCAGAGAGGTACGAATCGCTGCGCGACCACGTCGCCAATCTCCAGTTGATTGAAGAAAACCAGACGAAAGGCGACCAGCCGTTTGACGAGTGGATTTCCACCCGGAGTGACCGGTACTACGAACGCCATCACATCCCCCAGGAAGAGCGGCTCTACGAACTGGAGAACTTCCCGGAGTTCCTCCAGAGGCGCGAGGAACTACTTCGAGACCACATTACTGAATCATTCAGCTGAAGAGTGTCGTACGGTGCAGAACTTATTTGACGTGTTGCTCAAGGCAAGAGATGGTGTGCGGCGGGTTTCCTTCTCAAGCTAACTCTTGTACTTGGGAGCGCAGGTGGTCGAAGGCTTTCTCAGCGGTGTTCAAACTCCGAGCCCCCGTAATCACTGCCTTTCCATTTGCAAAGACCAAGAGCACTGCACCGATGTCCGACGGTCGGTAGATGAGACCAGGGAACTGTTCGGGCTCGTACTCGGTAGACTCCAATCCGAGTCCAATTGAGAGCGCGTTCAGGTTAGCATCCTTATCAAGCGTCGCAGTGCACACGACGTTCTGTACTTCGAATCCAGTATCCTGGCTTTGCTCGACGATCCCCAACTCAGTCATTTTCTCCAGGAATCCTTCGTTCGTCTCGTTGAGGGCCTCGTAGCTCGAACACCCGCTGATGATGTATTTCCCACTCCGGTATACGGTAATTAGCGGCCCGCCCTCTTCGAGCCGAACATACAGGCCGTGGTAATTGGATGGATCGTACTCAAGGTACGGTGTGGACAGGTCTCCCTCAAGCGGCTCCAAGTCTAACTCGGCATGGAGGTCACCCGATCCGACGACGTTTGCGATTTCGACGCTCATCGGTTATGGGGGAGTGAGTCCAGTATCAACGAGGCCGTCACCAGTTCCGGTTCCTCGGGTGTGACGTGTTTTTCCTCTTCTAACCGGGACAGTTCCTCGTCACGCTCACGTCGAAGAGCCTCAAGCTGGCGCTTCGCGTTTCCGATGGGAGCCGACATGTCCTTCCCTTGTTCGTCCTGTTGTTTGTACCTCTCCAGGCGCTCTTCCCACTCGTTGATCTGCTCCTCGAAGTGGCGTTCTGCATGCTGGCGCTTGATATCGACCTCGCGCTCCCGCTCTTCTCCCGCTTCCTCGGCAAAGGACTCGACTTGGTCCCACGCCTCCATCTCGGCAATCCCGTGTAAGTCCGATGCCATCGACGCCACTTGATTCAACGTCTCATTTGAGTTGGTTTCCTCTGGTGGAAGTGTATCGACTACCTCGGGTTTGGTCGTCGAAACATCTCCATCAAGAGTCACGTACACCGGGACCAATTTCTCCGTCACTGCCTCACCCGCACCAGACACGTACCCGAGCCGGTAATTGAACAGGATTCCAGGTGCTGGTTCACCGTCCTCTGCAATTTTGACAGCGACTTGTCCCCGGATACGGTCCGAGTCCAGGCAGAACTCGATAAGTGACTGAACGAGTGGGTGATCGAGGGCGATGAATTCGACGTCATCCTGCTCCATCGCAACCTCGCGTGTAAACGTTGCCTGGTCGTAACGGCCCTTGACCTGATCACCTGAGAGTACGTCAGGGACGTCAATCTGGAAGATGTCGCCACCCGATCGCGCAGGGCCCGGCCGCACACCACGGATGTCGCCACCGAACTCGTCGAAGAACTCCCGAACCAGCACTTCGATGTCGTCTTCGCTTACTTCTCCATGCTGGCTACGCTCAATGACGTCAAGGATCTCCTCGTCTTCGTCAGAGAGGTCGAATCGGTCGCGGATGAGGAACTCGTTCTCCACCGTCTGGAGCGCTTCCCTCCGTTCTTCGATGGTTCTCTCGATGTCTGCGACGACTTGATTCGTCGGCTGATCCTCGGCGATCGCGGCCATGATGGTATCATCCAGATCGACGTCTTCCAGCACATGTCCGAGTACGTCGGACCTCATCCCGAGGTCGGATTCGATCTGGTTCGTCTTCTCGATGAGCAGATTGAGGATCTCGCTTTCCCGGGTGTCCTTGAAGAAGAGGTTCCGAATTTCGACGGTCCGCTCTTGTCCGTAGCGGTGAAGCCGTCCCATTCGCTGGTCGATTCTAATCGGATTCCATGGAAGATCGTAGTTCACCATTATGTGAGCGAACTGAAGATTTAGGCCCTCCTGGGCAGCGTCGGTTGCAATCATAATATTTTTGATATTTTCGAAGTCATTCATCTCCTGCCTTCGACGGTCTTGTGCGAGGTCGCCGTACACCTGCGCAACGTCGTATTCGGACAAGACCTGATCGCGGAGGTATTCCAGGGTATCAGTGTATTCGGTGAAGATGAGAATCTTCTCATCAGGGTCTTTCGCTAAGATGTCATCGACGAACCGGCGGAGAAGCTGGGCTTTTGAATCGGTCTGGATGTTCTTGGCCTGCTGCCACAGCTCTTTGACCCGGTTCAGTTCTTGCTCAATCTGTGAGCGGTTCAGAGTAATCGTGACCGTTTCCAGTTCTTCCTCAACGCGCTGGCGTTCGGCGTCAGTCAACGTCTCAGGTTCAGTACTGTAGCGAGGGATGAGCTCTTGGACTTCGCCGGAGAGATCTTCCGCGACAGCGTCGTTCTGGATAGCCCGCATCCGGTTTTCCAGGGATTTCCGGATGGCGTAAATGCTCGAAACCAGCCGCTTCTGGTAGATAACCATCGTGAAGCCAGCAGCCTTGTTCTCCTCCTGTTGAGCGAGGTTGTAGTACTCACGGATGTACTCGGTGACGTCGTCGTAGAGCTTCCGCTCAGCCGGCGACATGTCCACCCCGAGTGCCTCGATGTTCTTCTCCGGGAACATGCGAGTCCCGTCAGTCTCGTACATGTCGTCCTTCAGCCGTCGAATCATCAGGTCGTCGAGCCCGTCGGGAGTGATCTGCGACTCGTGGCTGAAGCGGTACGGGTCGAGCAGGCTAACGAGGAAGTAGAATTGGTCGGACTTCCCCTTGTGAGGCGTCCCAGTCAGAAAGAGGAGTGCCTCGGAGTTCTCAGCGACGGCCTCACCGACCATGTACCGCTGTGTACGCTCGATTGAATCGTCGCTGGACCGCCGCGCAGTGAGGTGGTGTGCCTCGTCGAATACGGCAGCATCCCAAGGGACGTCGAGATTCCGCAGCGCCTCCAGCATGTCGTCCTGCTTGGCGAAGTCGATGGAGGTGATGATGAGGTCCTCCTGCAGCCAGACGTTTTGGTTCGGGTGGGATTTTCGGTGTGAGCGGACCGTCTCGCGGTCGTAGATGACGAAGTTCCGGTCGAACTTTTCGCGCATTTCCTCCTGCCACTGGACGACGAGCGGTGCAGGCGCGACGATGAGTACACGCTGTGCGCGTTCGCGGGCGATGAGTTCCTCGATGACGATGCCGGCCTCGATGGTTTTCCCCAGCCCGACTTCGTCACCGATGAGGTATCGGTGGTCGTACGAGTTCAGAATCTCGTAAGCCGCCTGGACCTGGTACGGTTCGATTTCAATACGGTTGTTCGTCAGCGACAGAAAGCGGTCGTATCGGTACGCGAGGTCGAGGCTGGTCGCACGAGCTCGGAGGTCGTGGTGAAGCGGTGAATCGATCTGCTTCGCTGCCAAACGATCAACGATGGAGTCGATTCGCTCGATGTGGGGTAGTCCACTTGGGAGCTTGCGGAGTTGGCCCTCCGTAGTGTAAACGTGGAGGAGTTGTCCTCCATTCGGGCGATCTTCGATTTTGGTGATTTCGCCCTGCCCACCGGCGAACTTGACGTGATCACCGACTTCAAAGTCGGTCATTCCTCAATCAAGTCCGATAACGCTTCTTCGATGATTTTCCTTTCCTGATCTGAAACATCGTAGAGACTAAAGACAAGGTCATCGATTTTCTCTTCCGCTTCTTGAATTCTCTCTTGGATCTCTTCAGACCTGGCTTTCACGTCAGCATACCGCTGAAGGCCACTCCCACAGCTTTCGATGTCAGGCAGCCTTAGGGTCTTTAGCCGGTCTACAAGAGAATTCGTCGAAGTGGCAGTCTCTCGGAAGTTAGCGAATCCGCTAGCCTTATCCACTGCAATGGGAACGAATTCACTTATTAACACTTGCTCTGAAGAAGATAGGTTAGTAAAGTTCATTGCGGGGATTAGATCAGTTTCTGTGTAGCCCCACTGATCTGTTTCAAATTCTTCGGGCTCCTGTGGTTTGTACCGCGCTGAAGCAAGTAGTGTTAACCCATCGTCGTTCTGTCTCAGTTCGATGGTACCTAACCGCAGACTATCCCGTTCATCAGTTGTGTCCGTCAGAATTGAATTTGAGACCCCTTCTGCTGGGAAGTAGATGTCACCCAGTGTTTTCCCATTATCGTATCCACCAATGTAATCCAGTAGACCAAGGTTTAGACTCTTGTACTCGTCGTTCAGATCCAGTAATTCCTGTGAAAGCTCTTCTATCTGGCCAGCTAGTTCCTCATCACTTCTCCCAGTAGATTCGTAGATTCGCTCAGATGGACTGATTTCTTTAATTGGCAGACTCTCCACATACTGAGCCTTCGGCCTGAGATATCCTCCTCGCGCTTTTGCACATTCTACAGCCAGGATCCACTCCAACAAAGAGGAATTGAGGAGTCCCAAGTAGTATCGGTCGGAAGATTGGAGAATGAACCCGGTCATATCTACGACACCTCCTCGGGTGTCAATCGTGTAATGGGCTCTTCGAGAAATATCAGGGTAGACAATCTTCTCTTCGGATTGATCTACATTTTTATTTAACTGCTGTAGCTCATACCATTCCATTTCTCCCTTAGGATACTTATCTTTGATAATTGCCCGGTCAACTAACTCTTCCTTGTGTTGCTCAAGGTAATTTGCTGTGACTTCGTAGTTATCTAAGTCTGCGACTTTGACCCCTTCGTCAGTTTCAACGTAGGGGTACATGATGTAGCTTTGCGGGTTCGGTGGTCTGAACCGCTTGATTTCTTTTCCGAAAATGACTGGCCGGAAAAGCTCGGTTTCCTCTGTATTTCCGAAAAGGTCGATAATCTTGTCTTCATCAATGATAAGAACATCATTTAGTCCAGTCTTCACCCCCACAAGAGGATCTCCTATTACTTCACCAACAGGTTCCCCTATCTCCGCAACTCTCTCTTTCAGCTCTCTTTCTTTTTGACCAAGGAAAGTCCATTCATCATCCGAGAGGTATGACTGATCTACTAACTTCTTTGTTTGCTCAATCCGGTCTGGGAGGGAGGTGAAATCCAAGTCATCAATTTCTGTATATTTGAAGGGCTCTGTTGGCATACTCTTCGAGAGGATCATAATTGCGGGATAGGCACTAATCTCCGGTCCAAACACGGGTAAATCCTGAAAGTCAATGAATTCCTCAATCTGGTGGCCGCCAATTAACTCTCTCAGTCCCTTCCCCGATTTCACTTTGGTGAATTTGTGGGAAAGAATGTACGAGAGACGACCCTCATCACGTACAAGACTCAATGCCTGCTCAACGAAGTACGCGTAGATGTCTGCTCGGCCATGATATGCGGTGAACTCTCTCTGTAAATAGTCTTTCAGACTGGTAATCAACTCTTGGCGTACGTAAGGCGGATTACCGATAACAGCGTCAAAACCAGGAGACTCGGTAGTCTGTCCATCCGTTTGATAATACACCTCAGGGAATTCTAATTTCCAATGGAAGTACTCATCAGTACTCGCCCATTTTTGCGCGTCTTCGAACCACTGCATTTCTCTGATCCCGCACCACTGTTCATCATCTTCAAGGGCAGCAGCCATTCGCTCGTAAGCGTCAGATGGGAGATTGTCCAGCCCGAAGTCTTCAGCAGTATGGACATTCGCCATAGCTTCGAGGCGTTGACGGAGCTTATTCCGTTCGAACTCATCGTATTTGGACTCCATCTGCTTGACATCAGCGAGTTCCTGGTTCTCGATGGCGATGAAGTCCTGGTAGATTCGCATCAACTGCTCGATTGTCCCCTTCCGAGCCACACCGAAGTCCGCAAGTGAGGCGTTCTGGCCGTCACCTCCGCTTTCGGACTCCAGCTCCTCGATTTCCTCAATGTCACTCCCGACGAGGGAGTTTCCGGTCTTCAGGTGGTGGTCAAGGAATGCAAGCGGTTGTTCGGCTGCAAGAGTCCGAAGCCACAGTGACACCTTCGCTAGTTCCACTGCAAGCGGATTCAGATCCACACCGTAGATACAGCGCTGGGCGACTTGTCTGCGTGCCCAGTTGATGTCATGTTCCTCATCGACCGTCTCAATACCTTCTTGTGCAGCCTGCTTCTCTTGGGCGTCGATGATCTCACGGGCCAAGTAGTCAACCGCGCTTGTGAGGAAATGACCGCTCCCCATCGCTGGATCGAGAATCTTCAGGTTGAACACCCTCTCGGCGAATTCAGCGGCGAATCCCCCTTCATCGAAGGCGCTTTGACCGGCAAGATCCATTCGGATTTCTTCAACGAGCGGGCCCAGCGTGTTCTTGACGATGTACTCGACGACGTACTCGGGTGTGTAGTACGAACCTGTGGCCTTCCGTTCTCCACTGTCCGTCGTTAGGTATACTTCGTCCTCATGCACGACGACGTCATCACCCTCATCGGCGCTCACATACTCGCCATCGGTCAGTGCCAAGGGCTCATCAGCGACGTTCAACTGGTACTCCAGCAGGCCCTCGTAGATGCTCCCGAGGTGACGGACGTCGAGCGAGGAGTAATCGACGAAGATCTTCCCGCCACCGTTGCCGTTCTTGCTCCGAGTCAGGAGTTCGATTACCTTCGCCAGGTAGGCGTCACCGGCAGTGTGTTCGGCGAGGAACTGAGCTTCCGGGCTGTCGTCTTCGTCGGGATTAGTCCGGAACAGCCCACCGTTGTACGCCGGAATGTAGAGGTCTTCCTCCGGAATGCCACGGGACTTGCTCCCCTGGTCGATGAGCTTGAACAGTTCGTCCAGTCGGTCCCAGAGGTTGTCCTGCCAGTCGCGGTACTTCGGATCACCGCTGTCGATCTCTTCGGCGACCTCCTGCTTGAGCGAGTTCAGACTGTACGACTGCTCGTAAATCTCGTTATCAGTGTCGAGCAGGTCACGACCCTCTGCTTCTGCGTACAGCACGAAGATGAGTCGATACAGGTAGATGAGCGACGAGTCGTGAATCAGGTCCAGGTCGTCCTCGGTGAGGTCGTTGTCGGGGTACTGGAGGAAGCCCTCCGACAGGATCTTGATCGCCTCGTAGATGTTTTCCTGCAGGTCCTCCCCCAACTCCTGGGCGAAGACGTTGGACTCGCCGTAGACGTCGTCGAGGAAGCTGTCCCCGCCGGCGTCTTCGAGGAACGCCTCGTGGCGGAAAAAGAGGTAGAAGTACTTGAAGTCCTCAAGGTCGCCCTTCTCCAGGATGGTCGGTAGATCGACCTCGTAGTATGAGTCGAGTCGGTGGCTGGTCGGTCCGTAGTAGAGCCGCCACTTTTTCCCATCGGTCAGGACGGCCCAGCGCGCGGACGTCTCTTGAAGGTAGACGTGAATCTGGTAGCTCGGGTTCTCGAAGTCGCGCTCGTGTTCACCGCTCCCGCGCGTGTCGAGCGGGCGGCCCCAGCGCTTCGCGTCGGCGACTGCGACGGAGTTCTCGTAGAAGTCGCCCCCCTCCTCGCGGCGTTCGAAGGCCTGACGGGCGGCGTCTTCGGTTTCGAAGAAGCCGTAGTCCGGTCGGCGCTGTGTACGGCTGGTGCTTTCCTCGACCTCGAAGGGGATCCCCAGCTTCCGGAACATCGGCCGGATGAACTTTTCCTCCAGCTGGGACTCGTTTCGCTTCGGGGCGGTCGCTTTTTCGCGCTCCCAAAGGTCTTTGATGTCCTCGTAGGCAGCTTCCAGGTCTTCGTCGCTGAGCTCGTCCCATTCCTCTGTTTCAGGGAGGTGCTCGTCGAGGTAGTAGTTGGAGAACAGGTCGCGGTTCGTCCGGTAGGTAAGTGACGTTTGCATGTTCAGGCGGGGGTGACAATGAGGAATTCTTCGGTGTCCTTGCTGTCGATCAGTGCGTGCGCGACTTCCTTGGCGTCGGCGACGTCCACTTCGACGTCGTCACCGATATCCAAGCCAAGCTTTTCGAGTTCAGACCCGGAAACGTTAATCCGGCCTGAATTCCCGGTGTTACGTCCGATCTGTTTCCGGGTCATTATCGATGCTTGTTACACGTCAACCCAAGAATATAGTCTTTACTTAGACTTTCCAGGCCGGTGCCATCCGGTCGAAGCAACTGAACGGGAGATACCTTAGATGACGTTGAACTGGTGCTCTCCCGCTGGCAAGTGTTTATAAGCATGTGGTGGTTATTTTGGTTTGAACACACTACTGGGGCGCTTGCTCTCTTTAGGATGCGTAATCCCAGCATCCGTAGTAACCTCAGGGATTCCCCAGCCCTGACCGAACAGGCAATGCCATGACAAGCAGTGACGATACTAACCACGACGAATACCAATGACACAGGCCAATCACGACACACCGATTCGAATTGAAGTACCGACGATCAGACCAGACGACATCATGGACGCAGCTCGTCCCACAGACTACGACGATATTACGCAACTCCAATATGAGACGCTTGCGTGCCTCGCGGAAAACCTGACTGAGGGCATAGAAGAGGTTGCGGGATACACGGACAGTTGGACATACGCAAAAGATGGGGAGCCCGGCAGTTACGCTATCACCAGCATCGACGACAGCGGTGTCTGGGATAAACCACTCGTAGAGATTCTACGTGATGACCCTGCAGTTGGTGATTGGAGAGACGACGAACTCGACAACTTAGCTGGGTTAGTTCGTTGTGCTGCTCTCCGATCCACACGAACAACGTGTGGGACGCTTGAGAATTACGACCACTACGACATACAAGGACGAGTTCGGCGACTCGACAAACAAGCATAGACCACCGGCGAGTCTCGCAGAGCATAGACTCCCGATCAATTCTTCAGCCTACCTCGTCACAAATCAGTTCATCAGGAGTGGGCAGAGAACCGATCCAGCTCACAGGGTTCAGGCGATGTTTTCATTTTGTGGAAATTGATAAACCACCAGCAATTCACTAATTACAGAAGAGAATGCCGTACCTTGGTCTCCGCGGCGAAAAAGAAGTAATCCCTCCACAGGTGCCGAGCGGTGAGATCGTCGCGTGTCCATCCTGCGGCGACGAAATGTACGTAAAGCGGTCACACTACCGCGGGGACTCGTTCGTTTCTCGGCATTTTGTACACAAATCCGATGACCTGGGCGGTGGCTCCGGTCAAGGCAATGGAAACGAAAGTGGCGACTGCCCCGGTGAATCGAAAATCCACCACAAAATGAAGGCGATCGCGTACGCCCGTTTGGAGGAGGACTTCCCCGACGCCGATCTTGAACTCGAAGGCCACGTTGAGGGGCGTTTCGCTGACGTCCTACTCACATTCCCCGAACCCCGGGCACCGTACGGCAAAGGAATCGCTGTAGAAGCGCAGTACCGCAACAAAGGAAAGGACACAGAGGAAGTGACGGAACACTACTTTGAGCACTCATACAGTGTCGCTTGGCTCGAAGAGGACGACTTCTCGACCCACGATGTTGACCTCAGCGGTGTGCTTACCCTCTGGCCGAACGCGATTCCACGTCGAACTGGAACAGAGGGTTATCCGGGAGTGATACGGTGGCTCTGGCAAGACAAGAATTCGCGTGTAGAGCTGGAGATCTCGATACCGGCCGAATACTGGGCGTCCTTCGACAAGGCCGGAGAGTGGGTGACTGCAGCGGAGAGAGACCTCAAGAGGATGGGCAGTGCGAGGATCTCAAAAAGCCCGAATGGAACCCTGATTTTTGGCCTAAGCAAGGCTGATTGGGGTGACAACGAATCGATGGGTGTCCGTGTATTTCCGAGTGATGCAAACAAAATTCGCTCGTTCGCCGATGAGCTTGATCGGGTCGCATTTGGTGAGGAACGTCCATCGTACGAGGAGTGTGACTCGGAATGGCATGAACTCAGTCACAAGTGGTTGACTGGCGCACCTAATGTCACTGCGTGGCTCAAGGCGGCACTCCCTTCCCCGAGTCCGAGCGGTAATTCGGATGTCGTTGTCAGCCTTTGGCGTAAGAAGCCGAGCAGTGGCACCGAGCGTATCTCGATGCAGGTACAGCCGTACGCTGCTGACAACCTACGCGAACTTGCTGATCTACTCGATGCAACGTTCCGATTGGAGGACAACTAACCCAATTGCGACGCTATTGTGGTAACGAGCGGTGTCCGCAATTGTTTCGCGTCACTGTCTCGACCTCATCCACTGAATCAGATTCGAGATCGCTCGATCGCCGGGAAAGCTCCTGTACCGAACACCACACCCGGTGGTGTGCGGGGACTCAGCGCCTAAACCCCGTGAATCGGTGTTACGCATTGAGATAGCAAGATTGGGACGCCCCACCACGAGCGCCCCTTGGGGTCTCACCACACCCGCTATGGATAAGCGGAGCCGACCGTCTGGCCGGCAAGTGTCGACAGAGGCAGCCATACATAAAAATACGCATTTTCACTCTCAGCGACAAGGTCGGGAGAGAAATTACTCACTATGAGGATTGAACCTCACAGTCTACGGCGTTTTTTCACACAGTCTGGTGTGGGTACACTTCCCCGGTCGGCCGCTGCAACCGCGAGTGGTGTGCGGCGAACGCGTCGAGTCGCACCTGCCTCGCATCCTGCTCAGCCGCGACGTACTTCGGCTCGAATGCGTCAGCGGCGTCCTCGACTGCGGCCTCCATCTCCCGCCACCGCTCCACCTGCACTACCGTTGTCGCATCGTCACCGGTGAGCGATTCCTGCCGCGTCGTCGGCGGCGAGCCTGGATTCGGTTCGACCAGCGCGGCCGACCGTACGTCCGGGTCGTGGTGCACATCACTCGTCCCGCCGAGCGTCGCTTGCCCGCCGCCCGACAGGTCGATGCCGTGCTTCTCGCTCAGGTACTGTTCGAGCTCTCGCGTGACGTACCACATCCCGGCGTCATCCTGTTCAATTAATCCTGCTCGCTGCAGTCGTTGTCGCGCCGACTCACTCACGCCGAGATCGGCGAACTCGCCAAAATCGACCTTTAAGCCCGCGGGCGGGAGCGAGCGCATGTCCGATTTGTTGTAGCAAATCGTCATTGCGACATCGTGTCGCATCGTTACGCGTCACCTCCGTTCGGAGTACCAACGTACCTGATCCGCCCGGCGGTCACGTCCACGATACGTCCGTCGATTATCAGTTGGTCGATTGCGGCGTTCGCAGCGTCCTCGCCAATCTCGTAATCGGCGCGTAGTTTCTCGACGACGTCGCTTCGCGGCGCGCCTCCCGGTCCGTCGTACTCATTGACCACGCGGGCGAGGTCCGCCACTGTCACCGTTCCTTCGCTTTCACCGACTCCTTCCTTGCCGTCGGGGTCGATGCCGTTCGTGCTGTCGTTCTTGCCGCCACTTTCACCGTTGTCATCACCACCGTCACTACCGTTGTCATCGTCAACCTCTACTAACCGGTACTCAGTGTCGCTCTCCGCCTCGTACACTTCTCCTTCCTTCTTGAGCTTCTTGATGACCCGAAGCGTCTCGTACCCTGCGGCATCCAGCGCAACGTGCGCAGTCTCGATGTCCACGCGGTCCGTGCGGCCCGACATCGTCGCCACGCCCTTCAGGGTCGCGTACGCGGCTTCAGCGTCGCTCATCCCGTCACTGGTTCTGACGTCACGAACGTCCAGTCCGTCCTGTTCATGCTCGTCGCCTGTATTGTCGTTCGGCTCGATGACGTGCTTCTCGTAATGAGCGCGGTGCTCTGAGTCCGGCACGAAGTAGTCCAACGCCTCCCGAGTGAACGCGAGACCCTTGTACACGACGTCATTGTCGCTGCCGGCAGTGTACTTCGACGACCGGTCCTTCCGCAGCGTGATGCTCGTGTTCTGCTCCAGCTGGGTGATCAGCGTCTGATGCGTCTTGCCGGGATGCCCCTTCGCGTCTGCCAGTTTATTGTACGTGCCGAGCAGATCGTGAGTGTGGATCCACGCGTCATTGCCACCGACGTCCTCTAGGCACACCGACTCGTAGTCTGCGGCCGGGTCGGACCACGACTGGTACTCCTTGACCCGGTCCTCCCAGTGCTGCTCGGAGGAGAAGTCACCTTCCTCGGCAAGTCGTACGAGTCCTTCTACTGCCCGGAGCAACGCAGCTTTCAGCCGCTCTTCCTGCGTTAGCTCTGCCTCGACGACCGGCTTCGGCCGCTTCTCCAGTTCGAACGGGTTCGCCGGGTCCGGGTCGTCGGTGTACCGGTACCGGAACTCGACCGGGTACAAGCGCCGACCAAGCGCCCGATTCTCCTGATCGAATGCCGGCGGGCTGTCACTGGCGAAGATCATCGTCGCGCTGTTCTCGACGTCGAACCCGTCGTTACCCTTGCTCTCGACGAAGGTTTTCTCGCCCGCGGTCATCGCTTTCAACTTCCCGAGTCCGCTCAACGCGGTTCCTTCGAGCTCTGACGTGACGTTCGCGCACGCGTCCACAACATCGAACGAGCCGAACCGCTGCTTGATTTCGCTAATCGACCGCGTTGTGTAGTTGTCCCCACCGATCATCTTCTTCACGGCGAGTTGCCACATCGACTTGCCACCGCCGCCTTCGCCGACTTTCACCAAGAACCCGTCAGCCGGGTAATCGGGCGTCAACGCGTGCCCGGCGAACTCCCACAGGATCCGGCGGTCCTCGGCATCCATCGTGATCTCACGCATCCATGCATCCAGCCCGTCGATGTCCGCAGCGTCCGGATCCCACTCCGTATCGATCCTGAAGAGGAAGTACCGATCCGGGTCCGCATCCAGCAACTCGACCGTGTCTGGATCGATCGTCTTGGTTTCCGGGTCGTATTCGACGTTACTGAGGTCCAGAGTCCCGTTTTTCACCGGAACGAGCGTCCGCGGGTCGTCACCTGCGTTCAGCACTTGCTCGTCGATCGGGTTACGCCGACCGAGCAAGCCGATCACGTGCTTAATCTCTGTAGTCGTCGCGTGCGCTCCGAGCTTCGTTGCCATCGTCTCCGCGACGTACTGCCATGCATCCTGCCGCCACTGGCCTTTCGTGTCGTCCCACGCCATCAGGTGCGTGTAGTTCCGATCACATCGTTCCCTGACGCTGCCGAAGTCGCGCTCCGACTCGAACGCTTTCACGACCGCGTTACGCGCGTCCACCTTACTCACAGCACCGCCGGCCTGCGCCGCGTGGTACGACCACTCAGCCTCGTCCCACAGCTCCTCCGCTGTCTTCTCATCCCGCTCTGCGTCCGCGCGTTCATTCGCTGCAACCGCTGCACCGACCTCGGTCGATTCGACGCCAGTGTCCGGATCCACCGTCACCTCGGGCAATCCCGCGTCGCGCACGGCGTCGGCGTCGTCGTCGTCCGGTGACGCGGG
>LFIK01001117.1_pt1 | contig 20891 bp, 37 predicted proteins | sample 643401 | NCBI WGS metagenome assembly LFIK01 (sample SAMN03777447, study PRJNA286221) | soda lake metagenome | biome: soda lake; feature: Kulunda steppe; material: water; isolation source: sample T5-Br brine of Lake Tanatar-5 | place: Russia: Kulunda steppe | collected 2010-07
GATGACAAAATTTCAGTTGCATGTGGGCGTTCTGGCACATATAGCGCCTGAAATATAGCGCAATATAGCGCTATATCGCTATATAGCGCTATATATTTTTCAATATAGCGCTATACGCCGACCCCTAGGCATGACACCCTCTTCAGTGGCAGTCGATCTCAGGGCCCGCGGCAGGCATATGCAGGCAGGCATGTGTGTGCAGTGTTGCGCGGCCTTCAACTCAACAAAATGCAGCAGCACGCTCTGCCAACCCTTGCGGGTGCATCTCCAACAAGGTGCGGCAGCCGCTGCACCAGCACCGCAGATGCGTGCACGCGCAGAGTTGGGCTGCGTCCCACAGAAGGCCGAGATCGCACCTGGTGGATAAGCAAGCCCGAGATCACACGGTTGGTGAGGCCCACATAGCGCTCACGCGCGCGGTCGGGCTGCGGAGGCGTGTCGTCCCGGTCCTCCAGCTGGAACGTGTAGTCCTGTGCGTAAGGCACACACACATGCATAAGTTGTATACACATATGTATAAGTTGCATGCAACGGCTGCTGGACAGGACAGCAGGGCTTCAGCCACGAGCAGCCCATGCACCTGGAAGGGCATGACGCAGGCGTGAGCGCGCGCACGTGCCTGTCTAATTTATGGCCGCCATGCGCCTTCCCGTCCCCGCTGCTAGCACAGGTGCAGGTGCGGGCTCAGAAAAGGCCAACCAGCCCCCTCACCCCTCCCCATACTTGCCGCGCCAAGCTTAGTGCACACCTTATTCAAAACGCTGCGCCTGGGCAATGTCTCGAGCTGAGTTGCTTTCAAGGGCTGATTGTCCACATGCCCAGACCCGTCACCTGGAGCATCAAGCAGATCCTGTGGCTGCAACCTGACCCCCCATGGCACAGCCAAGGCCCCTAGAAAGTGCTGTGCGCCTGCACTCCTTGCTCCCTACCTGAGTGGGGCGCCGGGTGACGCGCTCGTTGGCCAGCCTCGCGTCCCTCTGCCGCACCGCAGGCTCCCTGCGCTTGGCCTTGTACAGCACAAGCGCCTGCATGGCGTTGATATTACCCTCGTCCAGGTTGCTCTGGATGGTGGACACCTGCAGCAGCGTGTTGGTGCCGGCGCCAGCGGCAGCATGTGAGAGCGTGCAAGTATGTGTGTCGGTGTGCATGTACAGTGTGTGAGGCCATGTGCTCGCCAGCTTTTTTAGCAGGTCTTGCAGGGTATTCAGAAGCAGCAGCAGCTGCAGCATGCAGATGCCTGACTTCTGTGGCAGGCAGGCCGCCCTACGGCCTGGGGGAGGGGCACGGGCACACATGGACGCACACGCGGATGCACAGACACACCAACCTGGTCCTGCACGTCCCGCTGCAGTGCCTCCTGTGCCTGCAGCTGCAGGTTGGCCATGTCTTGAATGTCGCCCAACGCGCGTCGTGCGTCCTCTGCGGCCTGCGTGCACATGAACAAGAGCACCACGCAGCTGGCACAACTTTAACAAAGAAACAGGCAAAGAGATGCGTGTCAAGGTGTGCATGGGTTAGTGCATGTTTGCTCGAGTGTGAAGAATGTGCGTATATGCGCGATCATGATTGTGAGAGTTCACACGTGTATGCTTCTGTGTGCGTGACCGCATGTATATGTCAAAGGAGCCCTGCCCTTCTCTGTACCTGGATCGACGCGTCTTGGCGACCCAGGATGCGATCGAGCAGCTCATCCACGCGACGCTGCCCCGCTTCAATGTCACGTTGCCCCGCCCTGACCAGCTCCTCCAGCCGGTTTTCCTCCATCCTCCGGCGTGCAAACGTGTTGGTTCGCCTCACCTCAGCCTGCGCAATGCACACGCATGCGTGCAGGGGGTGGAGTTGAGTGGGGAAGGGCTACTGACCCCGCACCGCGCAACACGCACAGGCTCGGTACTGCAGGCGTGACGGTTGCAATGCTTCTGCGCCGCAGGCACAGCAGTCACTATGAGCGTGCGGTGCAAGCACAGCGGGCACAGCGCCTGCATGGTGCGGGCACAGCAGGCGCGCTGCTTGAGCGCTGCACAGCTGTAGCGATGCCTGTCAACTGCTGGCACGGCAGAGCTGTAGGCAAGTGCATCACAGGCACAGCGGCCACAAGGCATTTGGTCCTCCCAACCCCCTCACTTGCAGCCCCTCAGCGCCCCCCCCCCTCCCCTCGCCACACGCACCGTGACCTCTTCCATTCTGTTGCGAATTCTCCCTTGCAAGTCACCCAGAGCTTCAGCTTGGTCCATCATGTTGTCCACCTCCTCCTGCTCAGGTAGACGGCGTCGGTTGAACAAGGGCACCTCGATCTGAGCAATCCTGGCCGCCCCAGCGCTCGACACCTGCAGGGTGCAAACAGCAGCATGCCCTGCTATGTCCTCCATGCACACATGGGATTTGCGCGCGGGTGTACGTGCTTGCGCATGTGTGTGCGTGTGTGCGTGTAAGCTTGTGCGTGCGCATTCTGTACAAGGCCACAGCGTCAGGCTCCTGTCAGGCACGGGGCACCATAGCAGGGGCTCAGCAATAAATCAGGTGGCGCCAGTGGCAGTAGCTGGGCTCTCAACATGAGCAGCATGAGCAGCATGAGCAACATGAGCAACATGAGCAACGCCAGCAGCATCCTGCCTTCAAGCGGCCAGCGCAGACAAGCAGAGGGGCACAGCATGGGCAATGGGCCCGTGCTCCTAGTAGTCTTGGGGGTGAAAGTCAGTCACGTCAGGGGGATGTTGGCGCCTGAGGGAGGGGGGGTAGGGAGGGGGGGAAAAGGGGAAGTATGCCTTCAGGCACAGAGACCAGTCTCCTTGACCTTCTCCATAAGAAAAACAGTGGTTGCTTCTTTTGCTCTGTCAAAGTCTTTCATGTCTCGTGGCTGTTTAGTGCAAGCCACAAAAGGCTTGGAACAGTCCCCGCCCTAAATCCCTCACAGCCTTGCGCACACGCCGCTTATCTACAGCACACCAGCGCCCAGGCGGCACGCAGACAGCACAGCACAGCACAGCACTCGTACGGGAGCGTGTTTTTTGACCGTGTAGCGTGGCCAGGCAGACCAGCCTGGCAGCATGGCCGAGCAAGCCAGCCTGGCAGCGCGACCCATCGCCCCAACAAGGCCAAGCACGCGCGTTCCAGGGCACTAAGCCACCCACCCGGTTGGCACTAAGCAGGATGGGCCTGAACTCATTGTCCTGCGTTGCGTCCGCGTTCAGGGCTGTGCACGCCCCACACTCGCACTTGTCATGCTGCCCACACTCCTCGCTGCACATGCACAGCTCGTTGCAGTCGGCCTGTACGCTGCAGGGCACCTGCGGGCAGGCAAGGCCAGGTTGGCATGTGTCTGGCCTGTAGGGGGGGGCGCGTGCTGTTGTGCGGTGCCCAGCTGCTGCACAGGGCAGGGGCACGGCAAGGCCTTAGGTTGCAGGATGTGCAGAGTGCTACCTGGGCAGGATGCACTGATCAGATTGGTTGTCGTTTCTTTAAGGGCAGGGAGAGGACAGGCAGCTGTTGTCTCCTTGTTTCAAGTCAAACGATGCCATGCATTGCCTTGGGCCAGCCTGTGCTGCTGACTCCTCCATTTCCAGGACACATGCCAGCACTGCTAGGCAGGGCAGGCCAGATGCCCAGGCAGCCGATCCCCGGTGCGGGCTTCTGCTTCGAAAATGCACACGCGCAAGAGCAGCCGCACACACACACTTGCGCGCGCGCGCACTCTTCACACATGCACGCACGCACCTCACACTGCAGGCGGTAGATTGCATCTGTCATATCTCCAGGGACCTCCAAGCCGGAGTCCAGGAGCGTGCAGTTGTAGGGCCGCATGGGATTCCCGCGCACGCGCACGCATGAGACAGCCTCCCTGTCCACTGTCTTGGTCAGTACGGGTTTGCACTGGCCGACAAACTCAGGGGCACGGCTTTCCAGCCGGTCGCGCAAGTAGGCTTCAGGCCCACCCCTCCTGCACACATAAACAGAGAGGCAACAGGCGCAGCAATGTGTGATCACATGCGTGCGCGTCCATATGCAAACACGCACACATGTACTCGCACTCCCTTGCGTGTATGTAAACGAAGGCACGTGCATGCACTTTCAGGCTGGCAGCTCGCACGGATGTACACGCAAGGGACTAGCCAGGAAAAGTTTCAGGGGCCTGCAAGGAGCGCCTCACCCACCCCCCGGGCCGCGCACCGCGCACCCACCAAGCACACCTTCTCCACCGAGCTTTTGCTGCGCCCAGGCGCTCAGGCACTGCAATTCCTTGCAACCTGTAACGCCACTTGCCTCCCGACCCTGCACGGCATGGCCCAAGGGCCAAGGTCCAAGGCCTCCGCTGCTAGCCTGGTTTCATCATCCACTTCCACAAACTCAGCCCATGCCCTCCCGCCTCAGTAGCACACACCGGGAGAGCCTTGGTGCCAGTCCCATGGTGGCGCATGCTTTTGCTTGCCCAGGGATGCACCGCGTGCAGAGGGTCAGGCGCCTGCTCACCAGGGTCGTACGGTGCAGGGGAAAACCAAAAAAGGCGCCCTCCCCGCGGCTGAATGATGCAGGACCACAACATAGGGTGCACGTGCCATGACTGCATCATGCAGGGCAAGAACAGGGTGCCCCCCCAACTGGCAGGCCCCCCATCGAGGCGTTTCTGTTGTGGGGCAACACAGGCTTCCTGCGCCCCCTCACCATGACTGGATGATGTAGGGCAGGTACAGGGTGCCTTCGGAGCCGGTGCTGTTGGACCTGGCGCCGCCTACGACAGTGTCCCGGAGGGTCAAGGCGTCTGAGGCAGGCAGGCTGCTGTTGGCGACCACCACGGTGTTGTTGAACCCCTGCTCCAGGGCCAGGCAGGGCGCTGTGTACTGCGGCTGGCCCTCCGCCGGCCGGCACTCTGCTGAATCCATGCTCAAATCCAGGGCCTGGGCAAACAGCTCGACGACCTCCCAGACCTGCGCGCACAGAGCGCAAGGCAGCACGGGTGAGAAGACAGTGACGGCCCCTTGACTGGGTATGCAGTGCTTGACCAGACAGCGGCTGCGGGCTGCAACAGTGGTGTTGAGCCTGCCTTTGATGCCCTCATGAGCAATCCCACAAAAGCTGGGGCTCCGGGCGGCACATGGAGCCGCCCACCTGACATGCGCGCCACGCGCAGCACAGATGACGCTGACTCCACACCTCCATCGAGCTCCCAATCATCCTCTTTCCCGCACGCATCCACTGTGCACCACACCCATGCTTGCTGCGCAGTTCGGTCCCGTGAACCATGAGGGGCCCGCCTGCAGCTCCCACCTTCATCTCATCCGGGAATCCGTATTCGTCGAGGGCCGTCATGTCATCCTTGGGGACACTGATGTCCAGGAAGTCCTGCCTCTGCGCCATGATCTCCTCAATGCGGTTCTCCGCAAACGCCGCCATTGTAGACAGGCCTGGACTCCGGGTCTGGGTGTTGATGATCGCGCGGGTGAGGTTGCCATACGCATCACCCTCATCCTGCATTGTGCCTTGCTGCAGGCGCACAAGCAGGGCAGGGGCATGCATGGGCATCCCTCTTTGCAAGTGCTGCATTTGACCCCGCTGCAGGTGCACAAGCAGGGGCGCCTGTGTCGATGCCTGGAGTGGCATTGTGTGCTCTGCTGCAGGCATTAGAGCAGGACCCGGGCACGCCATGACAAGGGCAGCAGCCATGTGCCACCAAGATGCGACCTGTGCATGATGGACAACCAGGATGACCCCTGCAGATTTCCTGAGCCAACTTCCCCAGCAGAAAGGCTCGGCCCAGAAGGCCAGAGCACTCCTAGTACCCCCACAGTGGGTGCGAGTACGGGTGGGTGCGCATCGCACGCGTTGACCCACCAGGAACTGCAGGTAGATGCTGTCCGTCCTCGCGCGCGCCAGGTCACGCAGCACCAGCACGCCGCGGGGCCTCTGGAACACTGGGCTGAACAGCTCGCCCATCTGGTTCTCAATGAAGCCCGTTAGGCTGGCAAGCATCTGCATTTTGGAGGCACAGGCAGGGGAGCAGGCATTGAAGGATGCATGTGGCCTGCAGGCAATGCACGCGAACTCCACCACAGCCCCAGCCCTGCTGATACCGGGTGTTTGGGCTGTCACTGATACCTAAAGCTCTGTACGCAGCACAAAGAAGCGCGAGCGCAGCGCTGCCAACACCCAGTTACCCGTGTGATGTGTGCCCACAGCCCACCCCACACATGTAGCGCCAGCCTCCCCGGGACAGGGTGGTGTGCAGCTCTGCCTCCCCCCCAACCGTGCACTGCGTGCAGCGGTGCACCTCACCCCCCTCACTCCCCTCCACTTAGCCTGGCGCGTCCAGATGGTTTCCACACCCACCTGCTCGCCCACAGCCTCCACGCCAGCTAGCTCTTGATCATCATCGCCCAGGCGTCTGGTCACCAGCTGGTCGGCCACGGCATCCCAATGCTCGTTCGCCCACCTCAGGCTCCTCGAAGACTCGGCATTCGCGATGCCTGGGCCCAGAAGGATACTCTGGCAGTATGCGCGCTGCCTCTGCCGCTCTACCGCAGTCTGCACATCATCCCAAGCTACGCCGCCCAGCATGGGGCGGTCGTTGGGGCTGTAGCCGTACTCATCGCACACCTGCGGCACGCAGAGCGCAGGGTACGCCCGAGATTTTGTTGGCAGGTCTGATGAACAGCGGCGTGCAATCGGCGTGCTGCCTTAGTGTGTGCAGCTCTCACATAAGCAGGCATCACAGCATCTCCTCCAGGCTCCTGTGAGTTCCTCTGCACCCTGCAAGTGGTGTTTGCACAGGCACGCGCACTGATCAGGCTGCACCACCATCTGCCCCGTCCGGTCCCCCACCTTTGTTTGCAACTCCTGCAGGCTTGACACTGGGTCGAACGAGCGCTGGAATGGCAACAGGATGAAGGGCGTGGTATCCCCAAGGCCCGGGAGGGGATCGCTGTACGTGAAGGTCCGTCCATCCTCCACTCTCACGCCCGAGCAGGCGCAGGTGGCGGTGACGTAATCACGGAAGGCCTGATCGGATCCCAGCCGCCCCCTCGCGTACTCCATGAAAGGAGTTGAAGCCAGCTGCTTCCCCGTCTCAAGCAACTTCAGCTCTGCCTCCTGCTGGGCTGCGGCCGCCACTGCCCCGATGTACACGCGGTAGTAGTACGAAATGGCCAGGACCTTGGTGAAGTCAAGGATGGCCCCGCTGGTCTTGTGGAATGTGTCACGGCGCATGACCAGGCTCCACATGCCTGGTGGCACGTCACTCAGGGTGACCGTCCTTGCGCCTGACAGCTGGTCAAAGGTGTCGTCATCACCAAAGTAGCACTCGCGGCTGAACATGATGTCGCTGTCTGGCACCGGGCACAGATTCCACGAAGCCTGCTCTTGCAACCTCTGCGTGCGGGCAGGCACGCAAGCCGACTGTGCATGGTATGTATGCTCACAAGCTACAAAGCACAAGGGCAGGGCCAGCTCAGGGGCTTTGACAGTGTTGACCATACTGTTTATCCAGCCAACACCTGTGAGACCAAGTTATTGAGGGTCCTGTTGAAGGAGGGAGAGATAGGTCATCAACATGGCGCATTTCGTCATCCTTAGATGAGCGGCATTTTGGGGATGGAGCATTGCTGAAATCATACATGGCGACGGTTGCCAGTGCGTGGAACCTGGAGACATCCAGGCTGCAAGGTTCTTGTTACCGATGCATGTTGGTATTCCGGAAGCTAACTTCTATTAGCTAAGCACATTTCCCTCAGTGCACATCGTGTATACTTTCACATGCACGCACGCACGCACGCACATGTGTGTGTGTGTGTGTGTGTGTGTGTGTGTGTGTGCGCGCGCTCCCTCTGCGTCCCTCACCGAGCTTTCTATGGAGGATCTTGGGTGCGAGAAGTCCCACTCCACACGAATTTGGATGGTGGTCAAGTTCATTTTTTCGCTGAGTCGGCCACAGTCCGCACGGCACCCGTATTGTGAGTAAGAAGGGAATTCGAAGGGCTCCTCGCATAGACTATCGCCGCAAATAGGGTCCCTCCATACGTCCTGCGAACATCGGCATTAGGGAAGCCCGTTGTTGAACCTAGAGAAACGGTCCACGGGTGAAATCAAAGCACAACTCCCACCTGCATGAGGCTTCCCAGCCACGCGTGGAAGTCATTCGAGTCAGCAAAAGTGTCTGTTTTAGGCACAAGCACCTCCTCCAGCGTCTGAAAGACCTTGTGTGCGATTGGGGCCTGGCGCTGGGAGTACACTACTGCCAGGAACATGGTCACAAAGGCCATGATCCAAGCCAAGTCCCTGTAGCCTCTCCATCTCTCGAGCTGCTGCCTGCGCAGAGTGTTTGGACAGTCTGGCCGTCAGAGCAGGGGGTGCGCAGGTAGAGGGATGCGCGCGCAAGCACAGCAACCTGCAACATAATTCGAGCAAGCTACCACACTATGGCTGAAGTGAAGGCTAGTTGGCAAAGTAATGTGAAGAATTGCAACATGGACACACGCCAACAGCCGATGTCGCTAGTTAGGCACTGTCGTTATGCAGAAGGCATGCGTCCCCCACCTGTAGCGGCTGTACAGCTCACGGACAACCTGCTGTGCTGGATTGTCTCCTCCATCCTTTAGGCTGCTGTCATCCTGTGCAGGATGTCGAGGGTCACCAAGGAGTCAGGTTCAGGTGCGCTCACACACATGACCATGCAAGCATATGCAAGCAAGTTTAACGACTCTCCCACATGCAGTACCTTTCTTCAGCACCACAAACAAAAATGTAGCTTCTGGCACTCCCGCGAGTTGCGGCACTCCTTCTGGTTCCAAACACGCACAGCACCGGCAAACAGTGCAGACCGACTTACCACTGCTGCATGGCGCCTGCTGCTACCAGACCTGCGAAGGGAGCTCCCTCGCTTGATGGAGGATGACGTCTGCATCACGAGTGCTTACGCCTGCACCGATACCGACAAATGCTCTCTCAGAAGAAATGTTCTCTGGAAGATGTCATGTCGCCAGAAACATTGGCTTCCATATAATTCATCCATTCATTTTTACTTCAGGAGCTGGTATTTCAAAGGGGTTTTAGAAGCATGTGTGTGGGAGTAAATGTACGCGCACTTTTAATTGAAAATATTAATAGTTGAAGAGCTTTTCCAGCCATGTCGCGGGGAGCGGGATATGACCGGCACATCACCAGTAAGCGAACTTGCCCAATTGTGTGTACGTCTTGTGACTGATAGCAGTAGTAATTGCAGTTTTGATCCACTGATCCGCCGCGTCTTGTCCCTCCTCAATCTCAGTCTTTAGTCCAGAGGGCAGGCTCTTCCAAGTTGGTGGGTGATCGCCTTGCCCCCTGTTGCTCCATCCCCTTTGAAGCATTTCTTACTGGATTCTGCCATGCGTCCAGCACGGGGTCCAACAGCTGCAAACCCTTTCGCTCTGGACCCATGTACTGGACCCATGCACAAAACTCCATGCCTTCTCTGTCCTCCGTCCCTTGCCCAAAGAGTACGCGTTCAAGGCCGTACGCTCCGTCGGCGTGACTAGCATAGGAGTTCGTGGCAAGGACAGCGTTGTGTTTGTCACACAGAAAAAAGTAGCAGTGAGTGAGGGCAGCAAAGGGGGGGGGGACCTGGACTGGGGTTTTGTGGGTGCGCTCTTGTTTTGTTTTGTGCCGAAGAACTGGCATCACCCGTGTGATGGCTCAGTAACTCATTCCTCGGGTCTCAAACCCTCGCAGGACAAGCTGATTGACCCCTCGAGTGTCACCCGTGTCTTCAAGATCACCAAGTACATAGGCATGCTGGTCACTGGCCTAATGCGTGAGTCATGCAACAACACTTGCAGCTTCGTTGTTGTGTACGTGCATGTAGTTAGGTTTGCATGAGTGAGTTTGTGGGCATGCATAGAGGCACAAATCCTTGGGGAGCGCATGCCATGCGTCAACTGTCAGACATGAGGCGCCTGTATTGCAGAGACGAGTTTGATGCCACATAAAAGGTCCATCCCTATAAGCATCAAGTAGCACACTAAATCAAACTTCCTGCTGCATACTGCTTTCAGCGGATGCGCGCTCTGTGGTGCAGCAAGTCCGGCAACAAGCAGCTGAGTTCCGTTTCAAGTACGGTTATGAGATACCTGTGGACTTCTTGGCCCGCATGATGGCAGACAAAGCGCAAGTCTATACTCAGGTACCTTTCTTCTGGAATGGTGCTGCACAGAACAGGCTCTGCGTTCCAAATCCCATGTGTCCTGAGTGCTTGCGCCTAAATCGTGTCACACGCGCAGAGGGCACGTACTGACATGTCATAAGCAGCTGCTCTGTGTTGCGTCCTCTGTAGACTCTACTAACATCCTACAGCCTTGCATTTGTCTCCCCAAACCGGCATCAAATTCGGGATGTCAGACCCACCATTTATGCGCATCCTGGAATTGGTCTGCCCAAATTGGACAGCATGGACCGCGTTGTTCACTCTTGACAATGGCAGGGAGTGTTCAGTCTGCTGGATTATAACATGCCTCATCATAACCTTGTCTGCTGAGCTGTAACTTTTGACCCTTTAAAGGACAGCTGCCAGGGGCACAAGCAACTCTCGTTATTGCATGATATGCTCTAATATCTAGGTAAGGGGACGGGCTTCGAGCTTTGTTGCACACACGAAACTGACCTTGTTCACTGATTGTATGCTGACAGCTTTGCATGGGGCTTTTACATTCCTTTTCTTTTGGCTTGGTTTTGTTTGCAGCATGCGTACATGCGTCCACTGGGTGTGGTCTCCATGCTCATTGGCATAGATGAGGAGCGAGGACCGCAGCTATTCAAGGTGGACCCTGCTGGCTATTTTGTCGGATACAAGGTGAGCATGAGATGCTTGCAGACATGGAAAAAGCAGCTCTAGCTGTCCTGTTGTTGGTACTGACCGGTTGAAAGCAACCCCTGACCGTTCATTGTTTCAGTTCTGTTGCAATGCATGCTTGCACTTCCAAACAAAGGCAGGTTGCGGGTGGGTGCCAGGTTGATGCTCAGGATAAACTAGAAGCAAGCTGATGAAGGATACAAATGCGTATTTCATTTGCTCGAAGCCATTGCAGTAGCGCACATTCATTCTGTGTTGGGAAACCAATCAATTGCATGACTCCAGGCAACAAGCGTGGGCTTGAAGGAGACTGAAGCGACCACTTTCTTGGAAAAGAAGATTAAAGCTGATTCAGCCATGTCGTACGAAAAGGCTGTGCAGACAGCCATCAGCGCTTTACAGGTGTGTGCATGCATACACTGCTCCTATGAGCGGCTAAACAACATGAAGCTGGAGAAGATTTTAAGTGGCTTGTGTGGTACTGTCGTCTTCATCTGGGAATGAAAGTATACATATGTGTAGGCCTAGAAAGCATAGGCAAGTGTTGTCATGTGAAATTAAACACTTCTTTAATACCTAAAGGGACCACTTTGCCAATGTTCTGGGGCTTGTGCTCCTCTTGAAATGCTGCTGTTATGAACCTATACGCAAGACCGTGTGTTGCAGTAAATGTGGCGCTTATTCACTGACGCATCCTAGAAGGCCTGGTTCAAGTCTCCCATGCTGTTATGACTCGCACTGTAATTGCTGACATGGAAGCATGAGTAAGAAGAACCTGGGATGTTTGGAAACAGTTGACACTGCTCGGGGGGATGTCACTTATGCATGCGTGTGGTGAAATAGGCTGCATGCTTTTGTGGAATCACAAATACAATGCTTTTGAAAGCTATGCTGCGCATACTCTTGCTTCCAGGGAGTATTATCAGAAGAGTTCAAGGCCAGCGAGATTGAAGTGGGCGTAGTGCGCGCCGACGGGGACAAGGCCTTCCGTGTGCTGTCTGACGAGGAGGTGGAGGGCTTCCTCACTGCCATTTCAGAGAGGGATTGAGATTTGTGCTTGTGTTTTCCAATTGCCCTATCTGTGCACTTAAATAGTTTAAACTTGATTTTATCACATTAATGAGCAGTACAGGTTGACCGAGGAGCCCACGAAAAAACAAAAGAAAGTGTGTAGCAATCAACGTTAGGTAACAAAGCTGTAATTGCCAAACGAGGGCAGCTTAGCTGAAGCCAAACAAGGTTTACAAGGTATACAATAATAAGGCCTTCAGTCAGGAAGTAACTGGGAGATAACGTCGGAATGTTGGAAAGCGTTTCCAGCTGGGTTACTACGGGTTACTGAGGCCACGGTTTCTAGAATAGCGAGTGGGAAACCCGCTGGTAACATGTTGAACATGTTGCTCATCCTGCTCATAGCAAAGGGTATTCACAAACGGAGTTGAAGCCACAGGCCTGCAACCAAAAACCATCAAGAGCCAAGCAAGGTGGTGTTCTGAAACCTACGTACAACATTCCAGGCACTTATGCACGAACAAGACTGGCCTTTGGTGTCCGTTTGGCTGACAAAGCTCTTCATCTTGCATAAGTTCCATTTACATTAATTGCAGATTTAAAGCTCGTGAACAACTCTGTGCTGTTGTTGCCGGAGCAGCTCGACATTCAGGTTGTGACCAGAGACTCAGAGCAAGTGCAACTCATGCGAGAGTTAGGAACTTTTTATTAAATTTCCAAAAGTAAAGATGCTAGCCGGTAATGTAGCAAATCACCAATTACGGCCTACGCCACAAGCAACAACTACTGTCTATACCCGGCCGTTGCAAGTTCTCCTGCCTCCTGCTGCACGCACAGCAGCCAGCAGCAGAGTGGCAGTAGTCGCTAAGCACTCGGGGCCGTCTTCTGATGCTCCAATAGCAACCGTCAGCGCCACTGGTGCTACGGCCTTGCTGGATGAGGACATCCTTCAAGATGAGTTGGCAGCCTCCGGAGCCTGTGGCACTGCAGGTTGGTCATATGCAGCCACCTTGCAAACATGCACGCTGCAGCAGGGTGTCCAACAGGTTCACTTGCGGAGATGCATTAACCATATTATTATGCGCTTACGCCTGCCAGGCCATATTCTCATGCGGCCAGCGCCAGAAGGAGTGACACCTAATGGAAAGCGCTACCATATTCACACCTTTGGTTGCCAGGTACGAGTTGCGCCTGCAAGTTGCGCGCGCGTTTGCTGTGACCGCCTACTCTCGTGCACGTGTATGAGCGTGCTGGTAAACTGGCACACGTGCATTTTTGTGTGCTTGTGTGAATGTGCACTTGCATTGACATTTTAGGAGGTGATGGCTGAAGAAACAGAGGGTGGAGCAACCATTTGGTTGGAGCAAAAGCAAGTCCCATTTTCTTACCAATTCCCTCTCAAAGCCGCAAGTCATGACAGTGCTTTTGAATTCTTCTGAAAATGCATGTCAGTAATGAGCATAAAGTATGTTCATCAAATTCTGTACCCTTGTCTTTTTGCAAACCCTCATCCTGCACAAGATGTTGGCTCTGCCCAAGCTTCGCACAAACTCAAGTATTCATTTAATCTGCTTATCATGGATGTCTTGTGCTTCATGGTAGTTGGGAACGCTCTACACTTGTGCTAAAGCAATTTTGAGTATACAAGCTCCCTACGGTCCTGGGCAAGCCACACGGTTGCGCATGGGTGGCATTCCCCCCCCCCCTCTTCTGCTATAATCGTGTGCATCACATACATTGTGCGTACCTCCTCCAGATGAACATCGCGGATTCTGAGCGCATGGCGGGATGTCTGGAGGCAGTCGGCTACCAAAGCTGTGAGGACCCCTCAGATGCGGATGTGCTGGTGTACAACACGTGCTCCATTCGAGAAAAGGCAGAGGCCAAAGTGTACAGCGCGTTGGGGAGGCAGGTGTGTGTGCCTGCATGCACGGGTGCGTGCGCGTGCACCTTTGCTTGCCTGTGTGCGTCTGCGTGGATGTGTATGTGTTTGAGCCTGCACACCTACAAGCCCCCTTTCTCAAAACGCAAACATTTTCATTTTCTAAGCTTGCTCTTTTTAGAATTAGAGATGCAGGTATTTGTTTGTATTAGCTAACATGGTTCTGTGAGGCATGAGGACAGGGCTGTGGATAAGATTCAGAGAGATCAAGAAAAAGAGCTTCATTCAAGTTCGAGCAGAGCGCTCTTTGTGCTTTAGTTTGGCACGTTTTTGGTGGAGAAGCAGGGTCTGCATTAAGAAATCCCATGAGCCACTGTGGCATTGGGATAAGTCAAGCTTGCTTGCTACCACCTGAAACCTGGATGTCCTGTGCCATTTTTTGCGTTAAGCTGAGCTCGCCACGCGTCAGTAACAAGCATGGATGGACTGCACCCTTCCTTTGCTCAGTGGCATCATAACAAGCTGCGCCATTGAGCAGTCCTGTTTTTGTTCAGCACGATTGGCTCATTCAATGCAGCAACCAGCCTTGCCTGTTAACCCTCTGTGGAAGTGCCTGCCTGCATGCCCGCCCGCATGCTCGCACCCCACCCCCACCCCAATGTACCCATGGGCTGCACACAGGCAAAAAGGAAGCAGCAGCATGTCGGCGACATGAAGGTCATCGTGGCAGGATGTGTGGCCCAGCAAGAGGGCCAAGCCATGCTACGGCGCGTGCCAGAAGTCGACATCGTGATGGGTGAGTGTGTGTGTGTGTGTGCATGTGTGTGTGCATGTGTGTGCGTGTGTGCTTGTGTGTGCGTGTGTGTGTGTGTGTGCGCGCGCCGCCCGATCCAGTAGTCCGTGCAGGGGTGCATGATCTGGTTGGACAGACATGATAAGTTGAGTGTTTCATCTTTCAGATTTTTTGGGTCAAGCCAGGTCAGCCAACAGGCACAGGCTTATGGCTGGTCGCTTCCAGCCACGCAAAGTTACATGGGGAACAGATACGCTAGCTATAGGAGGTGACGGGGGTGATGGTATATGGCGCTTTCCTGATCGCGGTGGCTGCCTGCACAGATCGTTGCTTCTCAAGGGCCAGATTTACAGGTAGCTGCGCAGCGTGCGCTGACGCTGGCAAGGCACCGCGCACGACATGCGGTTTGGGCGCGGTTTGCCCACTGGGCATCAGCCTGCCCACCTGTGGTTTAAGGAGGGCCTGCCCGCCAGAGGTTTACTTCCAGTCTGGCCAGTGCCTTGCTCATACCTGCGCAGGCGTGCCTTGCTGTCACTCACCTGCGTGATGCATGGTACACCCCCTGCCGATTTCCCCCCCATCCTCTTCCCCAGCTCCCCCCTCCTTTTTGACATCCCCATGTGCCGTACTCTGCCTGCCCCCACAACCCTCGGAAACGGAACAGAACATGAAATGGGCTGATCAGAGTCTTTCCTTGACTTTCTCTCAACATCAGAAAGCCACTCTTTTCCAATCACAGGCCGCCAGCCTTGCCTCTGGATGAGAGAGGGCATTGGAAGGGCTGAAATGCAGATTGCATGGAAGCATGCCAACTGCTTATCTTGCATTGTCGGCCATTCATGTGCAGCTCGGCTGTGCTTTGCTTGCAGGGCCCCAATATGCCAACAGGATCACCGAGCTGCTGGAGAGGGCCAATGATGGCCAGGTGCGCATTAAGGCCACCAATGAAAGAGTGTGCTATCGCTGCTGCTGCTGCTGCTGCTGCTGCTGCTGCTGCTGCTGCTGCTGGGTTTTCTGTACCAGTCATGGCTACCTAAGCCGTGCTGAGGTTGGGGCCTTGCGCATCCTGCACTCAAAACATGCAAATGTGTGCCTCTGCTGCTACGCGACGCTGCCCCAGGTCGTGGCCACGGATCCGGCTGAGGTTTTGGAAGACATCACCGTGCCTAAGCGTGAGAGTGACATCTCTGCCTGGGTGAACGTTATCTACGGCTGCAACGAGAAGTGCTCTTACTGCGTGGTGCCGTACACACGGTGCGTGCGTGCGGCTGTGCGCACGTTGTGCGCGGGTGTGTGCCTGTGTGTGTGAGCTTGTGCGTGTGTTCACACAGACATACACGCGGCTGCTCACTTGTGTGTGTGATTGTTTTTATGCATGCCCGCCCAGATGCCCGCGCGCCAAATAGATTCCATGTGCCCAGATAAAATAGGGCGCTTCTCACTTGCCCAGCAGTTGCTCGTAGGCTTTTCTGACACACGCACACCGTACTCAATATCTGCTATTTGCAGGGGTCTAGAGCAGAGCCGCAAGGCTGAAGACATCAAGCGAGAGATGGCGGCGCTCGGGGAGGCAGGTTACAAGGAGGTGCGTATTTTTGGGGGGGGCGGGCACTGTCATGGGCAGCAGGGGGGGTGTGAATTGTCTTGGGCAGGGTCTTGCTTGGCTGGCTGCGAGCAAGTGTGTGAGGGGGGAAGCAGCTTAATCCATATCCGTCTTCTGAATTGCTATGATCCCAGTTCTTTCTTGGCCTGTGCTACCTGCGCAAGGCACAGCGTGCATGCGCCTAAGCACACATGCCCAGCACCCGCGCCTGCAAAGCATGCACGTGCACAGGCATGTTCGCTCCATTTTCACACACGCCATATGGACTACGGAGGAAATACTCATGTGCTGGTCAGTCTGCTGAGCTGCTGCTTTGTGCCTGCCCTCTGCTAGACCCAGTGTGCCCATGCAGTCACAAATGCTTACACACACCCAACACACACAACACACAAGACAAAATACACACATACTCTGCGTGCAGGTCACCCTGCTGGGTCAGAATATTGATGCCTATGGCCGCGACTTGCCAGGCATGGCAAGCGATGGCAGCGGGCGGCGCATGTGGACTTTTACCGACTTGCTGCGCTACGTGCACGACGTGCCCGGCATTGAGCGCATCCGCTTTGCGACCAGCCACCCCCGCTACTTCACAGGTGGGGCCATTTGTGCTTGGAGACCTCTTCAAAATGTTGCAATGAAAGCACACACACATGTGCGTGCTGTTTTCCTGCTGATGCTGTGCGCGCAACGCTGCTGCATCTAGGGCACGGCCGTCAGTGCTTGGCCTTGCTCTGCCATAGGATTTGCTGTGCATGGACTGCCCAGCCAGGTCATAGAGAAATATTGAATGAGGCCAGAAGGGGGGCTCTGCTGCACTGGTGGCTCGGTGGACTGAGATGTGCGCTCTGTTGAACCCAACAAGGGAGTGGAAGCCCTGAATGCTCCCTCCCGTAGCTTGCCCGCGATGGATGTGGAGCAGCGAGGAGCTGCACACAAGTAAGTCTTGAAGAAGCGGGGAGTGTATGCAAACTGCGCGTAGACAGCATGCAGGCTGCCTGGCCAGCCCTGGCTGGCGCTGCACGCAAAGTGCTCGGTCCGCGCCTGCTCTGAGTCCCCCAAGCTTTGCGCCTTCCCTCCACTTCCTTCCTCCCTCTGCATCCTTTTTTCCTCCTCCCAAATCTTCCTCCTTCCACGTCCTTTCTCCACATCCATTCCTCTTCTTTTCTCCTCCTTCCACATCCTTGTGCCACGCTGCAACTTGTGCGTGCTGCGCACAGATCGCCTGGTCCGCGCCTGCTCCGAGCTCCCCAAGCTGTGCGCCTTCTTCCACATCCCCTTCCAGAGTGGGGACAATGACATCCTGCGGGAGATGAAGCGCGGCTACACGCATGAAAGGTGCTGACCTGGTGCCAATTGAGAAGAGGTCCATCAAAGGGCAACTGAAAAGAGGCCCTAGAAGTACTGCCCGGGGTTGGGTGCAGCCTCTTCAGTCAAGCTGTGGTGTTGCATAGCTCGAGTCAAGTGGTGCCGGTGGAGGCTTGTAAAGCAAGCAGTGCACACCGTTGTTGTGAATGTGAGTATTGTAGAGGCTCTTTATTCCACCCCCAAATTGACCTCAATTCCTGCATCTGCACCGTTGGATGTTCTTGCCATCATCAGGTACCGCGCTATCATTGACAACATCAGGCGCTACATGCCAGATGCTTCCATCAGTGGGGACGCTATCGTAGGCTTCCCAGGTGCGCTTGCATGCGCTTCGAGCGCATGTGTGTAAGCATTTACAGGCTTGCATGCGAGCGTAATTGCATGTGTGAAGGGGGGAAAGGTTGAATGGGTGAGTGTGAATGCACGTGTGCGCGTTTGAGGGGATCGGGGGGACCCTGTCAAAGCAATGTGTGGCAGGGGGAGCAAGTCTTCCTGTAAAAAATCTCTCCCTAGTGCCAAAAGTATGACCACTTTCTGTGCCTGTACACATCAGAATTGAATTAGGGCAAGTGAGCAGTGTCTTCGGGCATTGGCTGCTGCATCTTGCGCACAGGTGAAACTGAAGAGCAGTACTTGCGCACGGAGGCGCTGGTGCGCGAGGTTGGGTTTGACCGCGTGAACACCGCTGCGTACTCGCCCCGCCCGAACACACCTGCTGCTGAGTGGGACAACCAAGTGGCGGACTTGATTAAGGCAGACAGGCTGAACAGGTGAGCTGCAGGCTTGCGTACAGGCTCGCGTAGTCTAATCACTTGGTTAAGGCAGCCAGGGAGTTGCCATGTGCATGCTGGCAGGTGGTGCACGTCCTTCTAATCCTTGTGTGTGCTCAAGGGGCATGCGACCTGCTGCTGGAGCCTTGGTGTGTGTGCATTAAATTGCGCAGCGTGAGGCCTTGCACTGTGGCCCCATGCTCGTCCTGCGCTCCTCCTTGCAGGTTGAACCGGGTGGTGATGGAGGTGGCGACGGAACGTTCGCAGCGCTTCCTGGACCGCACTTTTGAAGTTCTTGTGGAGGGCGTGAACCCCAAGGACCCAAAGCAGGTGGGTGCTGTTAAGAGTCTGAAGCAGGCCTGGATGGGGGCAGTTGTGGTGGTGGGGTGAGGAAGGGTGGACGTGGGAAGGAAGGAAGAGGCGCCAGGCCCGCAGGGACAGACGTGCACTTGCATTAGCGGAGTAAGGTGTGCGCGTGTGAAAGGATGGGTGGTGTATGTGTGTTAAAAGGGGGCGGGGGGCATGCCCAGGGTGGAGCATAATTCTGCAATAAAGAGCACTTAGGTGCAGTAGCAAGGCTGGGCTCATCATCAGAGGTCCCTGCAGGATGGGCCATTCCAGATACCTTAAATGTCCTGATGGCATCCTTGTTGGGCCTGTTCACGTGGACTTGAAGGATTTTAGCTTTCACGCTCTTATCAAAAGCGCCGAGGTCTCAACAGTGCGATGCTTCAAAGATCAGTAACTGCATGCCTCCATTTGTTGGATTGATGGACGCACAATTAATTGCAACATGATTTTATAGTCTGCACAATGCTTTCTGAGTACTTCAAAGGTGCAGTGCTGCACACCTGTCTGCACGATCGAGGCACGGCTCAAACTCGCGCACAGGCGTGCATGCACACAAATGTGCTTACAAATATGTATGCACGTACAGGCATTTGGGCGCATCCCTCAGAACAAGCTGGTCTACTTTGATGGTGACGGAGTAGCCCTGCGCGGCAAGCTGGTGCATGTCCATGTCCATGAGTGCAAGGCCTACAGCCTGTTCGGCAGTATTGTGCCAGGTTCCCCTGCACAAGACGTACCCGAGGTGGAGCGCCCTAGGGAGGTGCAGATGATGGTAGCAGCTTGAAATCAAACTGCCCGACTTGAACCTCAGGGCGGCCACCTGCGTGCTGGGGCATGCTGCAAATGCATTTGATCCCCATTTTGTTGTGGAGCATAGGCTGTGCATTGACTAATTGATCAGGGAAGGATAATGTTGTGTTTGCTTTCCTGCGGAAATTGGAGTCAATTTTGGAGGTTTGAAGGTTACTATGCGAGACTAGGTTATTTCCTTCTTCCCTCAGCTGCTACTAGGCTATGCACTTGTGAGTACTTTGCTTACTGTAAAGTAAACACCACAGGTTCCATTCCCATGTGCTCCTCTCAGGCCAAGGGTCTAAAACAATTTATTGGTTCAGGGTTAACTGCCAACCTGGTTGTCAGGCTAAAAGGTCCGATGCGCTAGCCAAAAAGTAATCCGGTATGTCTGAAATGTTTGGCAAAGCTAGTAATCAAAGCTAGTTGTGCCACTGAGAAAGGAACCCAAATGCATGCAAAAGGTAGGGGCCTTCAACAAAAAAGGTAGCCTGTCGTTTCGTCACCGTGACGCCAAATTAGTGCAGTGCCAGATTCATGCTGCATTGTGCATGCACCCCAGAGGTGGGTTGAGTCAGTTGGTGTATTTGATCCCATTGTCAGTTCAGCTATAGCTGCATTTGACTATGTCAGTGATGGTCAACAAAGGATTTCCCTTCATCCTTCCTCCTTCTTCATTTTTGTCACAATCATTTCCATCAGAAGTAGCTAGGTTATGTGTACGCAAATGAAGCCTGCAAATATTCCCTATAAAATGCTAAGGAACGAAGGTACACTTAACTTAAAAAGCATACATTATTACTAATATTAGGGCCGGACGCTTCAGGAATAGCGCATTACTTCCCAGACTTACACTCCCGAGGAGCTTCTGCCAATGGTATTCTTAATTTCTTGCCTATTGAAATTTAAACTATAGTTATAATTGTGCAATGTGTACGGATATTTATGGAAGATGGATACAGTGGACATGTTCGGTGAGGTAGATAAGTAAATCTGGAAAAGCACCTGGTAGTAGAAGTAGATTCACGAAATTGCCGAGTAATGTTTTAAGAAGCCTTTGAAGCTTCACCCTCTGTCAAGTCAACTGGACCATGTTGGATGTCGCAGCGCGAGACTCTGACCGCAGGAGGGTTCTTTCAGCGCAGCCATCTTCCTCGGGAAGAGATGAGGTTGAACCAGTCGGGTCATATGGTGGGTTATGCTTCACACTTTGAGTTGGAAGTGCCTGGCGCAGTGGCTAGGTATGATTGCGCAGGTGCAAACATGTTCTGCGGTGTCTCCGCCTTGCTTATAAGTTTTGTAGGAGGCACAAGTACATCTAGTTCATCGTGCATGATGCAAATGAGCACGCTCACAGCGCATGCGCGTGCGCGCGCATGCACGCGAACACACACACACACACATACACACACATACACACACATACACACACACACATACACACACACACGCACGCACGCACGCACACACGCACGCACACACAGGCACTCACACACACACACGCACGCACGCAC
>LFIK01001118.1_pt1 | contig 20890 bp, 17 predicted proteins | sample 643401 | NCBI WGS metagenome assembly LFIK01 (sample SAMN03777447, study PRJNA286221) | soda lake metagenome | biome: soda lake; feature: Kulunda steppe; material: water; isolation source: sample T5-Br brine of Lake Tanatar-5 | place: Russia: Kulunda steppe | collected 2010-07
GCCCCCGCGCGTCGGGGTGGGCGGGTGGGCGACGCGCGGGGGCGCGGAGGCGCTGCGGTCAATCAGCGCGTGGAAGATCAGCCAGCCCCTGGAACCCGCCCTCATGGAACACCAGCGGCGCGCCGGGGCGCGTGCGCACGCGCAACACGCGCCCCACGACGATCGCGTGATCGCCGCCCGGGTGCACTGCATGGAGCGCGCATTCGAGGCAGGTCAGCACCCCGGGCAGCAGTGGCATGCCGCCGATGCCCGCTTCGACCCCAGCGATCTCGGCGGTGGCGGCGCGGCGGGCGAAGTGCTCGGCCAACGCCGTCTGGTCCGACCCCAGGACATGGATCGCCATATGCGCGCATTCGGTGAATGCTGCAAAGCGGCGCGAGGCGCGCGCGGGCGACCACAGCACCAGCGGCGGGTCGAGCGACAGGCTCGCGAAGCTGTTGGCGGTGATCCCCAGCGGGCCGTCGGGGCCGGTGGTGGTGATCACCGTCACCCCGGTGGCGAAGCGCCCCAGCGCGGTGCGGAACTGCCGCCCCGTGCCCGGGTCCGGTGCGAAGACCGACACATCATCTTGTTGCGCGGGCTCCGCGGGGGCGTGGGCGGCGCGGCTGTGCAGGGTCGACATGGGGTTCACTCCTGTGTGCGCAGCACCCGCGCGGGGCGCACCGACAACGGCCGCAACGCGAAGGCCAGCCCCGCCAGCAGGGTGACCACCACGCCGCCGGCCACGATGGCCACGGCCGACACTGGCTCGAATCGATAGGCGCTGTCCATCACGAAGCGCATCACCGCCCAGGCCCCGGCCGCGCCCGCGCCGATGGCGACCAGTCCGGCGGCGGCCCCCATCAGCGCCGCGCGCAGCGCGAAGCTTGTCAGGATCGCGCGTCGCGTGGCGCCAAGGGTCTTGAGGATCGCCGCCTCGCGCACGCGCGCGCCCTCGCCCGCCGCCGCCGCGCCGATCAGCACCGCAAAACCGGTGATCAACGTCGCAAGCGCCGCGTAGGCGGTGGCGGTGGCGATCTGGCCCAGCGCCTCGGTCACGCGCTCGGCGGCCTCGCGCACGCGGATGGCGGTGATGTTGGGAAACGCGCCCGAGAGTTCGCGCAGCAGCGGCCCCTCGGCGACTTCCTCGGCGTAAAGCGTCGCGATGAAGGTATGCGGGGCGCTGCGCAGCGGCTCGGGTGAGAGCGTCATCACGAAGCCCATCCCGCCGGTCGAGAAATCGACCTCGCGGAAGTTCGCGATCTCGGCGGTCACATCGCGGCCCAGAACGTCGACGGTGATGCGGTCGCCGATCTGCAGCCCCAGTTCGGCGCCCTCGGCGGCGCTGAAGCTGACCAGGGGCGGACCTGAGTAGTCCTCGGGCCACCAATCGCCCGCGGTCAGGGTCATCCCCTCGGCCTGCGTGGCGGCATAGGTCAGCCCGCGATCACCGCGCAGCACCCAGTGGTCCGAGCGGGGATGCTCGCGCGCGGGGGTGTCGTTGATGGCGCGGATCACCCCGCGCAGCATCGGCGCGGTGTCGACGCGGCTGACCTGCGGGTCGGCCTCGGCGCGCTCCAGAAACCCGTCGATCTGGTCGCGCTGGATGTCGAGGAAGAAATAGGATGGCGCGCGCTCGGGCAGGTCGGCGGCGATGGCGTTGCGCAGGTTGGTGTCGATCTGGCCCACTGCGGCCAGCACCGTCAGCCCCAGCCCCAACGACACGATCACCGCGCCGGTGGCTTCGGTCGGGCTGGCCATGGCGCCGAGCGCGCCGCGCAGCGCCGTGCGGCCGCGCAGCGCGCGCGCGCGTGCCGCGCGGCGCGCGGCCATGCGCACACCCACGGCCACCGCCGCCAGAGCCAGCAGCGCCGCGGCGATGGCGCCGGCGGTGGCCAGCGCCAGCAGCGGCACGGCGGCGAAGCTCATGGCCGCGCTCACCAGCACCGCGGCCAGCACCGCGATCACGGCAAGGTAGGGCCAGCGCGGCAGGGCGCGTGCCTCGGGTCCCAGGCCGCGGAAGATCGCCGCCGCGCGCACCCGCTCGGTGCGCGCCAGCGGCCAGAGCGTGAAGATCAGCGCGGTCAGCACGCCGTAGAGCGCGGCCTCGGCCAGCGGGGCGGGGCGCAGCACCACCTGCGGGGCCACGGGCAGTTGCTCGGCCAGCAGCGGCGCGGCGATGAAGGGCGCGGTGGCCCCCAGCGCGACGCCGAGCGCGACGCCCAGCGCCGTCAGCGCGCCGATCTGGAACAGGTAGACCGCGAAGATCGTCCGCGCCTCGGCGCCCAGCGTTTTCAGCGTGGCGATGGTGGCGGTCTTGCGCTCCAGATAGCTGCGCACGGCTGCGGACACGCCCACGCCGCCCACGGCCAGCCCGGCGAGGCCCACCAGCACCAGAAACGACCCGATCCGCTCGATGAACACATCCACGCCGGGCGCGGCGCGGCGGCTGTCGCGCCAGCGCGCGCCCGACACGGCCTCGAGCGCGTCGGCGCGCGCCGCATCAAGGCTGGTGCCGGCTGGCAGCAGCATGCGGTATTGCACCTCGAACAGCGTGCCGGGGCCCAGCAGGTCGGAGTCGGCCAGCGCCTCGGTCCGCACCAGCGTGCGCGGGCCGAAGCCGAAGGTGGCGCCGACCGCGTCGGGCTCGCGCACCAGCACCGCGCTCAGCACGAAGTCCTGCACGCCAAGGCGGAAGGTGTCGCCGACCTCCAGCCCCAGCCGGTCGACCAGCAGTCGGTCCATCGCGCCGCCGGGCACGCCGTCCGCGCCCGCGAACGCCTCGGCCAGCGGCATGGGCGGGTCAAGCACCGCCGCGCCGAGCAGCGGGTAGGCGTCGTCCACGGCCTTGACCTGCGTGATCGAGCGGTCGTCGCCCGCCACCGCCATCGACCGGAAATCCACCACCTCGGACACGGCGGTCGCGAAGCCGTCGATCCAGGCGCGCTCGGCGTCGTCGGCGAAGCGGTAGGTCAGGCGCAGCTCCGCGTCGCCGCCGAGCAGCGTCGCGCCCTCTTCGGCGAGCCCGGCATCGATCGCGGCGCGCACCGAGCCCACCGCCGCGATCGCGCCCACGCCAAGCGTCAGGCACATCAGGAACACCCAGAAGCCGCGCAGACCCGCGCGCATCTCGCGCCGGGCGATGCGCGCGGCGACGCGCAGGCTCATTCGGCGGCCCCGGCGAGCGCGCGGGGGTGGTCCTCAGCCGCGATGCGGCCATCGGCGAGGCGCACCACCCGGTCGCAGCGCCGCGCGAGCTCGGGGGCGTGGGTGACCAGAACCAGCGTGGCGCCGTGACGGTCGCGCAGCCCGAACAGGAGGTCCATGATCGTCTCGCCCGTGGTCTGGTCGAGGTTCCCGGTCGGCTCATCCGCCAGCAGGATCGCCGGGCGTGGCGCGGCCGCGCGGGCGAGCGCGACGCGCTGCTGCTCGCCACCCGAAAGCTGCGCGGGGTAATGGTCCAGCCGCGCCCCGAGGCCCACCGCCTGCAACTCCTCCGCCGCGCGGTCGAAGGCGTCGGCGCGGCCGGCCAGTTCCAGAGGCGTCGCCACGTTTTCCAGCGCGGTCATGGTGGGGATGAGGTGGAAAGACTGGAACACCACCCCCATATTCGTGCGACGAAGCCGGGCGAGCGCGTCCTCGTCCAGCGCGGTAAGGTCGTGGCCCAGCGCTTCGACCCGCCCGCCGGTGGCGCGTTCCAGCCCGCCCATGAGCATCAGGAGAGACGACTTGCCCGACCCCGACGGACCGATCAACCCCAGCGTTTCACCCCGCTCGACCCGCAGCGAAATGCCGCGCAGGATTTCGACCGGGCCGGCATTGCCAGCCAGCGTCAGCCGCGCGTCGTCGAGCGAAAGAACGGGGTCTGCCATGGTGTCGGTTCCTGCCTGTCTGCCTGCGTGGGCATATGGTGCCTTGGCCCGGCATGGCAAGCGCTGCGCCGCGGCGGCGGTGCTGGCAACGGGGGTGACGCTGGGGATGGCGCTGCCGGCGGCGGCCGAGCCGCTGCGGCTGGTGGCGCTGGGCGACAGCCTGACGCAGGGCTTCGGCCTGCCCGAGGAGGACGGGCTGGTGCCGCAACTGCAGGCATGGCTGGACGCCGAAGGGCATGACGTCAAGGTGATCAACGCGGGCGTCTCGGGCGACACCACCGCCGGCGGGCGCGCGCGACTGGACTGGACGCTGGCCGAGCCCGCCGACGCGATGCTGGTCGCGCTCGGTGGCAACGACCTGTTGCGCGGGATCGATCCGGCCGAGAGCCGCGCCAATCTGGACGCGATCCTGGCGCGGCTGGGCGAGGAGGGCATCCCCGCGATGCTGGTGGGGCTGCCGGCGCCGGGGAATTTCGGCCCCGAATTCCGCGATGCCTTCGCGGCGATGTATCCGGAACTGGCCGAGGCGCATGGCGCGACGCTCTACCCCGACCTGCTGGCGCCGATGTCGGCACGCGCCGCGCGGGGCGAGCGGTTCGCGGAGCTGATGCAGGACGACCAGATCCACCCGAACGCGCGGGGCGTCGCGGTCATCGTCGAGGAGCTGGGACCGGCGGTGGTCGAGTTTCTGGACAGCCTCGGCGCGGAGGATGGTGCCTGAGCGTGTCCGTCGCGCGTCATCCCCCGCGCCCCCGGGCCGCGCTCCCGCCCACCCACCCCGCGCGCCCCGGGGGCGCTCCTCGGGCACCGGGTTTCGCTCTTTCGCCCGGAGCCGGCGGCGGGTAACACGCGACAAGCCGTCCACCGGAACCACCATGAGGCCCCTGCGTGAGCTGGTACGACAATCTCTTTGCGCTGATCGACATGCGGTCCTTCACCTCGATCTGGTTCTGGTTCGTGCTGGCGGTGACGTGGTCGACCGCGTCGCATTTCACGCTGGGCGTTCCCTACGATCTGGTCGCGCGCGCCCGACGCAAGGGCGGGCAGGCAGCCGCCGACGCCGAGACACTGGCGCATATCCAGGTGCGCCGACGCATGGCCGTGGTGCGCAGCCTCGGCCACTGGCTGGTGGCGTTCTGGGCGGCGGTGCTGACGGTGCTGATGATGCTTGGCTTCGGCTACGGGGTGGAGCTTGCGCAGGCGCTGTTCCTGCTGGGTTTCCCGCTCAGCCTGACCGGTTTTCTTGGCTTGCGCGCCGCGGCGTGGATCGAAGCCCACGACGCGCGCGGCGAGGTGCTGTGGAAGCGGCTGGCGCGGCTTCGCTTCTGGACGCAGGTGATCGGCATGATCGCGATCTTCGTCACCGCGATGTGGGGGATGTGGTCGGTGATGACGATCCGGGTGCTGAGCTGACCGGGTGCTGAGCTGACCGGGTGCTGAGCTGAGCGCCGCTGTGCCGAGGTGAGCAAACCCGCGCAAGCCCCCGCGTTGCTGGGGCGCCCATCATCAGCGCCTTGACCCGGACCGCGGGCCTAGACCGTTTTCAGCCGGCGTCGCGAAGGGGTCATCGGGATACCCGACACCCGTCAGGCACAGGCCCTGCGGGGGCGCGACAGGGCCGCACGCCGCGCGGTCGCGCGCGGCCAGCGCTGCCGCTACATCGTCGGGGGTCCACGCGCCGGCGCCGACGCGCTCCAGCGTGCCGACGATGCTGCGCACCTGGTTGTGCAGGAACGAGCGCGCACGCAGGTCGAAGCGGACTTCCATCCCGTGCGGGACCGGGCGCGCCGAGATCCGAAGCGCATCGAGCGTCTTGACGGGCGAGGCCGCCTGGCACTGGCTGGCGCGGAAGGTGGTGAAATCGTGATGCCCCACCAGATGCGCCGCGCCCGCGCGCATGGCGTCGATGTCGAGCGCATGGCGGATGTGCCAGACCTGCCCCGCCGCCAACGCCGGGCGCGCGCGCCGGGCGAGCACGCGGAAGCGGTAGCGCCGCTCGATGGCCGAGAACCGGGCATGGAAGGCGTCGTCCACCGGCGCTGCGGCCAGCACCGCCACCGGGTGCGGGCGAAGGTGGTGGTTCAGCGCCTCGGCCAGCCGGAACGGATCCCAGTCGCGGCGCAGATCGACATGGGCGACCTGCGCGGTGGCGTGGACCCCGGTGTCGGTGCGCCCGGCGGCGGCGATGGCCGGCGCGTCAGGCTCGAGCCGCGCAATCGCGGCCTCGACCGCGCCCTGCACCGATGGCAGGTCGCGCTGGCGCTGCCAGCCCCGGAAAGGACTGCCGTCATATTCGATCTTCAGCGCGTAACGTTGCATGGTGCGCGGGCTAGCGCATCGCGGCGCGGGCGGGAAGCCCGCTCAGACCTCGCCGCGCAGGATCTGGTCCATGGTGATCGAGGGTTGCGCGCAGCCGGCCTCGCCCACGATGCGCGCGGGCACGCCCGCAACGGTCGTCTTGGGCGGCACATCCTCGAGCACCACCGACCCGGCGGCGATGCGCGAGCACGCGCCCACGGTGATGTTGCCCAGCACCTTGGCGCCCGCGCCGATCAGCACACCGCAGCCGATCTTCGGGTGGCGGTCCCCGTCTTCCTTGCCGGTGCCGCCCAGCGTGACCGAATGCAGCATCGAGACGTTGTCGCCCACCGACGCGGTCTCGCCGATCACGATGGAATGCGCGTGGTCGATCATGATGCCCCGCCCGATACGCGCGGCGGGGTGAATGTCGATGCTGAACAGCTCGGACATGCGCATCTGGATATACGAGGCGAAATCGGTGCGCCCGCGACTGTGCAGCCAATGCGCGATCCGATGCGCCTGCACCGCCTGGAACCCCTTGAAATACATCAGCGGCTGCAGGAACCGGCTGCAGGCCGGGTCGCGTTCATAGGTGGCCACCAGATCGGCGCGCGCGGCCTCGCCGATGGCGGGGTCGTCGGCGAGCGCCTCGTCGGCGATCTCGCGCAGCACCTGCTCGCTCATCTCGCCCGAGGCCAGCTTGAGCGAGAACCGGAACGCAAGCGCCTTCTCCAACGTCGCATGGTGCAGGATCGAGGAGTGGATCATGCCCCCAAGGAGCGGCTCGGCCGCCACGGCGGTCTCTGCCTCGGCGTGGATGCGATCCCAGACCGGATCGAGCGTGCTGAGTGCGGGCCGCGTGCTTTTCATGTGAGCGTCCTCCAACGCGGGTCTGCAGGATATCTAGGCAGCGGCGCGCGCATGTAAAGCGCCCGGCACGGCGCGGTGTGTCACGCTGCGGGGGATTTGCGCTGCGTGTCGTCCTGTTCCAGCAGCGGCTCGACGTCGCGCGCGTCGAACAGCTGGCCCATGCGCTCGGTGGCGGCCATCAGCATCGCCTGTTCCCAGTCGGCAAGCGCGTCGAAGCGGCGGATGAACCGGTCATGCAGCGGGTCGGGAGCGGCATCGAGCTGTGCGCGTCCCGCATCGGTCAGGATCACCCAGACCATCCGCCGATCCGCCTGCCGACGCTCGCGGCGGACGAAGCCGCGCGCCTCGAGCCGGTCGATCTGCGCGGTGACGGTCGCCTGCGACACGCCCAGCCGCCGGGCGATGTCGCGCGGCAGTTCGTGGCCGGTATCGACCAGCGCGTGCAGCACCAGCATCTGCGCGTTGGTCAGCCCCGAATGGCGCGCGATGGCGCGGTCATTGGTCGAGATCGCGCGCAGGATCCGTCTGAGCGCGATCAGGGTTTCGTCGGCACGGCTCTTCACGCGATATCCTCCTCAACACGTCCCTGTTTGCCCCGCGCCCGTGTTGCTGGTCAAGCACAAGGGCACCGCGCCCGCCGGAGACACTTCGCATATATAATGATTAGGTATCCAAAACAAAAATTTTCAAGATGCCCGGAAAAGGGGCGGGTGGATCGGCCTAGATGCGCACAAACAAAGCGGAAAATCGTCAAGAACCCTCTATTTTCCGCGCGGGTTGCAATGAGCTGCCCCTCGCATATATATCGGTCAACGAAGCAAAAACAGCGGGTAACACAGTCATGGGTCGCCAGATTCGCACAATTATCGAAACATCCAAGGGCACGCTGCGCCTGCGCAAGCCGACCAAGGGCGATGGGTCCGATGTCTGGGCGCTGATCGGGCGGTGCAAGCCGCTGGACGAAAACTCGATGTACATGAACCTGGTGCAGTGCGACCACTTCGCCGACACCTGCGTTCTGGCCGAGCATGACGGCGAGGTCGTGGGCTGGGTGTCGGCGCATATTCCGCCCGGGCGCCCGTCGACGGTCTTCGTCTGGCAGGTCGCAGTGTGCAGCTCGATGCGCGGAATCGGCCTTGGCGGGCGGATGCTCAGCGCGCTGCTCGACCGCACCGCCTGCGCCAAGGTCTCGCAGCTGGAAACCACGATCACGCGCGACAACGATGCGTCATGGGGGCTGTTTCGCGGGTTTGCGAAGCGCCTGGGCGGCGATCTGACCCACGCGCCGCATTACGAGCGCGAGGCGCATTTCGACGGCGCGCATGACACCGAGCATCTGGTGACGATCGCGCTCGACTCCGCCGCCGATCGCAAGGCTGCCTGAGCCCGCACTCGTCCCGCACCGACACGCGACGCGGCCTCCGCACGGGGCCGCGTCCGTGTCTCACCCCCGAATTCCGCAACCAGAGAGGTTGATCTCATGACCACCGGTCACACGAACATCTACGAACGCCGCGAATCCGAGGCGCGCAGCTACTGCCGCAGCTTCCCGGTCGAGTTCGTCTCTGCCCGCAACGCCACGCTCACCGACAGCGAGGGCCGCGACTACACCGATTTCCTGGCCGGGTGCTCGTCACTCAATTACGGGCACAACGACCCCGACATGAAGGCCGCGCTGATCGAGCACATTGCCGGCGATGGCATCACGCACGGGCTGGACATGCACACCGATGCCAAGCGCGCGTTCCTCGAGACGTTCGAGCGCGTGATCCTGCGCCCGCGCGCGATGGAGCACAAGGTCATGATGACCGGACCCACCGGCACCAACGCGGTCGAGGCCGCGATGAAGCTTGCCCGCAAGGTCACCGGGCGCGAGACCATCGTGGCGTTTTCCAACGGTTTCCACGGCATGACCATGGGCGCGCTGGCCGCGACCGGCAACGCCGGCAAGCGCGGCGGCGGCGGCATGGCGCTGCATGGCGTGGTGCGGATGCCCTATGAAGGCGCGATCGAAGGCGTCGACAGCCTCGCCTATATCGAGGCGATGCTCGACAATCCCTCGGGTGGGATCGATGCGCCGGCGGCGTTCCTGATCGAACCCGTGCAGGGCGAGGGCGGGCTGAACGCCGCGAGCCCCGAATTCCTGAAGGGAATCGCGGCGCTGGCAAAGAAGCATGGCGCGCTGCTGATCGCCGATGATATCCAGTCGGGCATCGGGCGCACGGGGCCGTTCTTCAGCTTCGAGGGCATGGGCGTGACCCCCGACCTGATCCCGCTGGCGAAGTCGCTGTCGGGGATGGGGCTTCCCTTTGCCGCGTTGCTGATCCGCCCCGATCTGGACATCTGGAAGCCCGCCGAACACAACGGCACCTTCCGCGGCAACACCCATGCCTTCATCACCGCCCGCGTGGCGCTGGAAAAGTTCTGGACCGACGATGCGTTCCAGAAACGGACCGAGGCCAAGGCGGCGGTGATCACCGAGCGGCTGAAACGCATCGCCGCGATGATCCCCGGCGGCCGGGTCAAGGGGCGCGGCATGATGCAGGGCGTCGATGTCGGCTCGGGCGAGCTGGCCGGCGCCGTCTGCGCGCGCTGCTTCGCGCATGGGCTGGTGATCGAGACCTCGGGCGCGCATGATGAGGTGGTCAAGGTTCTGGCACCGCTGACCATCCCGCAGGCGCAACTCGACGCCGGGCTTGACACCATCGAAGCCGCGGTGCGCGCCGAACTGACCGAAGCCAGCCCCATTGCAGCGGAGTAAGCCCCTATGATCGTTCGCGATTTCCACGAAGCCAAGACCACCGACCGCCGCGTTGCCGCCCAGCAGTGGGAGTCGGTGCGGCTTCTGCTGGCCGGTGACGGGATGGGGTTCAGCTTCCACATCACCACCATCGCCGCGGGCAGCACGCACAGCTTCCACTACAAGAACCACTTCGAAAGCGTGTATTGCATCGCGGGCAAGGGCACGATCGAGGATCTGGCCACCGGCACGGTCCACCAGATCCGCCCCGGCGTGATGTATGCGCTCGACCAGCACGACAAGCACACCATCCGCTGCGATGACGAGCTGGTGCTGGCCTGCTGCTTCAACCCGCCCGTGACCGGGACCGAGGTGCACCGCGAGGACGGCTCCTACGCGGCGGCCGACTGACCACGGGACATTCACAACAGGGCGCGCGGGTGAAAAGCCGACAGCGCGCAAGATGATGGCACATACTGTCGAAAAGATCGGTGGAACCTGCATGAGCCGCAGCGGCGAATTGCTGGACACGCTCTACAAGGGTGAACGCCCGGACGCCGAGATCTACAACCGGATCTTCGTGGTTTCGGCCTTCGGCGGGATCACCAACCTGCTGCTGGAGCACAAGAAAACCGGCGAGAGCGGGGTCTACGCGTCGTTTGCCAATGACGATGCCGGTTCCGGCTGGTCCGAGGCGCTGAACGCCACCGGCGCCGAGATGATGCGCCTGCATGGCCAGATCCTGACCCATGCCGGTGACCGCGAGCGCGCCGACGCCTTCGTGCGCGACCGGATCGAAGGCGCGCGCGCCTGCATGATCGACCTGCACCGGCTGGGCTCTTACGGGCATTTCCGCATCGACAACCAGATGATGACGCTGCGCGAACTGCTCTCGGGACTGGGCGAGGCGCATTCGGCCTTCGTCACCTCGCTGCTGCTGCAGCGCGCGGGCGTCAATGCGCGCTTCGTCGACCTCACCGGCTGGCGTGACGAGAACCAGCCCTATCTTGAGGACCGCCTCACCAGTGCGCTGGCGAATATCGACCTGGCATCCGAGCTGCCGATCGTCACCGGCTACGCGCAATGCCGCGAGGGGCTGATGCGCGAATACGACCGCGGCTATTCCGAGGTGGTGTTCGCCCATATCGCCGCGCTCACCGGCGCGTTCGAGGCGATCATCCACAAGGAGTTCCACCTGTCCTCGGCCGACCCCAAGGTCGTGGGGCTCGATGCGGTGCGCAAGATCGGGCAAACCAGCTTCGACGTGGCCGACCAGCTGTCGAACATGGGCATGGAGGCGATCCACCCCAACGCCGCGCGCATCCTGCGCCGCGCCGATGTTGCGCTGCGCGTCAAGCATGCGTTCGAGCCCGAGGACCCCGGCACGCTGATCGGCCCCGACGGCGGCGCTCCGGGCCGCGTCGAAATGGTCACCGGCCTGCCCCTGCAGGGGTTCGAGGTCCACGAGCCCGACATGGTGGGCGTCAAGGGCTACGACGCCGCGATCCTCGAGGCGCTGACCCGGCACAACATCCGGATCGTGTCCAAGATATCGAACGCCAATTCGATCACGCACTGGCTCGATGCCTCGCTCAAGTCGATTCGCCGGGTGGAGCGCGACCTGAGCGCGAAATACCCCAACGCCGAGATCACCACCCGCCCGTTGGCGATGGTGTCGGTCATCGGCTCGGACCTGAGCGATCTGGCCATCGCCCGGCGCGGGCTCGAGGCGCTGGAGGCGCAGGGCATCCGCCCGCTGGCGCTGCAGCAGGGCATGCGCCGGATCGAGGTGCAGTTCGTCATCGCCCGCGAGCGTATGGATGACGCCGTCGCCACCTTGCACAGGGTGCTGATCGAAGAGGACGCCGAACCGCGCGCTGATCACCCTGCGGGCAGGGCGCCCGCTCCGACGGCGATCGCGGCGGAGTGAGCATTGCGCTTTCCGCGAACAGGACAACGCCCGCCATCCGGCGGGCGTTTTCCTGTGCTCAGGTGATCACATCCGGCGCCGTGCGCCCGGTGCGCGCGGCGATCCCGGCCAGCGCCTCGGCTGCGGCGATCACCGGGGCGAGCGCGGCTTGCGGGTCGTCGTCCAGCCCGTCGGGGCCGGGGGCGAAGCGTTCCAGATAGACGCGCAGGGTCGCGCCCTCGGTGCCGGTGCCCGAGAGCCGCAGCACCAGCCGCGCGCCGCCCTCGAACCCGATCTGCAGCCCTTGTGCGCGCGCGACCGAGCCGTCGACCGGGTCGGTGTAGGCGAAATCCTCGGCGCTCTGGACGGTCAGCCCCGCCGCGTCGGTGCCCGGCAGGTCGGGCAGGCGGGCGCGCAGATCCTCCATCAGCGCGGTGGCGATGGCGGTGTCCAGCGCCTCGTAGTCATGGCGCGAGTAGTAGTTGCGCCCGAACTCGGCCCAGTGCGCGGCCATGATCCCGGCCACGCTCTCGCGCCGCGTGGCCAGGATGTTGAGCCACAACAGCACCGCCCACAGCCCGTCCTTCTCGCGCACATGGTCCGAGCCGGTGCCGGCGGATTCCTCGCCGCACAACGTCGCGCGCCCGGCGTCGAGCAGGTTGCCGAAGAACTTCCACCCCGTGGGCGTGGCGAAGCAATCGAAGCCGCGCGCCGCCGCCACCCGGTCTACCGCCGCCGAAGTCGGCATCGACCGCGCCACGCCCGTCAGCCCGCGCGTGTAGCCCGGCGCCAGATGCGCGTTCGCCGCCAGCACCGCCAGGCTGTCCGACGGCGTCACATAGACCCCGCGCCCGACGATCATGTTGCGGTCCCCGTCGCCGTCCGAGGCCGCGCCGAAATCGGGGGCGTCGGCGGCGAACATGGTGTCCATCAGATCGCGCGCCCAGACCGGATTCGGATCCGGATGCCCGCCGCCGAAATCGGGGAGCGGCACCGCGTTGACCACCGACCCCGGCGCCGCGCCCAGCGCGCCTTCGAGGATGGCGCGCGCATAGGGGCCGGTCACGGCGTGCATGGCATCGAAGCGCAGTTGAAAGCCCGACTCAAGAAGTGCGCGGATTGCCTTGAAATCGAACAGTTTCTCCATCAGCGCGCGGTAGTCGGCGACGGGGTCCACGACTTCGACCACCATGTCGCCCAGCCGCGCCTCGCCCGGCGTTGCCAGATCGCAATCGGCGATATCGAGGATGCGATACTCCTGCAAAGCCCTTGTTTCCGCGAAGATTCTTTCGGTGATCGCCTCGGGCGCCGGGCCGCCATTGGCGCCGTTGTATTTCACGCCGAAATCCTCGGCCTCGCCGCCGGGGTTGTGGCTGGCCGACAGGATGATGCCGCCATCGGCGCCGCGCAGCCGGATCAGGTTGGACGCGGCGGGCGTGGACAGAAGCGCGTTCTGCCCCACGATCACCCGCGCCGCCCCCGACGCCGCGGCCATCTTCGCGATCACCTGCGCGGCGCGGTCGTTGAAGAACCGCCCGTCGCCGCCCAGCACCAGCGTCTTGCCCGACACGCCGCCGATGGCGTTCCAGATGCTCTGGACGAAGTTCTCCAGATAGCCCGGCGCCATGAACACGCGCGTCTTCTTGCGCAGCCCCGAGGTGCCGGGTTTCTGCCCGTCGATGGGCGCGGTGGGAACGGTGCGGATCATGGGCGGGCCTCCGGTGGGTGCGGGTCGTCGAACGCGGCGGCAGAGTCGCGCAACGCGGGCGCGGCTGCAAGCGCGCTGACCGACAGCGGCAGGCGGCGGCGCCAGTTGGGGTGCTCGAAGATGGTGCCGGGCAGGTTGGGCTGTTCCATCACGCCGCAGATATCTTCGGCCTGGAACGCCACCAGCGGCGCGGGCGTGCGCGCAAGATGCGCGTGCAGCGCGACCGGGTCGGCGCCGTTCGTGCCGGCGGCGGCGTCGAAACTGGCGACATCGGCGCGGCGGGCGGCGCGGGCGGTGTCGGCCTGCGCGGGCGGCATTTCGCCCAGGCGTTCGCGCCAGTCCAGATCGCGGCCCGCGCGCCAGCCCGCCCATGTGGGCAGGTCATGGGTGGAAAAGCTGGTCAGCGCGGCGTCGGAATAGGCGCGCGCGGGCAGGTCGGGGTCGAACATCGCGCAGCGGCAGCCCAGGATCCCAGACGCGCCGAGCCGCGCGCGCAAGCCATCGGGGACGGTGCCCAGATCCTCGCCGATCACGGTGGCGCCGGCGCGCGCGGCCTCGATCCGCGCGACGGCGAGCAGCGCCTCGCGCGGCATCTGGACATAGACGCCGGGCAGGTCGCCCTCGGGGACCCAGAAGGCGCGCTCGAAGCCCAGGATATGATCGATCCGCAAAAGCCGCGCGAAGCGCAGCTGCTGGCGCAGCGTCTCGGCCAGCGCGGCGAAGCCGGTCGCCGCCAGCGCGCGCGGGTCCATCGGCGCCAGCCCCCAGCGCTGGCCCAGCGGCGCCAGCAGATCGGGCGGCGCGCCCAGTGACACGCTGCGCGCGAAGAGCCGGGGCTCGGCCCATGTCTCGGCGCCTGCGGGGTGGGTGCCGACGGCGAGGTCCAGATAGAGCCCGTGCGCCATGTGGCGGGCGGCGTCGCGCGCGGCGCCCAGCTGCCCCTCGGCCTGCCACTGGCACCAGGCGTGGAAGCGCACCGCGTCGGCGTGCGTTCGCGCGAAGGCGTGGGTTTCGGGGCTGTCGGGTGATTGCAGCGCGGCGGGCCAGTCGGGCCAGTAGGGGCCGTATCGGTCCGAAAGCGCCTGATGCGTGGCGAAGTCCTGCAGCGCCGTGCCTTCGGCGGCGCGCCACCGGTCGAACGCCGGATCGCCCGCGAAATCGGCATAGCGCGCGCGCAGCGCCGCGCGCTGGGCGGGCAGGGCGCGCGCATAATCGACCAGCGCGCCGGTGTCGGCGTGATCGCCGCCCGCGTCGATGTGCAACACGTTCCACCGCCGGCGGTGCGAGGGCGCGTAGGGGCTGAAGTTCTGCGGGTCGTCGAAGCCCGCATGCACCGGGTTCAGCCCCAGAAACCCGGCCCCCAGCGGCGCCACTGCGCGCGCCAGATCGGCCAGCGCGGCGTAGCTGCCCGGGCCGGTCTGCGCCCCTTCCCACAGCCCGTAGAGCGGCACGGTCAGCCCCCAGGCGCGCGTCGGGCGCGGCAGGCGCGGCGGGGCGACCAGCAGGGTGGTGATGGTCCCGTCGACCTCGAGTCGGTGGCGGCCGGGCGGGAGCGGGGGAAGCGCACCGGTGCCGGTTTCCGTGCCGCCGTCCTCCAGCACCAGCCGCCAGGCGCGCCCGGGGCGGGGTTGCGCGCCGGGGTCCAGCACCTGCCACGCCGGCGCCGGTGGCAGGGCGGCAAGCGCGGCCTGCGCGTCGGCCTCGGTCGTCACGTCCACGCCCAGTGCGCGCAGCACCGCCAACCGGCTTTCGACCGGGGCGCACTGGTTGCGCCCGGCGCCGTCGACATAGGCCCAGACCACGCCCATTGCGCGGCACAGCGCGTCGATGGCGCTCATGGTGCCGCGCCCGCCCCCGACGGCGCCCCCGACGGCGCCCCCGACGGCGCCCCCGACGGCGCCCCCGACGGCGCCCCCGACGGCGCCTCCGACGGCGCGTCCCGCACGGGGTCCAGCACCAGCGCCGACACCGACTGCGCGGGCACATGCGCGATGGCGGCAAGCGTTTCCGGTTCACCCTCGGGCGCGGCGGTGTTGATGTGGCGCGACCAGATCTGCCCCTCGGGCGGCCTGGGCAGGGCGACATGCATCGCCGCGCCGGCGTTGAAGATCAGGAAGATCGCGTATTCCAGATCGTCATAGGCCGGCGTCCCCGACGCCTTGCGCAGCTCGACGCAGATGTGCCGAAGCTCGGGGTCTTCCCAGTCCGCGGGCGCCATCCGCCGCCCCGAGGCATGCCACCACACCAGATCCTCGGCCCCGTCGGCGCCGCGCGGCTGGGAATGCAGAAAGCGCTTCTGCCGCAGGATCGGATGCGCATCGCGGAACGCGATCAGCTTCGCGGTGAACGCCATCAGCGCGGTGTCCGCGCGCGCCCAGTCCAGCCATGTCAGCGCGTTGTCCTGGCAATAGGCGTTGTTGTTGCCATGCTGGGTGTGGCCGATCTCGTCGCCCGCCAGCAGCATCGGCGTGCCCTGCGACAGCAGCACCGTGGCCAGCATGTTGCGCTTGCGCAGCGCGCGCGCGGCGATGATCTCCGGGTCGTCGCTGGGACCTTCGGTGCCCATGTTGTCTGAAAAATCCTCGCCGTGGCCGTCGTGGTTGGCCTCCCTGTTGGCCTCGTTATGCTTGTGCGCGTAGCTCACCAGATCGTGGAGCGTCATCCCGTCATGCGCGGTGATGAAGTTGACCGAGCTGGTGGCCGAGCGCCCCGAATGGTCGAATTGCAGCGCCGAGCCGGTGACGCGCGCGGCCAGATCCGCCGCCTGTCCCGGATCGCGCCGCCAGAACCGGCGCACCCCGTCGCGGAACTTGTCGTTCCATTCCAGAAACGGGTGCGGGTAGGCGCCCAGCTGATACCCGCCGGGGCCGATGTCCCAGGGCTCGGCGATCAGCTTGACGCGGTTCAGCACCGGGTCCTGCCGGATCGCGGCGAAGAACGCGCCGTTGGGCTGGAAGCCCGCATCGTCGCGCGCCAGCGTCGAGGCCAGATCGAAGCGGAACCCGTCCACATGCATCACCTCGACCCAGTAGCGCAGCGAATCCATCACCATGCGCAACACCATCGGGTGATCGAGGTTCAGCGTGTTCCCGCAGCCGGTGTCGTTGATGTAGTAGCGCGGATTGTCGGGCTGGAGCCGGTAATAGCTGCGGTTGTCGAGCCCGCGGAAGCTGAGCGTCGGGCCCAGCTCGTTGCCCTCGCCGGTGTGGTTGTAGACCACATCGAGGATAACCTCGATCCCGGCGGCGTGCAGCCGTTTCACCATGTGCTGGAACTCGGCGATCTGGCCAAGGCTCAGATAGCGCGGCTCGGGGGCGAAGAAGCCGATGCTCTGGTAGCCCCAGTAATTGGTCAGATCGCGGTCCACGAGAAAGGGGTCGTTCAGGAACGCATGCACCGGCAGAAGCTCGATCGCGGTGATGCCAAGGCGCACCAGATGCTCCACCGCCTCGTCCGAGGCGAGGCCGAGGAAATGGCCCGCATGGTGCACGTCGCGCAGCGCGGTCAGGCCCTTGACGTGGGCCTCGTAGATCACGCTGCGGCTGATGGTGTGGGCGGGCGGACGGTCGTTGCCCCAGTGGAAGGTCGGGTCCTCGACCACGCATTTGGGCATGAACCGCGCCGAGTTGCGGCTGTTGAAGGTCAGATCGCGGGTCTTGGCGCCGGTGTTGTAGCCATAGACCGCCTCGGCCCAGCGCGGGTGGCCCGTCAGCCGCTTGGCGTAGGGGTCGATCAGCAGCTTGTTGGGGTTGAAGCGGTGGCCGTCTTCGGGCGCGAAGGGCCCGTGCGCGCGGTAGCCGTAAAGCTGCCCCGGCACCAGCCCCGGCACGCGGCCATGCCACACATGCCCGGTGCGTTCGGGCAGTGTCAGTCGCGCGATCTCGCGCCGGCCATCGGGCGAGAACAGGCACAGATCGATCGCCGTGGCGTGTTCCGAGAACACCGCGAAATTCACGCCGTCGCCGTCGAATTCGGCGCCGATCCGGGTGTAGCGGCCCCGGGTCATCACGTATCGTGCCATTCAGGCCACCAGCGACTGATAGAGCGCCGCATAGGCGCGGCTCGAGCTTTCCCAGCCCACGGGGTGCTTCATGCCATTGCCCTGCATGCGCTTCCAGGCGGCGTCATCGGCGTGCAGCGCGATCAGTTGCTCCAGCGCGTCGGCCAGCGCGCGCGTGTCGTCGGGGGCGTGCAGGATGCCGGTGGCGACGCCTGCACGCAGCGCGGCGTCGTTGGCGTGGATCACGGTGTCGGCCAGCCCGCCGGTGCGCGCCACCACCGGCACCGCGCCGTAGCGCAGCGCATAGAGCTGCGTCAGCCCGCAGGGTTCGAACCGCGACGGCACCAGCACCGCGTCGCCTCCCGCGAACATCCGGTGCGCCAGCGGCTCGTCATAGCCGATGCGCACGCCCACCCCCGGCAGGCTGCGCGCCGCGCGCGCCCAGGCGGTTTCCAGCGCTCTGTCGCCCGAGCCCAGCAGCGCCAGTTGCCCCCCCGCCGCGACGAAGCCCGGCACCGCGTCCAGCAGCAGATCGAGCCCCTTTTGCTGCGACAGGCGCGAGACGACCACCGCAAGCGGTCCGGCTGCGTCGGGCAGATCGAAGGCGGCGCGCAGCGCGGAGCGGTTGTCGGCCTTGCCGCGCGGGGTCTGGTAGCGCCGGATATGGGGGTCGGTGCGCGGGTCCCACAGGCCCGTGTCGATGCCGTTGAGGATCCCCGACACCACCTCGCGGCGCGCGCGGATCACGCCGTCGAGCCCCATGCCGAAGGCGGGCGTGGTCAGTTCGCGCGCATAGCCGGGCGAGACCGTGGTGATCCGGTCCGCCCCCACCAGCCCGGCCTTGAGCGCGCTGACCTGGCCGTAGTATTCGAAGCCGTCGAGCGTGAAGCGCGCCGGGTCCAGCCCCAGCACCCCCATCCGCGACGCGGGCGCAAGCCCGTGAAAGGCGATGTTGTGGATGGTCATCACCACCGGCACGCGCGTGCCGTCGGCGGCCATGTATTCCGGCACCAGCCCGGCCTGCCAGTCGTGCAGATGAACCACCTCGGGGCGCCAGCCGCCCATCGCGCCGGCGGCGATCCGCGCGGCGGCGCGGCACAGCGCGGCGAAGCGCAGATCGTTGTCGGGCCAGTCGCGGCCGCCCGCGTCCAGATAGGGCGAGCCGTCGCGCGCGAACAGATGCGGCGCGTCCAGCACCAGCGCGTCCAGCCCGTCATGGCGCAGCGCCAGCACCCGCGCCGGGCCGCCGAAAAGGTTGTCGATCGACAGCGCCTCGGAGGCCGGGCCGAGTTTCGCCATCACGCCGGGGTAGCCCGGCATCAGCGTGCGCAGCCCCCATCCGGCATCGGCCAGCGCGCGCGGCAGGGCGCCCACGACATCGGCAAGCCCCCCGGTCTTGACCAGCGGCACGCATTCCGATGCGACGGCGAGCACCGGCCGCGTCATGCGCCGCTCAATCCGGCGCGGCGGCGCGCCGGTCCAGCATCGGCTGGGTGATCAGCGTCACTCCGGTATCGGTCACGCGGAACCATCTGCGATCCTCCTGCGGGTCTTCGCCCACCACCAGCCCTTGCGGAACCTCGACGCCGCGGTCAAGTACCACGCGCGTCAGCCGCGCATGCCGCGCGATAGTTGCGTAGGGAAGCGCCACAACCTGGTCAAGACGGCTGTAGGAATTGCTGTGCACGCCCGTGAACAGCAGCGAATTGCGCACCTCGGTGCCCGAAATGATGCATCCGCCCGAGATCAGCGAACTCAGCGCCAACCCGCGCCGGTCGGGGTCGTCATGGATGAACTTCGCCGGCGGCACGCTTTCCGAATAGGTCCAGATCGGCCAGTTGGTGTCCCACAGGTCCAGATCGGGGTCGAAGCCGGTCAGGTCGATATTCGCCTGCCAGAAGGCATCGACCGTGCCGACATCGCGCCAGTAGGCGGGCGCATCGGCGCGGTGGCGCACGCAGCTGTCATCGAAGCGGTGCGCCATCGCCTTGCCGTTCTTCACCACGTCGGGGATGATGTCGCCGCCGAAATCGCGCCCCGAATTGGGGTCGTTGGCATCATCCATCAGCAACTGGCGCAGGAACCGCCAGCGGAACACGTAGATCCCCATCGACGCCAGTGCGCGGTCGGGATCGTCGGGCATGCCGGGGGGCTCGGCGGGCTTTTCCAGAAACTGCGTGATCCGCCCCGAGGCATCGACATCCATCACCCCGAAGGCCGTGGCCTCCATGCGCGGGACGGTCAGGCAGCCCACGGTGACATCGGCGCCGGTGTCGACATGCTCGCGCAGCATCACCTCGTAATCCATCTTGTAGATGTGATCACCGGCCAGGATCACCACGTAATCAATGCCGTAGCTGTCGATGATGTCGATGTTCTGATAGACCGCATCGGCGGTGCCCTGATACCAGTGCACCGCGTCCACGCGCTGGCTGGCGGGCAGGATGTCAAGGTATTCGTTGCGCTCGGCGCGGAAGAAGCTCCAGCCGCGCTGGCAATGGCGGATCAGCGAATGCGCCTTGTATTGCGTGGCGATCGCCATCTTGCGGATGCCGGAATTGAGCGCGTTGGACAGCGCGAAGTCGATGATCCGGGTCTTGCCGCCGAAATAGACCGCGGGCTTGGCGCGATTGTCGGTCAGCTCCTTGAGCCGCGATCCGCGCCCGCCCGCCAGCACGAAGGCCATGCTGCGCGCGGAAATCCGGTAGGCGCCTGCGTCGTTCATCCCATCCCCCCCTTGGCCGTGGCGGTCAATCGCCCGTGTCGTGCACCAGAAACAGCGTGGCCAGCGGCGGCAGCGTCAGCTCGGCCGACCAAGGCTGCCCCATATGCGCCACGTCCTCGGCCATCACCGCGCCGCCATTGCCGGTGTCCGACCCGCCATAGAGCGCGGCATCGGTGTTCAGCGCCTCGCGCCAGCGCCCCGGGCCGGGCAGCGGGCAGCGCCAGCGACGCGGCTCGGGGGTGAAGTTGCTCACCACCGCCACCGACGGCGCACCGGGGGCGTGGCGCGCGAAGGCCAGCACCGACAGCGCGTCCGCCGCGCCATCGAGCCAGGCAAACCCCTCGGGCTCGCAATCGCGCGCATGGAGCGCGGGCTCGGCGCGGTAGAGCGTGTTGAGGTCGCGCACCAGCCGCTGCAGCCCGGCATTGGGCGGGCGCTCGGCCTCGTCCCAGGCCAGCGCGGCGTCGTGGTTCCATTCGCCCGCCTGACCGAACTCGCAGCCCATGAACAGCAGCTTCTTGCCCGGATGGCCCCACATGAACCCGTAATAGGCGCGCAGATTGGCGAATTTCTGCCAGTCGTCGCCCGGCATCTTGCCCAGCATCGAGCCCTTGCCGTGCACGACCTCGTCATGGCTGATGGCAAGGATGAAGTTTTCCGAAAACGCGTAATCGATGCCGAAGGTCAGCAGGTTGTGGTGGTGGCGGCGGTGGATGGGATCGTGCGCCATGTAGCGCAGCGTGTCGTTCATCCAGCCCATGTTCCACTTGAACCCGAAGCCCAGCC
>LFIK01001119.1_pt1 | contig 20890 bp, 16 predicted proteins | sample 643401 | NCBI WGS metagenome assembly LFIK01 (sample SAMN03777447, study PRJNA286221) | soda lake metagenome | biome: soda lake; feature: Kulunda steppe; material: water; isolation source: sample T5-Br brine of Lake Tanatar-5 | place: Russia: Kulunda steppe | collected 2010-07
TGCCGAGTTGAAATCGATGATCCATAGCGAAAGTTAGCTTAATTGGTATTGTCTGTGATGATTCCCTTGAAATCTACAATTTATTAACCAAAACCTCGAAAATAAGGGGGTTCTGCAAAGCCCTCTTTATAGACTGTTTTTTTCTTTTCCATAAAAGATCTTTCAAACAGAAGTGTATCCCGGAATGGTTTTTGTTTATCTAGAAGCCTGAGTTTGAGTTAAAAAATGTGACGAAAATACCTCCCCTCCTTCGTAAGGAGGGGCCGGGGGTGGTTTATTGCCCTTTATTTAAGTTTGTGAGATTGAAAGTTAACTCTAAGCCTATTTTTTTAGCCACCCCAAAATCACTTCGTGGGAATCGCTTTACTCGGAGCCCCTCCTTGGAAATGAGGGGACTTTTATGCACCACATAAAACAGATTATTAATCGAACTCAGATTAGAAACACCCCTCTTACTCTCCCCTTGATAGGGGAGAATATTTAAAATCTGGATCGTAGAATTTTCAATTTCGAGATATCTTATCATTTCTATTTTCGGATTAAAATCGAATCCTCACCTGTACACCAATATCACTTCGGCGATTCCCATCAATTTGGAGGTTCCCGCTGCTAATTACATTTCGATTTTCGTACACGGTTGTTGCTGCTTTCAGCCAAAAATCGAGCCACGATGCCGCCCTGTAATTAATGACCACATACATTCGCTGTCCTCTGTCGAATAGCATAGAATTTGAAAGAACGTAGAGCAGATCGTTTTCGAACTGGAAAACTCTCGAATTAAAGTCATCCGTATCGAACATGGTAACTCTTGCATCAACCCTAAGGTTGTCAAGTGGATAGAATCGAATATCCTGAAAAATAAGATATCCCCGGCTGGCTTCTTCAGGTGTTGAGCGGGAACGAACCATATCAAAGCGGGTGCGCAGCCTGATTGAAGGATTGACCTGATATTCTACTTGAAAACGAGCTCCGGTTCGTCTGTTCTCTCCCAGAACCCTGAATTCTCTACCCATTTCATCAAAATCTGCATACTCCTCTTCTCGCTCTTTGTATCTCAGCAGAGCATAAAATTGCAAATCACTATTTGGAGTGTACTCTATTAACGCAAGCCAGTCGTGGCCTGAAGTGGGCTGACGCTGCTGAAATCGTGCGGCCGGGAAACGAAACTGATCCATATACGTACTGATTCGGACCTGTGAACTCAGGCTGTGTCTGAGTCCAAGATAGAATCCCTCTTCATTGCCGGGATTACCTGACTGTTCGCCAAAACCTGCACCAAATATGGATTGAAATGTTGGGTCATAATATCGATGGACAGCCACGGCATCGGTTTGAGCTCCCAGTTCAAGTTCTGCGCCGGAAAGTATCCCGTAACCTCCGTTTTCTGTGTACGCCGCTTCGCCAAAAAGGAGTACAGGGCCGGTAAGCAGTCTGTAATCGGCAGAATACCCGCTAAGAGTCTGCCCTTCGAAGTTGTTGATTTGCCAGGGAAGTGTACCCGATTGGACGGGCCGGTCGAAACGGTTGTGAAATCCGGAAACACCAATAAATCCAAAGGGTACCTGAAGCCGGATCCTTCCTCCAAATGTCTCCTGATTTAGATTGAGTCGCCGTTCTTGTTCATTAAGCGTTCTGTGGAATCCACTTTGAGTAGGGAATCTTACATAGGTGTCATCTATTTCGGAGGCGGTTCGTTGTCGATTTGAATAGAAACCGGTGAGTTGTAACCGATTGCCGTATGTAGCGGCTACTCCTCTGAACCCGATCATCTCCTGTGCTGAAGTAAAGGGGCTTATTCCACGTTCATTTTTATTCGGAGTTCGTATCACTTCGCTGCCTTTGCCAAAAGCACCGCCACTCCAAAGCAGCAGACCTTGACCAAAAGCGACACTGTAATCACCGATGATTAAATTTTTGAGCCGACCGTTATCCTGAAGTGCTACATGCCAGGAGGTGTAGTCAAAATCGGCGGGGTGAGCGAGCGGTTCTCCGGGATCTTTATCCTGTGTGAGGTTCAGGGAGAGATGGTTACTGGTGTAACGAAATCGCTGATAATATTTAACAGGACTCCCAACAAATCCTCCTAATGAGTCCGGTCGCTGATATCCGCGCTGCTCTTCTATCACTTTCTGGTAGCGGCTAAATCCTTCAAACCGGCTGTTATCAGTCCAGTATCTGGGGTTCAGATAGAGATCTCTTCCTCGATCCAAACCGGTACTCACCGTCAAATAAGGACGTATCCGGTCGAGTGTTGCTTGCCCGATGCCGGAAACATTGATCAGGTCGTCAACATGCTGAAAGGGTGCCTGGGTATTTCTGTACCGGACAATATTTTGAGCGAGACGGAAATTCAGACCGGGAATCTGAAGCAGAGCGTCAATGTCCGCGCGATTTATATTTAACGGATTGTTAGCCAGATTTTGAAGAAATTCAAGAAGCTCTTCAAGATTCATGTCGGCTTCTTCACTGTCAAACTCTTCAAGGGCACGCTCAATGTCACGCTCTATCCTGGTTTGCGTTGTATCCTGATGCTGAGCAGCTACTTGTTCAGAAAGAAGAAATGCTATTAATATGCATGCCGGGAAAATCCGAAACATGTTGGCTGCAAATCGTTTTGTTTGATATAGTTTTGATGAAGCAGTCATAGCCCGGCCGATTTAAATTCGCAGGGAAAGGTCAAGAGCCGGACTCATGCCGAGTGGGTTATGCTGTTGCAGAGCAAAATTTATGCCCCACCGTTCGCTCCCATATCCAAAGCCAAACGAGTAAGTGGAAGGTTTTGTAGTTATACCTGCCCGTGTAAAGAAAGACGGAAGGACTTCAAACTCTATACCTGTCCTGAATGAAAGTGGAAACTTAATGTCTTTAACAAGCTCAGCAGTAATCTGGGCACTTGAGCCGGGTTTATAACTGAAACCGGCAGCAAACTCCCGGGGGAGGTCTTCGTCGGTGTCTCCATATGTAGGCTGGTTTACATTAGTGGCCCGGGCACCCATCCAAAGTGATTCTGTTATTTCGGCAGCAAGCCCTAAATCTAAACCAAAAGTCCCGGCTGACCCGTAATTTTCACCTTGAAAAACATGAGTATACGACAGTGTTACTCCGTAGTGGAATCGGTCTTGGTTATTTTTATAGGCAAGAAGAAATCGATTCTCATTGAATAGATTAAATCCATACCTGTGAAGTCCGGCTCCAATGGTTCCGAAGTTTGTCTGAACGGTTGCTGCAGCAGCCATATCCGTGATCTCAGATATACCTACATATCGGAACCCATAAAATGAAACGGTCTTTCCTTCCGTTGACAGAAGTGCGCTGTTGTTGAAGACAGACCACTCCGAGCCGGGCAGAGAAACTCCTGTCTGCCCCATGGATATCGGTTTTGCCCCTATAACAGTCTGTGCTTTCAAACCTGAAAAAAGACCAAGGCAGAAAGCCACTGATAATGTTATAATAAAAAGGGATATTATTGAAGTCCTCTTTATCATTCTCAATTGATTTTGCTTTAAGATCTATATTATCTGTATATGAAGGATAAATTTCAAATCGTATTTCTTGTTAACGTTCTGCTTCTACTCACTTTAACCTTTGAAGTAGAAAATTTAAAGGCCCAGGAGCTCAACTGTTCGGTTACCGTAAACGACCGCCAGATCAGTGGAACATCGGCCGAACATATTTCGGAGCTGGCACCGGCTGTTGAAAGATATCTGAATGAAAACAGGTGGACGGATGATCGCTACGAAGAGCATGAGCGAATACGTTGCAACATTCAGATTCTTCTTACGGATGTAGACGGGAATTCAAACTTTACGGCAGAAGCGGTTATTACGGCCAGCCGGCCAATCTACAATTCAAACCGGCAAACAACGCTGATGGTCATTAGCGACAGTGCGTGGAGATTTAACTTTTCCAGGAATAAAAATCTGATTTTTGATTACCTGCAGTTCGACGATTTAACAAGCTTCCTGGATTTTTATGCCTATATCATTTTAGGATACGATTACGACAGTTTTTCAGATTTGGGAGGATCCTCTCATTTTAATTCTGCTCTTAGCGTATTTGAAATTGCGCAGAATACCGGTGCACAGGGGTGGGGAAGGTCGATAGGAGCACAGCGTAATCGTTTTGGTTTGATTAACGATATTACCAATCCATCTTACAGAGATTTGAGAAGCGCATATTACAGGTATCACAGGCATGGTCTGGATCAATTTACACAACAGGAAGAGCTGGCCAGAAATGAGATCGTAGAAGCAATGGACCTGATCAGAGAAAACAAAAGGGTGACCAGCAATAATTACCTGTTTGATATCTTTTTTGGGACAAAATACCTGGAAATTGTTGCAGCACTTCGGGATGCTTCACCACAAGTTCGAACGGCAGCTTACAATATTCTCAGTGATGCAGACCCGGCAAATACATCGGAGTATCGCAGATTGCTCGATTAATGGCGGGCAAGGGGTTACTTGATGAGCGTCATTCGTTTACTCAACACCTTGTCAGTAGTAACTAACCGGTAGAAATAAACCCCACTGGCCAGGGAGCTGCCGTTAAAATCTATTTCGTGATAACCGGCTTGATAACGCTGATCAACAACGGTTTGAATTTTTCTGCCCAGTACATCAAAAATATCAATTCTAACCCTGTCTTCGACCGGTAAAGCAAACTCAATTGTAGTTGCGGGATTAAATGGATTTGGATAGTTCTGATTCAGTGAAACTTCTGTAGGTAGCTCTGAGCCATCCTCACCCGGCTCGATGTGTAGCGTAAATCGGGCGTTTCTTGATTTGGCTGCGGATTTTTGCAGTAACCTGAAGTTAGATTGAGTATTCACTACGGGAGCGGTTTTTCCACGGCCGGATATCTCAAAATCGTAGAAGTTATTTTCCTTCAGATTGATGCGCTCCCCGGTATGATTGTCTTCTAAAATGATTGTCCAGCTATCAGGAATATGTTTAAGTTCAGGCCAGGTCATAGTAACCAATCCGTTGAAGTAATTTCCATCCTTTACAGCACCTGTTTCAATCGGTATTTCAATAGTTTTTCCAAAATCTCGCGGCAGATTATTAATTGCCAGCTCAGTACCATCTGCAAAAAGGGAGTAGAGTTCCAGGTACGAAGTGGCATCAAAGGGGAGGAGACGGTATGCGTCTTTTCGATCTGTTGTAAAACTACCGTTCTCAGTAAAGGTAAAATGCGTTGATGTAGTGTGGAAATTACTTTCGAGTTGAAGTGCAATAACCGGTACATTTTCGTAACGCTGGGGCTGTTTTCTGTAAACACCTCCGGTTGTTTTGTTGGATGGATTGACGGATAATTCCGGGTTTTCACTGTTTGCTTTTACCCAAAATCCCTGGAAAGGTGCAATTTTTCCGCTGCCGTGACTACCCGCTTCACCATTCCAGTACCTATATTCCTGGGCATTCAGATCCCATATATAGAGAACATTGTCCATATTCTCTTTTGTCCACCCCTCTTCGTCCCAGTCGAGTGTTGCTCCAAATGGGTTTCCTGCCATATTCCAGCCTGTATCAGCTTCAGCTGTATATGTTACTGGGAATGTGAAATCGCCTGCCTGGCCATGAAAGTTTTCTTGCCCGGATATAGTAAGAGTTGTTGGAAGTGGATCGTTGTAATCATCATCACCGGGTACATCACCAAACACATAGAAAAAATAGCCTAATCCGGTTTCCGGATTTTCAGTGATAGAGCCCGGCGCTGTCCATCTCTGGTTGTCAGTCGTTAATTCAGGATCGTTTGGATCAACATAAGTTTCATCATACCACATTATGTTTGGCTGTCGGTTCTCGTATGTGCTGCCGGATATTCCCTGAACTGTCAACCCATCAAAAAAGTCCTGAAAAGTAGAAGTAACCGGGGTAGAAAGCATCTTCCATCCGCGCCTGTCCAGGTTTCTTCTGAATTGAAGCCTTCCATTTACATATTCGGCATTAGGAGCAATAAAGTTTCTGCCGGAACTGATAATCAGATCGCCATTTTGAAGTGTGAGATTTCCGTCAACAATAATATCATCGAAAGTTCTGACACCCTCGGTGTTATTGATAACGGCATTTTTCATCTGGGTTAGATTATTAATTTGCTGGCGCTGTAGGTCAGGATAGTCAGCAAAATCTTCTCCAATTCGAATTCCAAAAATGACTGTCCCCTCGCTGGCGTCGATATTTAGAAGATCTAAATTCCCTCTTACAACAAGGGTGTTATTATTTAACTGAAGTTCACCTTCACCTGAAATACTTCTCAAATTATCCAGCGTAATACCGGCATCCTGTTCTAATATGAACGAGTTTCCTTCGGTGATGAGCAGCTCAGATGTATCAATAAAATTTCCTGATGATACGGTAACGTTATTCAGGATTTCCAGCCTATCAGCAAATAAGTTGGGAGTAGTGATAGTTTGGAGAGATTCGCCGTTGAACTGAATAATTGTACCTGTAGTTCTGGCTAAGAAATTTTGCAGCGAAAGGTCGCCGCCAATGGATATCTGGGCATTTGTACCGGAGGCGAATGTGCCATTCCCTGTTAAGCTCCCGCCTATAATTAATCTTGTGTTGTCTTCAATATCTAATGTGCCGTTAATTTCAATTTCACCGGATACGTTAATTGAGTTACCGCCAAAGAGCACGAGCTGACCGCCATCGTCAATCTGCAGGCTTCCAATATTAACATTCAGATCCAAGTCAGGGTAGTTATTCTCACCTCCGGGAATAATTACAAAATCATCGGCTTCCGGTTGTCGGTTTAGGGACCAATTTTCTGCGCGGGTCCAGTCAACCTGAACAGCTTCAGGTCCGCCACCGGGTTGCCAAACAATAGGGTTTGTGATATTAACTCTTGGACGCTGATTTAACTCTGAGCCGTTGTAAGCTGCAACAAATTCAACCAACTCCTGTGTTGTTGAGGCGGTAAGCGTAGCCTGGTACTGACTGCTTTGCGAATTAAAACTTAACGCAGATAGGGTTGCAGCCACCGTACCTGCTGGTTCAACTCTTTGCACAGAAAGTGAAAGGTTACCGGTTAAGTCTGTTAAGACCCGGTTTGAAAACGCGTCACGAAGGATAATAGTAACAATGGCCTGCGCATTGGGATCACTTTCAATCACGTTCGGATTAACGGTGATTTGTGAGTTCGCAGGTACAGGATCTGCTGCAGATACTATAAATGACTGACTGGTACCTGTAAGTCCAAAAACTTCTTCATCTGTGGCGGTTATCGTGATGCTTTGTCCGCTTCTTGTTAAAACCAACTCATGATCTTCAATGAAGCCGTTTGATACGGTAACTGAACCGCCCGATGAGATAACGGAGTTAGATGACAGGTCAACATTTCCGGAATATGAGACAACCCGGTTTAGATTTTCGTCTACGGCCTCGATGGAGATTGGAAACCCCACGCCGGCGGTTTGAATATCTGGATTACCGTTTGTTTCAGGGATTGAAATAATAAACTCGGATACCTGTCCTGAAATAAAATCAACACTGGTTGTGGCTATTAATGAACCATTTTGAAGGGCCGATAAAGTAGCCGTTTCAACGTCAGTTGTTGAGGTAAGAACGGCATTGTAGGTGCCATCGCTGTTATCAGTAGCTTCAACAGATGTTGCATTTTCGGTATTCGTTGAAGTTAAAAGCCCACGGTCTGTATCAATTGTAATTGTTTCACCGCCAGTATTGATTGGGTTGCTAAATGAATCCTTTAACTGAACCGTAATTAGAGCAGAACTTTCTCCATCAGCTACAATCTGGTCTGGATCAGCAAACATCTCCGTGTTATTGAAGTCGACACTGCCCGGTAAAACTGCAAAACGGTCTGAGGTTCCGGAAATAGATGAATTATTTGAATCGGTGGCAGTCAGCGTGTGCTCACCGGAACTGCTCAGGGAAATTGTGTAATTAGAAAGAACTCCATCGGTAAATGCCGGAGTTGTGCCCTCACCCGATAAAAATGTGGAAGTAGAGCTGAGATCGACGGTCCCGTCGTAATCTGTGATTAACGTTCCTTCAGAGTTAACCGCCGAAATTCGAATATCAAAAGTTTCACCGGCAACTTTATCCGAAATCGCTCCACCGTCGGCCGCTTCTATCTGGAAAGTTGAAACATCGCCTTCACCCAAAATCGTAATTTCAGAGCTTACAGCAGAAGAGAGTCCGGCAGATTCTGCGATAATTGTTTTAATTCCTTCTGTATTGAAAGATATATTATCAAAGATTGCAGCACCGGAATTGTCTGTTTGAGCTGTTGTTGTTCCCTGAAGCTGACCTGTGCCCGAGTTTATCATGACGTCCACCGAGACACCGCTTTGAGTGGATGCATTGCCGAACTCATCAAATAGTTGAACCTCTACTGGCGGACTTAAAGTGATATTCTGAGTTCCGGAGCTTGGGACAGTTGTAAACCCAAGTTGCGAAGGAGTGGCCGGCTGAATATCAATGTTGTTGGAGGTGATACTAGTCAGATTTGCTGAGGAGAACACCAGATTGATTGTCCCTGCCGTTTCACTTGAGAGGTTTGAAAACTCTGCAATCCCTTCTTCAGCAATAATGGTAGTCGTTCCTTCTAAATTTCCCGGCCCCTCGTTAATCGTCACTGAAATTTCTGAAGTACTATTGGTGGTCACAAGATTACCAAACAGGTCCAGAAGGTGAATAACAGGCTGTGTTGAAAATGGCTCACCTGCTGTAGCCGTTTCAGATGGCTGGGTAGCAAATACCAGCTCGGATACATTGCGAGGCAATACGGTAATGGTACCGGATGGTACAGTTGTGATATCTTCAAAATTTACCTCAATTTGAGCCGAACCGGTTATTTGAGAACTAATCGTTGCACTTCGAAGATCATTCGAAGGTGTCAGGTTTGGTTGGTTTAATCCGCCAATGATATTGATGAGCGTCCAATCACTTTCATCTGCAAGTGCGACATTCCGAATAAAATTTCCACCAATATCCCGCCCTATGGCATAAACTCTAAGAGTATTTCCGGCCAGTATTTCCTGATCCGCTACAGGACCACCTGATCCGTCAGCTGCATTTTCAACTATTATTTCATTTATACTTCCCGCCACTTTATTGAGATTACCATAGTTTAAATCTGCAGGCCCTGTTGTGCCGGTGTTGGTAATCATCCCATCGTCGGGTATGTTGGTATTGGATGGTCTGAGCTCTAATCCGGAAATGGAGGCTCGCCCAGGCCCTCGCCCTTGTCCACTGGTGCTACTTTGAGTATCTATGGTAAAGGTGACCTCATTTAAAGTGATAGAAGTAAAAGAAATTTCAAGTCTTGTGTTGTTTGAACCAACTCCTTCAGTCAAGATTTCAATATCATCTTCTGTAAGTGCTGTATTCCATTCATATCCAGAGGGCAGAGTAAGTACAATTGTGCCATTTAGTTGAAGCTGCCCTGATTCAGTTTCCCTGATAGTTGGGCCGCTTAAAACGCTGTAATCACCATCCACATTATCAATGGAAAGTCCGGTACCGCCGGATGCACGAATTACGTCCTGTGCACTGGCCAGGCTAAAAAGCCCACCGATGAGCAGAATGGAGAAGAGCTGGATTAAAATTTTTATGGACAGAGAGTTTCTCATACCTTCAAAAAGAGTGAATACCTTGTGCAAATGGGAATAAATTAAGATACAGAGTATGCCTTGTTGAACAGAATTAGAATGCTATTATGTCTGTCAGTAAGATATAATTAATTTTAATGCATTAAATACATGCAATAGCATCTCAAATTAACGAAAAAGTATGAAAGGAATTATACTGGCGGGCGGAACCGGATCGCGGCTTTTTCCGCTTACAAAAGTGACAAACAAACACCTGCTTCCTGTTGGGAACAAGCCTATGATCTATTACCCGATCGAGAAACTGACCGGCGCAGGAGTTACTGAAATTTTGATCGTTACCGGAACAGAACATATGGGAGATGTGGTAAATCTTTTGGGGTCCGGAAAAGATTTTGGATGCAGGTTTACCTATAAAGTTCAGGATGAAGCTGGTGGTATTGCTCAAGCCTTGGGTTTAGCACGAAATTTTGTAGGGAATGATTCGATGGCAGTTATTCTGGGAGATAATATTTTTGAATCTGAACTGACTGATGCTGCAAAAAACTTTGACAGCAGAGGAGCCCAAATCCTGATTAAAGAGGTTGATGATCCGGAGCGCTTTGGAGTTGCAGAAATTACCGGAGATCAGATCAAAGGGATAGAGGAGAAGCCGAAACGTCCAAAATCGAATTTTGCGGTGACCGGAATTTACTTTTACCCGCCGGATGTGTTTGATGTGATTGAAAACCTGGAGCCCTCTGATCGCGGTGAGCTGGAAATTACCGATGTGAACAATTACTACATTCACAACGGACGGATGACATACTCGGTTATGGAAGGTTGGTGGACAGACGCCGGTACGCCGGACTCCTACAAAAAGGCGAATGAATTAGCATCAAAAACCTTTTGATATGAAGTTTTTGATAACAGGTGCCCGTGGTCAGCTTGGGAAGGAGTGGACGCAGTTCTTTAAATCTAAAGGAATAGCATTTGAAGCTTTTGGATCCGCGCAGATGGATATTACAAACTGGGAGAATGTTAAGGAAAGAGTGGAGTTGTGCCGGCCTGATGTAATAGTAAACTGTGCGGCCTACACGAATGTGGATGAGGCTGAGGAACGGGAAGGAACTGCATTCTCTGTAAATGAAAAGGGAGTAGAGAATCTGGTAAAAATCTGCTTAGAAAAGGGCATTAAATTGGTTCATTTCAGTACCGATTATGTTTTTTCCGGCCGCGCGGAGGATGAGAAACTTTTTCCTCGGGGGTATAAAGAGGAGAGCGAAACAGATCCCATCAACACGTACGGCAAATCAAAAAGAGCCGGTGAAGTTACACTGATGAAAAGCCAGGTCGATTTTCTTTTGATCCGGGTGTCCTGGCTTTGTGGTCCGTTTGGTAACAACTTCGTAAAAACCATGCTTCGTCTTACGGAAAACAGGTCTGAACTCTCGGTTGTAGATGATCAGAAAGGAAGCCCTTCATTTACGTTTGACGTAGTCGAGAAAACGTTTGAACTCTTGAATAAAGGTAAATCGGGAGTATATCACATCAGCTCTAATGGAAAGATTTCATGGGCTGATTTTGCTGAAGAGATTTTTAATCAATCCAATATTGAAATTAACCTGAATCGAATTCCTTCATCTGAATTTCCTACAAAAGCTAAGCGTCCTGCATTTTCACTTCTATCAACTCAAAAATTGGAACAGGAAGGATTAAAAGTACTTGCTTGGAAAGACGGATTGTCGGTTCTTTTAGAGAAACTAAATAGTTCATCATGAAATTTGAAGAGACACCGTTACACAACGTTTGGCTGATGAAGCCGGATCGATTTAAAGACGATCGGGGAGAGTTCCTGGAAACCTTTCGGGTTGAGCTTTTTAAAGCGCAAGACCTGGAGTTTGAGTATGTGCAGGATAATATCTCGGTATCAAAGAAAGGTACAATCAGAGGATTGCACTATCAGCTTCCGCCAATGTCGCAGGCAAAACTTGTGATGGTTCCTGCCGGGGAAATTTTAGATGTTGCCGTAGATATCAGACAGCATTCACCCACTTACATGCAGCACTATTCGGCAATTTTAAGCAGTGAAAATCGACAAATGATGTTTATTCCCTCAGGTTTTGCACACGGTTTTTCAGTTTTATCCGATGAAGCAACTGTTTACTATAAGTGCAACAATTACTACAACAAGAAACTGGAAAGGGGAATAAAGTGGGACGATCCGGATTTAAAGATCAATTGGAAAGTGGATGGTCCGATTTTATCAGACAAAGACAAAAATCTCCCTTTTTTGAATGAAATGGATGAACAGGACCTGTTCTAAACACACAAGAGAAATTAATACTGAGATAAATGAAATTAATTATAACCGGCGGTGCAGGGTTTATCGGTTCAAACCTGATACTTTATCTGCACGAGAACAATCCTGATGTTGAAATTTTAAATCTGGATAAGCTTACCTATGCATCCGATATCAACTATCTTGCTCCACTGAAACAGTCGGGGCGCTACCATTTTAAAAAGCTTGATCTTGTGGACAGAAATGCGGTGAAGGATGCCGTAAAAAACTGGAAGCCCGACGGTGTGTTTCACCTGGCGGCAGAATCCCACGTTGATAACTCTATCCAGGGACCCGAGCCGTTCATTCTCTCCAATGTGGTGGGCACATTCAATATCCTTGAAGAGTGCCGTCAGTTATGGAATAGCATTGAGGCTGAAGAAGAGTCCAAAAAACGGTTTTTGCATGTGTCTACTGATGAAGTGTATGGCACACTCGGTGAGACCGGTTCGTTTACGGAAACCACTCCTTATGCACCTAACTCACCCTATTCGGCATCAAAAGCGGGCAGTGATATGATTGTGAGATCATACTTCCACACCTATGGTATGAATACCGTTATCACGAACTGTTCCAACAACTATGGACGTCATCAGCACGATGAGAAACTAATTCCAACCGTGATTAGAAAAGCCCTGGCACACGAACCGATTCCGGTTTATGGAAATGGAGAGAACGTCCGCGACTGGCTGCACGTGGGAGATCACTGCAAGGCGCTTGTTGAGGTTTTCTTCAATGGAAATAAGGGAGAGGTCTACAATATTGGCGGTGACAACGAGTGGAAAAATATTGAGCTGGTTCATCACATTTGTGATATCCTGAACTGCGAAAAAGGTAACGGGCCGGAGGGTGACTACAAAAACCTGATCTCTTTTGTAACCGATCGTTCGGGCCACGATTTCCGCTATTCTGTTGATGCATCAAAAATCAAATCCCAACTAAATTGGGCGCCATCCCAAGACTTTGACGACCTTCTCACTAGAACCGTGAAATGGTATATAGAGCGATATAAATCAACGTGATTTAGAAAAGGCTAAATTGTGGTTAGAATTCTCCCCTTCTTATGAAGGAGGGGCAAGGGGTGGTTGGAGTGAAGATTAATGATTTATTATCCTCTCAAAACTTAATCAACGGCGACTACCACTAATTCCGGGGATTTTTTTGAGATTGATGTCGATCTATGATAAACCAGCTGTACACTTGATTAAAGCTGATTCTATTCCCGCAGATCCTTGATCAAAGGATCATCATCCGAAAGCTTCTGTATAGTTCCATCCGGTTCAATCATAAATGCCCCCATACCGGCAAAAGCCGCAACTCTTTCACCTCTCTCCATAGCTGTCAACACGTCTACCGGAGATGGCATTGGGTTATCAGGAACTTTGAGTGCTATTGATACAAAATTATCCGGTCTGTCAATTGGAAAATTAATAAGAGAATGAATAAATCGGGTTCGACTAATAATTTTACTATCAGCTCTGGTAAGAGTATACATGATATCATTCCCTACTAGAGTAGCGTTATTGCAGATCTGTTTTGGGGACGCAAAGGCAGTAAGTTGATTTCTGGGAAAGGGTAAAACTGCATACCTGAAAACCTCTGCTTCAAATTTATCAGCCTCACTCCTGAACTCTTCAAAGTCTCCCATTACTTCCAAAAGTGCATGTGCGGCAAGTGTGTGATGTGATGAGGCAACCCTTCGGAAGTCAAAATGATCAAAACTTAAAACCTCTCCATTTGGGCCGACTATTACCCTATAAGTAAGTATAAACTCACCGTTGCTCTCAATTTCACCAAAACTGAAAGCCCAGCCATCGTCATAAGGCCCGCCGGCATATAGCTTTGGAATATCATCCGATCCGGTTTGTTGATGAATGACTCGAACAGCGATATCAAAGGCTGAATGATAACTGTAAAGCATTTGGCCTACGGATGAGGTCCATTGGATGAACTGTTCCTCATTCACATCCTGACTTTGAACTTCTGCCGTTAATATCATCGAGAGTAGTGCGAGACAGATAAACTTTACGGGTCTATTGTTAATTTTGCAGATGCTCATTTGAAGGAATATTTCGGTTTCGCTTAAAATATATAAATTGCATAGAACCCGGGCTTTAAAATCAGAAAGCTATTTAAAACAATGGATTTAACATTTGTGTGCCAGGGATCTTTAAAATGAGTCGATCTCTGTGCTGATCCAATATTTATCAAAAAATCACTTCTGTATGGAACTCCCCGTGTTCTCCAAAGGGATCAATCGACCCGGGAAGTGAGCGGACGAATTGACGATTGAAAAGGGTTCCCGTTTTAATCACTGACCTGTACTCATCAGCCACACTGCGTATTCGAATTTCTACATTTTGATCATCAAGTATGGTAAATAGTTCTACCGGTGATTTCTCCCAAATCGGGAAGTGAGTTTTAAATCCCAACCTTCCAAATTCCTGTTCTCTCCATTCCCGGATATCCTGCAAATGAATATCCCCGAATATCACCTCCTTGATATGGAAAGGCGCAGCAGCGAACTCAATTTTTAGTGCTGATAGGTACGACCTGTTATCAACCGGGTGAGAGAGCGGGATCGTGAGGAGCGGGAGTTCCACTTTCAATGCCTGCCTCTGGATTCTGCTGATGGGGATTTCCTGATAGGGGACTATACCGGTTTCATCATCATACGTGGTAACCAAAACAGGGGCCGGTCGATTTTGATTCTGCCATTCTAATAATGCGAGATAGGCATCCTTACCGCCACTCCAGAACAGTATAGGTTTTTCAGGCTTTGGATTTGTAGATTGCATGGCTAATTTCCACGGAATGATCGGGTTACTACCCCTGTTTGAATCACAAATATAAATATCAAACTACAAAAAGATTTATCGATGAGTAAAAAACAGTATTGGCTGATGAAGTCTGAACCGGATGCGTACAGTATCGACGACCTGAAGCGCGACGGACAGATTAGATGGAGTGGTGTGCGAAATTATGAAGCACGTAACATTATGAGAGATAAAATGAATATCGGTGATCGTGCCTTTTTTTACCACTCTAACGTAAAACCACCGGTTATTGCCGGCGAGATGGAGGTTTGCACCGAGCCCTATCCCGATCCGCTTCAGTTTGACCCGGACAGTAAATATTTTGATCCGAAAAGCAGTGAGAGCGACCCACGCTGGCAACTGATTGATGTTAAGTTTGTTCAGAAGTTTGAGAATCCGGTAACGCGCGATGAACTGAAAGAGCATGAAGATCTGCTCGAGATGCAGCTTTTTAAACGGAACAGACTCTCCATTACCGAAGTGACGGAAGAGCAGTACAAAAAGATCTTAAAGCTGGCCGGCGAGTAGTCCTTCTCTGCCGGTGATTTACTGGACCCGGATAATTTTCCCGGATAGGGGTGCTAATAATGTAAATTCTTTTGTAGAACTGTAGAACTGCCTACCCAATCCCAAAAAACTCAGCCTTTTTCTTAAAGTAGGGTTTGAATACTTTTTTCAGGGATCTGTGCTCAGGCTTTGAAAGATCGGTGTCGGTTCGGACAATCTGCCAGGCGTCATTTTTTGCTTTCTCCAGGGTAAGCCGGTCTTCAAGGATGTCTCCAAATTTAAATTCGGGCAGGCCACTCTGCTTTGTGCCAAGAAAATCTCCGGGTCCGCGAAGCTTTAAATCCGCTTCCGCAATTTTAAATCCGTCGGTGGTGTCGATCATCATCTTCAGGCGATAGCGTCCGTCTTTGCTGAGTTTTTGCCCGGGCATCAGAATACAGTAGCTCTGCTTTCTGCCCCTCCCGATACGTCCGCGAAGCTGGTGAAGCTGAGAGAGTCCGAACCGCTCGGCATGTTCAATAATCATGATAGAGGCATTGGGTACGTCTACTCCTACTTCAATTACCGTCGTGGAGACGAGTATATCAATTTCACCTTCTGAAAAACGTTTCATAATGCCATCTTTCTCCTCAGGTTTTAACCTTCCGTGAAGAAGGCCGATCCGGAAATCGGGAAACCTACGCTTCAGCTTTTCAAAACCCATAGTGGCATCTTTCAGGTCCATCGCCTCAGACTCCTCTATCAGCGGATAGACAGTATATACCTGGTCCCCTTTTTTGATGCTCTCTTCAATGAAATTATAGACACCGGGACGTTCTTTGTCCGTTCTAACAGCCGTTTTGATCGGTTTTCGTCCACCGGGCAAGCCCTCAATAATAGAGATATCAAGATCACTGTATATGGTCATTGCCAGAGAGCGGGGAATAGGCGTCGCCGACATTACCAGAAGGTGTGGGTTATCTCCTTTTAACAGAAACTCATTTCTCTGTTTTACTCCAAAACGGTGTTGTTCATCAATTACTGCGAGCCCCAGGCGGTTAAACTCTACCTTATCCTGAAAAATTGCATGGGTCCCTACTGCGATCTGACAAGTACCCCCGGCTATGTCGCTCATAATATCTCTTCTGAGGGCTGTTTTCTGGCTTCCGGTTATGAGTCGATGGTTAATGCCAAGTGGCTCCAGAAACTCTTTGATTGTGTGGTAGTGTTGTTCGGCTAGGATTTCGGTCGGTGCCATCATTGCTGCCTGCATTCCATTATCCAGAGCCATGAGCATGGAGCCGATCGCCACCACCGTTTTACCGGCGCCAACATCTCCCTGGATCAGCCGGTTCATCTGTTTTCCTGATTGCAAGTCAGTACGGATATCTTTCAGTGAGTTTTTTTGTCCATCGGTCAGTTCAAACGGAAGCTGCTCGTTGAAAAACTTTTTTGTTAGCTCACCGGGCTCCAAGATTTTTCCGTCAGCTCTGGAGATTCGAATATTCTTTATTTTGGCCATACTCAATTCAAAAAGGTAGAACTCCTCGTATTTAAATCTCTCAAGAGCTTGTCTGGCCTGCTGTTTTGTTTCAGGTTTGTGGATATCTCTGAACGCCTGATCTCTAGTAGGAAAATTATAACGATCCAGGATCTCTTCAGGGAGAAATTCCGGTACAGTGGTTGTATTCAGTATTTGCTGAATCCAGTTTGAGACCAGCTGGTTGGTAATGTAGGCTTTAGAAAAGTGTTTATTACTTGGGTAGATTGGGGTTAAAGTTTTAAACTGATCAACATCATCAGGTCCGGAAATCTGATCCACTTCCGGATGTGCCATGCTCATGTAACGACCGTACTGTTTGACCTTCCCGTAGAGAGCAACCCATTCACCGGTTTTGTATCTATTAATGAAGTACTTCCACCCTTTAAAATATGCAACTTTCAAAGAACCGCTGCCATCCTGTACAATAACTTCAAGACGTTTTTTGGATTTGTAGCCTGTTACATTCACAGATTGTACTTTCCCGGCTACCGAAACGGCCTCATCAGATTCACGGAGTAAACCAATGGGTTTAAAGTTGGATTTATCAAGATATCTGCGGGGGAAAAACAGCAGTAGGTCTTCTGGATGATAAATCCCTGCAGACTGTAGTGCATTGAGCCTTTTCTGGCTGAGATTATGGAGGTCTAGTAGTTTCAAATTGATATAATGTTATATAACAATTAGTCTATAAAATTTAATGGAATGTGTCGGTTTTGGCCTGTTTTGCACACTATATAGAATTTTTAGTACAAATGAGAAAAAAATGAGACAAATATTTTGCATATGCGGTGGTTTAATTGCTATCTTTATCAGCTCTTGATTTTACGAAACCAAACTGGTAAAAACTCGTGCCTACAATACAACAACTTATTAGAAACGGCAGAAGCAGCAAGGTGAAAAAGACTACTTCACCGGCGCTTCAAAACTGCCCACAAAGACGTGGTGTTTGTACCCGTGTTTACACTACAACACCTAAGAAGCCAAACTCAGCTCTGCGTAAGGTAGCAAGAGTTCGGTTAACAAATGGCTATGAAGTTACTGCATACATTCCCGGTGAAGGCCACAATTTACAGGAGCACAGTATTGTGCTGATTCGTGGCGGCCGTGTGAAGGATCTCCCGGGTGTTCGTTACCACATTGTTCGTGGTACACTGGATACTGCCGGCGTTGAAGATCGTAAGCAGGGAAGAAGTCATTACGGTACTAAGAAACCAAAAGGTTAACACAGGGACTTTTAATCTTTAGAGATTATGCGCAGAAAAACAGCAGAAAAAAGAGAAGTACAACCGGATCCGATATTTAATGACAAATTAGTCACCCGGTTTGTGAACAGCTTGATGCGTGACGGCAAAAAAGGCGTTGCGAGAAAGATTTTATATCAAGCATTTGAAATTATTGAAGAAAAAACCGGCGAAGAGCCTATTGAAGTATTTAGAACAGCTCTTTCTAATGCATCTCCGGTAGTAGAGGTGAAGAGTCGTCGGGTTGGTGGCGCCACTTACCAGGTGCCAATGGAGGTTCGCTCGGAAAGAGGAACCGCCCTTGGTATGAGGTGGTTGATTCGCGCTTCCAGGCAAAGAACTGACAAATCAATGGCGATTCGTTTGAGTCGGGAATTGATTGATGCATCCAAAAATGAAGGTGGTGCAGTTCGTAAGAAAGATGAAACACATCGAATGGCAGAAGCGAATAAGGCCTTTGCTCATTTCCGATTCTAAAATTATTAGTACTTAAATAAACATTTTCATGTCTGAAGCAACGACAAAAGCTGACCCGAAAATTATAGACCGTATTCGCAGAACGCGAAATATCGGTATTATGGCTCATATTGATGCAGGTAAAACAACTGTAACTGAGCGTATACTGTTTTATACCGGTAGAAGTCACCGATTGGGTGAAACTCATGATGGTGCTGCTACTATGGACTGGATGGAGCAGGAGCAGGAGCGTGGTATTACCATTACATCTGCTGCTACACACTGCATCTGGAAAGATCATCGTATTAACATCATTGATACTCCCGGTCACGTAGACTTTACGGTAGAAGTTGAGCGCTCACTGCGTGTGTTAGATGGCGCGATTGGTGTGTTTTGTTCAGTTGGTGCCGTTCAGCCACAGTCTGAAACTGTATGGCGACAGGCGAATAAGTATAAAGTTCCACGCATGGCATTTGTAAACAAGATGGACCGTACAGGTGCAGATTTTTACAATGTAATTGAGCAGATGCGTGACAAATTGAAAGCGAACCCAATTCCAATTCAGATTCCAATAGGTGCTGAAGAGAATTTTGAAGGCATCGTAGACTTAATCAACATGCAAGGTATTGTTTGGGATGATGAGTCTTTGGGCGCAAAGTATGAAATTGTTGAGATACCAGAAGATCTGAAAACCAAAGCGGATGAATTCCATAAGCTGATGCTTGAAAACATTGCTGATCATGATGATGAGCTGATGGAAAAGTATCTGATGGAAGAGGAGATTTCTGAAGAGGAAATTAATGGCGCGATCAGAAAAGCGACTCTGGCACGCGATATTACACCGGTACTCTGTGGTACTGCTCTGAAGAACAAAGGTGTGCAGGTTCTGCTTGATAAAGTAATTGAGTATCTGCCAAGCCCACTTGATGTAGAGGCTGTAGATGGAGTTGATCCAAAAGACGAAGAGAAGAAAATGAAGCGTAATCCAAGTGTAGATGAGCCGTTTTCAGCTCTCGCATTTAAGATTGCAACCGATCCATATGTTGGTAAGCTTACATTCTTCCGAGTCTATTCAGGTCAGCTTGAAAAGGGTTCATATATATTGAATTCTACTACAGGTGATCGTGAGCGTATCGGTCGTATCCTGGAGATGCACGCCAATGACAAGAAAGATATTGATATTGTTCGTGCAGGTGATATTGCCGCTGCTGTTGGAGTTAAGAAAGTAAACACAGGAGATACATTCTGTGATGTAGACAATCCAATTGTACTTGAGCAAATTACATTTCCTGAGCCGGTAATTAAATTGGCCATTGAGCCTAAGTCTAAGGCTGATGCTGAGAAGCTTACAACCGGACTTGTTAAGCTGGCTGAAGAAGATCCGACATTCCAGGTAACTACTGATGAAGAAACAGGTCAGACCACAGTTGCCGGTATGGGTGAACTTCACCTTGAAATTATTGTAGATCGACTTAGAAGAGAATTCAAAGTTGAGGCGAATGTAGGTCAGCCGCAGGTATCTTACCGCGAAACGATTTCAAAAGCTTTTGAGCATCGTGAAGTTTATAAGAAGCAAACCGGTGGTAGAGGTAAATTTGCTGACATTTCATTTGAGATTGGTCCTCTTGAGCATTTTGAGCAGTTTGCAGATGACGATAAGAATGTATCAGTTAATGAAGATTTTAAATTCGTCAATGAGATTGTAGGTGGTAATATTCCACGTGAATTTATTCCATCTGTTGAAAAAGGATTCCGCGAAGCAATGAAAAATGGTATCCAGGCGAACTATCCGGCTCAGAAGATTGGGGTACGGTTGTTTGATGGTTCATACCATGATGTTGACTCCGATCAGGTGAGCTTTGAGCTTTGTGCTAAATTAGCGTTTAGAAACTCAGCTAAGAAAGCAGGGCCTCAATTACTTGAGCCTGTAATGGCAGTTGAAATTACAACTCCTGAAGAGTTTATGGGTGATGTAATTGGTGATGTGAATGGACGACGCGGAATTATTCAGAAGATGGATAACAATGTGGAGGGTTCTGTTGTGAAAGCAAAAGTTCCGCTTTCAGAGATGTTTGGTTATTCAACAGATCTTCGATCACTCACACAAGGCCGTGCGGCATATTCTATGGAGTTTTCTGAATATGTAGCGGTACCTGACTCAAAAGCTCAGGAAATCATTGAACAACAAGCTTAATAACTACTAAAAAAGAATATAATCATGGCAAAAGAGAAGTTTGAGCGGAGTAAGCCGCACGTAAACATAGGGACGATTGGTCACGTAGACCACGGTAAGACGACATTAACGGCAGCGATTACCACGGTAATGGCGAAGACCTACGGTGGAGTTGCCAAGCAATTTGCGGACATTGACAATGCCCCTGAAGAGCGCGAGCGAGGGATTACCATTGCTACGGCTCACGTTGAGTATGAAACCGAAGATCGTCACTATGCCCA
>LFIK01001120.1_pt1 | contig 20881 bp, 21 predicted proteins | sample 643401 | NCBI WGS metagenome assembly LFIK01 (sample SAMN03777447, study PRJNA286221) | soda lake metagenome | biome: soda lake; feature: Kulunda steppe; material: water; isolation source: sample T5-Br brine of Lake Tanatar-5 | place: Russia: Kulunda steppe | collected 2010-07
GGATATAAGTTGATATCAACATTCCAGCTAAGCTGTCAAGATACCGCCGTATTCGACCTCACAATCATATTGTTGTCGAATGGTCCCTGCTCGATCTGCTAAGCAGGCTCCAATCTGGAATGCCGATAAGACAACAAAAGGACGCCTGCGCATGGTCACGCATATCAATTGGAAGAGCGAATTTCTCGCGCTCAGCCACCGTTATGCCGACCGGATTGCGGTCGAGGACGGCGCGGGATCGACGACTTATGCCGCGCTGTTCGAAAAGGCCGCCGGCGTCGCAGCCGCCATCGCGGATCATCAGAACCGTATGGGCGAAAGCGGCACGCAGGCTGCGGTTGCAAGCTATCTTCCCAATGGCCGCAACGCCGTGGCCGCCAGCTACGGCACGATGCTGTCCGGGGCGCCGGAAGCCGCCCTGAACCCAAATCTGGCGCCCGACGACATGCGCCACTGCCTGGAAACGTCGAATGCCAAGCTGCTGATCACCACGTCCGACCGCGCGGCCGAAGCCCAAGGCGTCGTCGCTGGCCTGACGATCCTGGACATCGATACGATCGCGCCGGCCAACTTGGCGGAACTGCCCGAACGGCCGCCGCCGGTCGATGGTTTCGGCAAGATCCTGTTCACCTCGGGCACGACCGGCAAACCCAAGGGCATCGTCCATTCCCAAGGAGGCCGATGGCTGGCCAATCTGGCGCTGCGCTCGAGCCTGCCCGTCGCCCCCGGTCGTGACCTGAACCTGCTTCTGCTGACGCCGTTTTCCCACGGCTCATCGCTGTTGACCTATGCCTATCTCGATGGCGGGGCGACGATCACCCTGCTCGACCGGATCGATGTGCCCGATATCGTAAGGCGGATAGAAAACCGGGGAATTAACCAGATTTTCGCGCCGCCGACGGTACTGCGCAAGCTGGTCGACGGCCTGGAGGGCAGCCGGATCGGCGCCATCAAGACGATCTTTTCCGGCACCGCGCCGCTGTCGCGCGATGTTTACGAACGGGCCCGGGCCATCTTCGGCCCCGTCGTGCGCCTCACCTATGGCAAGACCGAGATTTTCAATCCGATCACCATTCTGGCCCCCGACGAAACCGATCAATGGTTCCGCAATGAAGACACAGCCGCCGGAACCTGTGTCGGCTGGCCCGGACCGGGCGTCGAAATCCGCATCGGCACGGAAGATGAAGTCAGCGAGAGCACGGCTGAACCAGCCCAAACAGAAACCGAGGGTGGCGACGAGCCGAAGCGGGGGCCGGTTCTGATCCGGGCCCGCCACGGCTATGCCGGCATGCTGCGCGACGGTGTCTTTCACCCCAACGAGAATGACGCCTTCCACCGGTCCGAGGACATCGGTTTCGTCGACTCCATCGGACGACTGCATCTGACCGGGCGTGAGGCCAGCGTGATGAAAAGCGGCGGCTATCGCATCAGCCCCGAGGAAATCGAGGCCTATCTCCAACCGGCCGCGCCCGAACTCGACCTTGCCATCATCGGCCTGCCGTCCGACTATTGGGGCGAGGTGATCACCTGCGTCGCCGCCGGGGTAGCGGACGGATGGCAAGCCCGCCTCGATCAGGCGATGGCACGGCTGACCAAATACAAGCGGCCGCGCCTGTTTGCCGGTCTGCCCGCCCTGCCCCGCAACGCCATCGGCAAGATCATGCGCAAGCAGATCATCGAGCAGGTCATGGCCGAACATCGGTTGATCGATGGTCCCTATCCCGCCCTGGAACGCCGGACCCTGGACGACAACGCGTAAGGACGCTTTCCCATGACGGCACCCAAATCCGGCCCGGCGATTGAAACCATCCGGCTGGCTCCCGACTATACCATCAGCCGGGTTATCAAGGGGTCCTGGCAATTGTCCAAGGGCCACAGCACCGTCGATCACGATCAGGCCGTGGATGACATGGCGACATTCGTCGAGGCCGGTGTGACCGCCTTCGACTGCGCGGACATCTATACCGGCGTCGAGGAATTGATCGGCGCTTTCCGCCGCCGCTATCCCGAGCTGGCGGCCAAAACACGGGTGCACACCAAATTCGTGCCCGACGACGATGCGCTCGAAACCCTGGACCGGTCCTATGTGACACGGATCATCGACCGGTCCCTTGCCCGCCTGGGACAGGAGCGTCTCGATCTGGTGCAGTTCTCGTGGTGGCGCTACGAGGCCGACCGCTTTGTCGAGGTCATGGGCTGGCTCGACGACGAACGCCGCAAGGGCAAGATCGCGCTGTTGGGCGTCACCAATTTCAACACCCCGGCGCTGGCCAAGATCCTCGAGGCCGATATTCCGGTCGCCTCGAACCAGTTGCAGTATTCCCTTCTCGATGACCGGCCGGACCGCGCGATGGCCGCCCTGTGCCGCGACCACGATGTCGGGCTTTTGACCTATGGCACGCTGGCCGGGGGGTTCCTGTCCGAGCGCTGGCTGGGCGCGCCCGAGCCGGGGGGCGAGTTCGATAACCGATCGCTGATCAAGTACAAGCTGATCATCGACGATTTCGGCGGCTGGGATATGTTCCAGGAGCTGCTTCAAACGCTCGACATCATCGCGCGGCGCCACGACACAACGATCGCGGCCGTGGCAACCCGCGTCATGCTCGACCGCCCGGCCGTCGCCGCCTGCATTCTGGGCGCACGCAACGCCCATCACCTGCCCGACACCTTGCGCGTCTTCGACCTCGGCTTAACGGCACAGGACACCGCCGAACTCGACGCCGTCACCGCCCGGCGCCAAGGACCGGCGGGTGACGTCTTCGATCTGGAACGCGACCGCAACGGCAAACACGGCCGGATCATGAAGTACAACCTCAACCGTGAAAGCGGATAGGCCCCAATAGGATCAGACGGACACTGGCCCCATGCAGGTGGACTGATAGTGGCGCCACGGCCGATCACATGCGGGCATGACGTCCGGCATCGATTTGCGTGACCGTCCCCGTTACGCCCGAGGCCCCGTCTGAGGCCAGGAATGCCGCAACCTCCCCAACCTCATTGATGGTGACCAGACGTCGGCCAGGCGCGCGGGTTTGGGCATCGACGATCAGGCTGTCGAATCCCCCGATCCCGGAGGCGGCACGGGTTTCGATCGGGCCCGGAGAAATCACATTGGCACGAATGCCTTGGGGGCCGAGTTCGACGGCCGTATGGCGCGTCGCCGCCTCGAGCGCCGCCTTGACCGGGCCCATGATGTTGTAGTTGTCCACAACCTTTTCGGCACCGTAATAGCTCACCGTGATTAGGCTGCCACCTTCCTGCATGAGCGGCTCCGCCCGTCGCGCCATGCGCAGAAACGAATGGCACGAGACATCCATCGCCTGGGCAAAACCCTCGGCCGAACAGTCGACAACGCGCCCGTGCAGGTCAACGCGCGGACAATAGGCGATCGAATGCAGAAGGAAATCGAGACCACCCCATCGTTTGGCGATGGCGTCAAACAGCGCGTCCATCTCGGCTTCCTGGGTGACATCGAGCGGCATCAACAGCTCGGCCCCGACGGCCTCGGCCTGCGGCCGCACATGTGGCAAGGCGCGATCGTTCAAATAGGTAACGGCCAGCCTCGCCCCTTCGGCCGCAAAGGCGCCCGCACACCCGGTCGCGATCGACTGTGCATTGGCAATGCCAACGACAAGGCCGCGTTTTCCATCAAGACGCTTCAACTCTGCCATCCTCCGGCTTCGCTATGTTGCAACGCAGAAATACCGAAGCGCGAAAGCGGATGTCAACTTGGAATTCTAGGGAAAAAAATAAAAACGACGCACACTTCAAGATAATTCCATCAACAACTATATTATTGTTACCAAGAATTCACAAATAACTCTCCGCTAACTATCGCTATACTCCTTTCAAAGAAGCGCGATAGGTTGCGCCTGACGAGCCGGCCGCCACACGCCCCCTTGCCCTGCTCGCAGATCAAAACATTTCCATGACTAGACAAGCATCAATGGGGCGAACATGCGTGTTTTGATCATCGGCGCGACCAAAGGCATCGGGCTTGCATGCGTCAAGACAACCCTGGCCGCCGGCCATCAGGTACGCGCTTTTGCGCGTTCCGCCGATAAACTCGGCTTGATTCACGAAAACCTGGAAACGATGCGTGGCGACGCGGTGCGTGCGGCAGACATCGACAAGGCGTTGGCGGGGATGGACGCCGTCATTCAAACGCTCAGCGTTCCGAACCGCGATCTGTTCCGGCCGGTTCGCCTATTTTCAGTATCCACGCGCATCCTGGTACCTGCGATGGATCGTCACGGTACCCGCCGCCTTATTGCCGTTACCGGTTTTGGCGCCGGCGACAGCCAATCAGCGATCCGTTGCCCGCAACGCATTGGGTTCCGGCTTTTTCTGGGACGGGCCTATGACGACAAAAATGTGCAAGAACAGATCATCAAGGATAGCGGGCTCGATTGGACGATCGTCAGGCCGGGGGTGCTGTTCTCCGGTCCGGGGTCTGGGCGATATAAAGTTCTCAGCCAACCCCGCCAATGGCGCAACGGCATCATTTCCCGTGCCGATGTCGCCGATTTCATCACCAAGGCGCTGAGCGACCCGCAACATATACGCCAAGCGCCCGTTCTGGTGCGCGTTTAGCCGATCGAAATGGGGGAAACCATGCCGGATCAAATCAGTCAGACCACGGTGTTTTTCGATGGCGCCTGCCCCCTTTGCCGGGCGGAGATCGGTGTTTACGACAAGGCCGACACGTCCGGCGCTTTGAGCCTGGTCGATGTCTCGGACCTGGATACCGCGTTGCCATCGTCGCTGGATCCCAAAAGCGCGAAAGCCCGTTTTCACGTGATGGCGTCGGATGGACGGCTTCTGTCCGGGGCGGCCGCGTTCGTCGAGGTTTGGCAGCATCTACCTGGCTGGCGTTGGGCGGCCAAGGTAGCGTCCATACCGGGCGTGACCCCCTTGCTTGAACTGGGCTATCGGTTTTTTCTGCTGATGCGCCCCGCATTTGTGCGGGCGTTCGTTTTTCTGCGACGCCGTCGATCGGCCCCTCAGGACTGAATGTCCTCGGCGCCGCGGCGCCGCAACAGGTTAGCCTCGCGTGCCGGCAGCGCACCGGCAAACATGTGCGAATGCCGCATCTCACGCCCCTCCGGGCCATCGCTCAACAACAAGGCTGCCAGTCGATCGAGCGGCAGGTCAAGCAATGCGTCCCATCGGTCGAGATGCGCTTGCCCGGCAAGACCATCCCGGCGCTTACGGGCAAGCAAATCCCGCGCCTTCTCCCGAATTTTCGCTTCCTCGGTGGGACAATGGCGCATGCGGTCCAGCACCGTTTCAAGATAGCGGCGCCGGTGCATGTCGGGGACGTCGTCAAGCGTTGCTATCATACCCAGGCACCATTTCCTGCGCGATCCAATCCAAGATATTTTGCTTTGCAGTTGCGCATTCAATCTCGTCCACACGGTCGCGAAGGGTCGTCGGGTCAACGATTCCGGCAGTGAGCGCCGCGCGAACCCAGTGCTTATCCTTCTCTCGGAACGCCACGAGCTTCGAGGCCGCCAAATCGTGAATTTCCGGACAGATCGCTGTCGCCCCCTCAAGTAGCGGATGCCCCGACAGTTCGATCGCCCGCCCCTCCCAACCCGCCGGAAGGATCGCCGTCTCGGGGCCGATGCCGTCGGCATGGTACCCGAAAGCGCCATGGAATGGTGAATTCGCGCCGAGCGCCCCCTCGATCACTTCAGAGAGATCGGGTCGAAACCGGGGGTAGATATCGATCTCCATGGACATGGCCATCGCCGGCGGCACAGTGGGGTACTGGGCCAACACCGCCTGAGACCCCGCCAGAACGAAGACCGTCTCGCCGGTAATGGCCTTTGCCGCACGCAGAATATGAGCCAGGTTTTCGATCTTCATATACGTGCCAGTCTTTACGGGGCCACCTTGGCCATCATCTTAGAACCGGTGCAACATCCCGCGCAATTCCTCGCGCGCCCGATGGACGATCGCGCGCATGGCCGCCTCGGCGCCGTCGGGATCACGCCGCTCGATGGCGTCGAACACATCCCGGTGCAGAGCAAACCCGTCAGCCGGACGAATGACCGATCGCTGCTGAATCTGGAAACTCGCCAACAAGAGCGCGCGCACCACCGATCCCAGGCATTCGAAAAACGGATTACCGCAGGCAGCGAAGATTGCCTCGTGAAACCTCAGATCAGCTTGGTAATACGCGCCCTTGTCGTCGAGATTTCTGCCCATTGCCGCCAGGGCGGCACCAATTTCCCTGCATGTCGGGTCGGTTGCCGCCGTGGCCGCCAAGCGGGCCGCCACCGGCTCGATGGTGTCGCGCAACGCCGTCAAATCGGCGATCATGCGCTCGTCCATGTTATGGGCGGCGTGCCAGGACAGCACATCCGGGTCGAGCAGATTCCATTCGCTGCGGGGGCGCACCTGCGTGCCGATCTTCTGTTTCGAAACGACCAGACCTTTGGCCGCGAGCACTTTGATCGCTTCGCGGATGGCGGTGCGGCTGACGCCAAGTTCGTCGACCAGTTCGGCTTCCCTTGGAAAGCCCTGCGCCGGATCGATCCGCCCGCCGACGATCCGCTCACCGATGGTTCTGACCACGCGGCCATGAATGCCACGATCGGGGTAGCCGCGCGCATCGTCGTCCATGATTGGCAAGCCCTCCGGCTGTTCAGGGGCGTGGTCTAAAATATATCCTATTATACGATAATAACATAATGGCCATTGCTGAACACGAAAAGATGAATTGACATTTCACATTTACCTTCTGACATGTCACTATTCGTTGGTCACGCAGGGAACCAGCCATGCTCGATCAATCCAGCCAGTCCCTCTACGATTTGCCGTCCAGCGCCTTCGAACGCGGCCAACTCAAGGATCTGGCCTATCAGCGCCTGCGCGCTGCCATCCTTCAATGCGAACTGCAGCCGGGCGCTTTCGTTACCGAAACCCGGCTTGCATCTTGGCTTGGTCTCGGCAAGGCGCCGGTGCGCAATGCCCTGGCGTCGCTGGTCAGTACCGGTCTGGTGCAGGCTCATGCCCGCCGAGGCTATCGGGTCGCGCCGATCAGCGACCGAGATATCGCCGACATCTTCGATCTGCGCCGCCGGCTGGAACCCAGTCTGGGCGACGTGACGCTATCGCGAAGCGATCTGGAACGTCTGCAAAGGCTGGATGATATCATCGCCGCAACCGGTACCTCCGACGATCCGGCCACGCGCTGGTCGGCCCGCCAAGCCGACCGGGAATCGCTGCATCTGTTGGCGACAGCCTCGGGCAATGCGCTACTGACCCGCCGTCTCGGTGAAATCTGGGATCTTTGCGACCGCGCCGTTGCTTATGTCGAAACGACGAGCGGGCAGATGCTCAAGCTGGATCCGCGCGGTGCGTTGATCGATGCACTGGCAGTTGGCGACCAAGAATTGGCGACGGCCTTGATAACCCAACGTATTGCGGCTCTTGCCAATCATGTGCGCACCGGCCTCACCCGAATGGCGTTGGCCGATCCCGATACGGCCTACGCACCCCCGTCCCCGGCCCCGATCTTGAAACGACCGGCGGACACTATCAGCAGCAGGGAAGCCTTCTCTTACGAGAAAGGGAGAAAACCATGAAACGATCAGATCTTATGACCGGCGCCGCCGCACTCGCCATCGGCATGGGGGCCGCCCTTGCCGTAACCGCCCCGGCGGCCGCACAAGCCAAGGACACGGTCGTCATCGATTTGGTGAACGAGCCGTCGACGCTTGATCCGCACCAGCAGTGGAATCCGGACAGCTATTACGTCTATCGCAACATCTTCGACAATATGGTGACCCGCGACAACGACGGCGAGATCGTCCCCCAAGTCGCGACCGACTGGGAGTATGCCGCCGAGGATACGGTGGTCTTCACCATTCGCGACGACATCATGTTCCATGACGGCGAGCCGCTGACAGCGGCGGACGTCGCCTATTCCGTCAACCGCATCATCGATCCGGACTTCGGCAGCCCGCAGCTCGGCCAGTTCAACCAGATCACCGGCGCTGACGTCACCGGCGAAAACGAAGTCACCCTGACCACCGACGGTCCCTATCCGGTCTTGCTGGCCCAGTTGGTCAAGCTGTCGATCGTGCCGGAACACTATGTCGAAGAGGTCGGCGACGACGCTTTCAACGACAATCCGGTCGGATCCGGCCCTTATGTCTTCGACGAATGGGACCGCGGCGTCCAGGTTTCATTGACCGTGAATGAGGATTACTGGGGCGATGGCGGCGAATTCGCCCGCGCCGAATTCCGCGCGGTACCCGAAGCATCGACCCGAATGGCCAATCTGCAGTCGGGCGACAGCGACCTGATCGTCACCATCGACCCCGATATGGCAATGCAATTTGAGACCAGCGCCGGCGTCCAGGTGCTGAACGTATTGACCGAACGGGTCGCCTTTCTGCGCCTGAACACCCAGCGCGGGCCGACTGCCGATCCATTGATCCGCCAAGCCATGGCCCATGCGATCGACAAGGAACTGATCGTCGAGGGGCTGTTGGGCGGCTTCGACGAACCGGTCGATGTTATGCTGTCACCGGCCCATTTCGGCTTTATCGAAGGCGTCGAAGGCGCGGGCTACGACCCGGAACGGGCGCAGGAACTGATGGCCGAGGCCGGCGATATCGCCGAAGAGCCGATGGTCTTCGCCACCTCGCCGGTCTTCGATCAGCGGATCGTCCAGGCCCTGCAGCAAATGCTGAGCGAAGTCGGCTTCAATGTCGAGATCGAGTTGACCGACATGTCGACCTATCTCAGCCGCGTTCAAAGCGAAGCCGAAGAAGCCCCGCATATGAATTTCGGCCGCTGGTCCTGTGCCTGTCAGGACGCCGACGGCGTTCTCTATCCGCTGCTTCATTCGGGGTCGGCTTGGTCGACATGGCGCTCGGAAGAAACCGACGCCTATCTCGAAGCCGCCCGGTCCAGCCTGGATGACGACGTGCGCCTGGAAAACTATGCCGAAATCCACCAGACCGTGGTCGACGATATTCCGCTGGTGCCGCTTTATCAGGCCGCCATCCTTTATGGCGCGGCTGAAGGGCTGGAATGGCAGCCGACCCCGAACGAGAGCATGTTCCTGAACCGCATGAGCTGGAGCGAATAAACCCGCTCCCCTGATCCGGCCACCCCGGCGGTTGCGCGTAGCGGCCGCCGGGGTGACGGAAACCGTTCCAAGGGAATAACGCACCGGTGTCCGAGTTCCTCTTTAAGCGGTTCCTGCAGACGATCGTGACGCTGTTCGGCGTCGTCACGCTCGTCTTCTTTATCCAACGGCTCAGCGGCGATCCGACCCTGCTTCTGGTGCCGGAAGGGGCCAGCCGCGAGGATATCGACGCCCTGCGCGAGTCACTCGGGTTCAACCGGCCGCTTTATGTTCAGTATTTCGAGTATCTGACCGGCCTGCTGCAGCTTGATTTCGGCCGATCCGTGGTGCGCAACGCCGAGGTGCTGAGCATCATCGCGTCGCGGATTCCCTATACCTTGATGCTGGCGGGCGGCGCCCTGGTGGTCGCGGTCGGCATCGGCATTCCCCTAGGTATCCTGATGGCCGTGAAAAAGGGCACCGCCACGGCGCGCGCCCTGATGGGCGTGGTTCTGACCGGACAAAGCCTGCCGACATTCTGGAGCGGCATTCTGCTGATCCTGTTGTTTGCCGTAACACTGGGCTGGCTGCCGGCCTCGGGCGCGCGCGGCTGGACCAGCCTGATCATGCCGTCGATCGCGCTTGGACTGCTTTCCATGGCGACATTCGCCCGGGTAGCGCGCACTGCCATGCTCGACGAGTTGGGCAAGGACTACGTCCGCACCGCCCGCGCCAAGGGTGTGCCCACCCGCAAGATCGTCACCCGTCATCTGCTGCGCAACAGTTCAATCCCCGTGGTCACCGTCGCCGCCCTTGAGATCGCCAATCTGTTGGCGGGCGCGGTCATCGTCGAGACGGTGTTCGCCTGGCCAGGCCTCGGGCGGCTGGCGGTGGAATCGATCAATTCCCGCGATTTTCTGGTCGTTCAGGCGATCGTTCTGATCGGTGCCTTTGCTTTCATCGCCCTCAATCTGCTCGCCGACATTCTCTACAGCGTCGTAGACCCGCGCATCCGGCTTAAGGGAGACGGCCGATGAGCCTGTTGCGCGATCTGCTGGGCAATCTGTTGGGCGAACGCTTTGCCCCGGCCGGCGCCGCCGACATCCCCCGCCGACCCTCCCGGCATCTGCCGTCGGTCACGCCCTTCATCGTCATCTTCGCCGCCTTCGTCGTGATGGCGGTGTTCGCGCCGCTTCTGGCACCTTATAGCCCGTATTCCCAGGAATTGCTCGGTCGCCTGGAACCGCCGGGCGGCGAGGCGCGCGGAACCTATTTCCTGCTCGGTTCCGACGAATTGGGCCGCGATCTGCTCAGCCGTCTTATCTATGGCAGCCAGGTCTCGATGCTGGTAGCCACGTCGTCGGTCGCGCTGTCGCTGGTGCTGGGCACGCTTTTGGGGATGATCGCCGCAATCCGGCGCGGCTTCACCGAAATCCTGATCATGCGGCTGGTTGACGTGTTCCTGTCGATCCCGCCGATCCTGCTGGCGATCATCACCGTCGCCGTGCTGGGGCCGGGCCTGATGAATGTCGTGCTGGTGCTGGCGTTGACCCGTTGGCCCCGCTATGCCCGCGTCGCCTTCGGCCAGACCCTGTCGGTCGCCAACACCCCCTATGTCAAACTATCCCGGCATATGGGGGTCGGCATGCCCCGGCTCTTGTCGCGCCACATCCTGCCCAACATCATCGGCCCGATCACCGTCGTCGCGACCCTGGAATTCGGCCTGATGGTGCTTTTCGAGGCCGGGCTGTCCTTCCTTGGTCTGGGCGTCCAGCCGCCGATGGCCAGTTGGGGCGCGATGCTGAGCGTCGGCCGCAACTATCTGGGCTCGGCCTGGTGGATCGCCGTCTTCCCCGGCCTGTGCCTGTTTTTGCTGATCCTGTCGGTCAATCTGATCGGCGACCACCTGCGCGACCGCCTTGATCCGCGTTCGAGACGATAAAAGGGCCGAAAAATGGATTTCCGCGACGACTTCAAAGACAGCACCATCGTCATCACCGGCGCCTGCGGGGTGTTCGGACGATGGATCGCGACGGCCTTCGCCCAGCGGGGTGCGCGGCTGTGCCTGTCGGACAACCGCGCCGAAGCGCTGGAGGCCCTGGCAAACGAACTGGGCACGACCGGGCCCGGCCATATCCGCCATGTCACCGAGTTGACCGACGAAGCCTCGATCGCCGATCTCGTCTCGACCGTCTCGGCCGAATGGGGGGCGCCGGATGTCGTGATCAACAATGCCGGCATTTATCCCAGCGGCTTCCTGCTCGATATCGACGCCGCCGAGTGGGACCGGATCATGGACGTCAACACCCGCGCGCCGTTCCTGGTCGCGCAAGGCTTCGCCAAAGCCATGATCGCAAAGGGCAAACGCGGTTCGATCATCAACATCTCGTCCGGGGCGGCGCGCAAAATGCGGCGATCGGTCGTGCCCTATTGCGTCTCGAAAACCGCGCTCGACCGGCTGACCAAGGGGCTGGCGCTGGAATTGGCCGAATACGGCATCCGGGTCAACATCGTCGAACCCGGCTTCGCCCCCGGCAGCGAGGTCAGCGACATCACGCCGGAACACCTGGAGGCGGTCAGCGGATCGATCCCGCTGGGCCGTCAGTCGAAACCCGATGACGCGCCCAACGCCATCATGTTTTTGGCCAGCCCGCTCGCCGAATACGTCACCGGCACCAGTTTGGCGGTCGACGGCGGCAATTCGATCGGTGGGCTGGCGGTCTATCAAGCCAAGAAGAAGGCGCTTTGACCATGGCACCGATGACCTTTCCGCCCGGCGCCCCAACGGCCGTCCGGCCGACCCCGTATCAATGGCCGCAGAACATCCGCAGTGCCGCCTGCTTTTCGGTCGATGTCGACGCGGAGTCGCCTTATCTCTGGGCCCATCGCGACCGTATGCCGCCAACCTTGGGGCAACTGGAGGCGCGGCGTTTCGGCCCCCGGCAAGGGTTGGGACGTCTTCTGGAACTGCTCGACCGGCACGCGATCAAAGCCAGTTTCTTCGTGCCCGGCATCGTGGCCGAAACCTATCCCTCGATACTGCCGACCCTTCTCGACCTGGGGCACGAAATCGGGCTTCACGGATATTTCCACGAGATCGTGGCCCAGTCCAGTGACGAGGAATTCGCCCATGCGCTTGGCCGGGCGATCGATCTGTTCAAAGCGCAGACCGGCCAGATGCCGTTGGGCTTTCGCTCGCCGGCCTGGGAGATGACGCCCGGCATGCTGGCCGAACTCACGCGGCAAGGGGTGGTCTATGATTCCTCGCTGATGGGGTTCGATCACCCCTACGACATTGGCGGCATGACCGAACTGCCGGTTCAATGGCTGACCGACGACGCGATCTATTTCAAGTTTCTGGGCGGCGGGGCCGACAAATGGCCGCCCTCGGCCCCCGGCGGCGTTCTGGACGGCTGGCGCGACGAGTGGCAGGTGACCCATGATGAAGGCGGGTTGTTCATGCTGACCGTCCACCCCTGGATTTCCGGGCGGGGACAACGCATCGCCCTGCTCGACCGTTTGCTGACCACGATCGGAGAGGCCAAAGGCGTCTGGTGGGCCCGATGCGACGAAATCGCCGCCCATCACAAAGCTTCAGTCAATAACAACCGGCTCACCGTCGATGCCGACCTTCCCGCCCCAATCGGTCCGCGCCGCCCGGAGACATCATGACCCCGTTAGGTCCGACCTGGACGATCACCAAACCCGAACGCCATGGCGACGGCGGCATGGTCGCCGCTCAGAACGGGCAAGCCGCCAGGGCCGGTGCGGCCGTACTGGCGCGCGGCGGCAACGCCATGGATGCGGCGGTCACCACCGCCTTCACGCTGTCGGTGGTCGAACCCTGGCTCAGCGGCGTGGGCGGCGGCGGCTTCCTGCTTCATGCCGACGGAACCTCGGGCGCGGTTGACGCGCTCGATTTCTCGCTGGTGTCGCCCAGCGCGCTGGACGCGGGGCGCTATCCGCTCGCCGGTGGCAACGACGGCGACTGGTTCGCCTGGCCGGCGGTGGTCGAGGATCGCAACCTGATCGGCCATGAGTCCATCTGTGTGCCGGGCGCGGTCGCCGGACTGGCCGAGGCCCTGCGCCGGTTCGGCACCATCACCCTGGCCGAGGCGCTGGCGCCTGCGATCGCCCATGCCGAAGCCGGATTGGCGGTGGATTGGTTCACATCGCTGGCGCTGGGGATCGATGCCGCCGGGCTGGCGCGCTTTCCGGCATCGGCCGATCTATTTCTGGTCCACGGCCGGGCGCCCCGCGCACCCGATGCCGGGATCAAGGAAGTTCCCCGACTGCCGATGCCGCAGAAAGCCGCCATGCTGCGCCGTCTGGCCGATGTCGGGGCGGCGGATTTCTACACCGGCCAAATCGCCGAAGGACTGGTCGCGGACCTGCGCGCCGGGGGATCGGCGATCAGCATGGACGATATGGCCGCCTATCGCCCGGAATGGCAGACACCCCTGACGGCAAAATACCGCGATTTGGACCTGGCGGCCATTCCCGGCCTGTCCGGCGGCCCCTCCTTCCTGCATGCCATGAACCGGCTGGCCGACGACCCAAGGCTGGCAGGCGGCGCGCCGGACGCTGCCGCCGCCCTGGCCTATGCTGACGCCATCCGCAATGCCTATGCCGACCGGCTCACCCGCATGGGCCACGACGCCAACGCGGCCGACCCCGGCTGTACCAGCCATGTCAGCGTGGTCGACCGGCACGGGACAATGGTCTCGCTGACCAATACCTTGTTGGCACGGTTCGGGTCGAAGGTCGTCGCCCCGTCCGCCGGTATTTTGATGAACAACGGCATGATGTGGTTCGACCCCCGGCCCGGCCAACCCAACAGCATCAAGGGCGGCGTCCGGCCGCTGACCAATATGTGCCCGCTGATCGCGCACCGGCAGGGGCGTCCGGCCTTGGCGATCGGCGCCGCCGGGGGGCGGCAGATTTTCCCGGCCCTGGTGCAACTCGTTTCGTATCTGGCCGATTTCGGTCTAAGCCTGGAACAGGCCTTCCACACGCCGCGTGTCGATGCCGGCAGCCCGACGATTGCCGTCAACAAGGCCGCCGGTCCGGCCGTCGCCAGCGCGGTCGCAAGGTCGCATCCCGTCCGGGTGGTCAACGACACCCTATATCCGGTCCAGTTCGCGATACCATCGGCGGTCGCCCGCACCGATGCCGGAGGGTCGATCGGCATGGCACATCCGGTCTCGCCCTGGGCCGCAGCGGTCAGTGAAGAGGACGCGCGCGATGGCTGAAAAACCGACCGCTCCGACAAAGGGCGATGTCGCCCTGCAGATCGCCGGTCTTCAGGTCACCATCGGCGGGGTGCCCGCGGTCGACGGCGTCGATCTGACGGTTCATGCCAGCGAAACCGTTGCGCTGGTCGGCGAAAGCGGCTGCGGCAAGAGCATGACGGCGCTGGCGATCATGGGTCTGCATCCCGACGCCGCGACGATCAGCGGCGGCACGATCACGGTGGCCGATCTCGATATCGTCGGGCTGGACGACCGCCGCATGCGCGACATTCGCGGCAATGTCATGGCGATGATCTTTCAGGAGCCGGTCTCTTCCCTGAACCCGCTGATGCGCGTCGGCGACCAGATCGTCGAAGCCCTGCACAGCCACCAGTCGCTCAGCACCAAGGCCGCCCATGATCGGGCGATCACCATGCTCGACCATGTCGGCATTCCCGATCCCGAGGCGCGCTTTCGGCAATATCCGTTCGAACTGTCCGGCGGCATGTGTCAGCGGATCATGATCGCCATGGCGTTGATCTGCCAGCCGTCGATCCTGATCGCCGACGAACCGACAACCGCGCTCGACGTGACGATCCAGGCCCAGATCCTCGATCTGATGCGGCGGTTGAAAACCGAAACGGGCGCGGCGCTTTTGCTGATCACCCATGATATGGGCGTCGTCGCCGATATGGCCGACCGGGTGTCGGTCATGTATGCCGGGCGGGTCGTGGAATCCGCCCCGGTCCGCGATCTGTTCCGGCGGCAATACCATCCCTATACCCGCCTGCTGTTGCAGACGATCCCCAAGCTGGACGGCGCCCGCAAACACGTCTTGAACACCATTAAGGGCACCGTGCCGGATCTGCGCGACTGGCCGGTCGGCTGCCGGTTCCATCCGCGCTGCCCGCTGGCCACCGACAAATGCCGCGAACAGGCCCCGCCGCTGACACCCGCCCCCGGCTCCCCCCAGCATGCGAGCGCCTGTTGGCACGCCGACCAAGTGGATACGATGATATGATCGGCGACGACACCTCGACCCTGTTGCAGGTCAGCGACCTCAAGGTGCACTTTCCGCTCGGCGGTGGCATGCTGGGCCGACCATCGGGATGGCTGAAGGCCGTCGACGGCGTTTCGTTCGATATCCGCAAGGGCGAGACCCTGGCGCTGGTCGGCGAAAGCGGCTGCGGCAAGTCCACCACCGGCTACGCGGTTCTGGGCATGCTGAAGCCCAGCGGCGGGCGGGTCACCCTCGACGGCATCGACATCCACAAGGCCAAAGGCAAGGATCTCGCCACCGTTCGGCGCGAAGTGCAGATCATCTTTCAGGACCCGTTTTCGTCGCTCAACCCGAAAATGCGCATCGGCGACAGCATCGCCGAACCGTTGCTGATCCACACGCAGATGACTGCCGCCGAACGGCGGCGCGAAGTCGAAAGTCTGCTGGAACGCGTCGGCCTGCGCAGCACGCATTACGACCGGTTGCCGAACGAGTTCTCAGGCGGCCAGCGCCAGCGGATCGTGATCGCCCGGGCGCTAGCCCTGCGGCCGAAACTGATCGTCTGCGACGAGCCGGTATCCGCACTCGACGTTTCGGTCCGCTCACAGATCCTTAACCTGCTCGTCGAATTGCAGGCGGAATTCGGACTGGCTTTTCTGTTCATCTCGCACGACCTGTCGGTGGTGCGGCATATCAGCGACCGTCTGGCGGTCATGTATCTGGGGCATCTGGTCGAACACGGCGACGCCGAGGCGGTGTTCGACCAGCCGACCCACCCCTATACCGAGGCCCTGCTCAGCGCCATTCCCTATCCCGACCCCGAACGTCAGGCCAACCGCCAACAGATCGTGCTGACCGGCGACCTGCCCAACCCCGCAAACCCGCCCAAGGGATGCCCCTTTGTCACCCGCTGCCCGATCGCGCGTGACGACTGCGCCCAGACGCCCCCAGACCTCGTCCCCGTCGCCGGCGGCGTGGCCGGGCACACCGCCGCCTGCTATTATCGGGGGCGGTAGCGGCGCACCGGCATCCCCTGCCGCAAGCGCTATCCCCACCCTGATCGTCCCCGACATGATCGGGACCTCGAGCCGGATGAGCCCGGTTCGCAATTGACGCACCCGGAAACCCGGCCACCCAATAACACAATCTATTGGCGAAAAACACGAACGCATGTTAGCGTTCTGCCGGGGCCGTGTGGTGCGGTCCTGGGGTTTGAAAGCCCCTGATACAAAGGTTGGCGTCGCCTTACCGGCGCCCGAAACCCTGGCCGCGGATCGGTTGACAGGCAATGGGGATGGTGTACCCACTCTCTCCCACGCTCATTGTCGCTTCTCCGGGTCGGGGGGCCGCCTGCACATGTCCAGGCGCCCTCAAAAGGGGCGCTAAAGGCAGGTGGAGCCGCTCCTATCCGGCCTTTCAACCCCCCGACTACTGATCGACCCCGCCGCCCCTGACACCCTCAGGGGCGGCGGCGGATCGGCAATCGATTGCGGGGAGACGATGGCCGTCAACGCAGGCAACAGACCGTCGACAACATTGGGCAGATCGCCAGAAACAGCGGCAAACACTGTGCCGCTGGCCAAGGGCAGCCCGTGGCAGGGCGCGCCATTGGAGCGCGAAGTGGCGCGCGCGGTGTCCTACAACATGATCCGCTGCCGTCAGGCCAAGGGCTGGTCGATGCGCAAGGTCGCCCAGGCACTGGGCACGACGCCGGACCGGATCGCGGCGCTGGAACTCTGCCGCACGGCTCCCCTCGGGACTGATGCAGGGCAGACCGATCCGACCTTGGCCGAGGTCATCCGGCTGGCCGGGCTGTTCGAGGTGACGGTCGAACGCATGATGATGCCGCTGGCCGGTCCGCCGAGGCTTTGCCAATCGTTCCTCGACGCCCCCAATCCGCCCCCACCGGAGATCGAGGCTGAGGGGGAGGATCAAGCAGCCGCCGAATTGCTGTTCGACACGCTGCACCTGCCCAATCTCGGCCTCCTGCTCGCCGCCCGCTTCGCCGATCCGTGACGCCGGAATGGGCGCGCCGGAATAGGCCCGGAAATGATCCGGCTTGAATCGCGACCGTCGAGGCGTCACTATCTGTTACGTAGGGTGCTGACACTGGCCCCGGTTTTGCAGCGTATTCGCAGTTTTGTGGGCGACAATGACACAGGAATTTCGCATCACGATTGAATGGGACGACGAAGCGAAAGTCTTCGCCGTCGTAGATAGCGATGTTCCGGGCTTGGCTACCGAAAGCCCGACCTGGGAAGGATTGATTGAGAACATTCGCCATCTGGCTCCGATGCTTCTCGTCGAAAACGGCGTCGTGCCTGCGCCCGAGATCTCTAGTGGTGGCGAACCGCATCGAGATCGTGTTCCGTATGACTTCATCGTCCATCACGCGCAACGGCTCCAGGCCTTCGCATAGTGGTTAAAGGCTATTACAAGGAAATCGTCGAGGCTCTCAAAGCTTCCGGATGTGACTATGTTCGGCCAGCCAAGGGCAGTCATGAGCTTTGGTGGAGCCCGATAAATGGCCGAAAGTTTACGGTGCCGAAGACGATGAGCAGAATAACCGCAAACCAAGTCTTCAAACAGGCCGGGATCGACAAAAAGATGTGACCGATACGACGTCATGGGTTTGAGAGACCGGCCCGAGGCCGAAGCAGAGGATCGGAAAAGCGCCGACTTGCCGTTTGATGCACCCCATCTGCCCGATCTCGGTATCCGGTTCGCCGATGGGTGACCAAGGGATGCGTATCGAGAGTTGATGACGGATGAAACGGATATCTCAAATATGCTAGAACGGCCGCCGTCTCCAACCAGGGCGCAGCGCTCCACAGCAGTCGAGGAATTGGGACGGTTGTGGGATACCGGAATCAGCAGCGGTCCGGCCATCGATGGCGAGACAGCCTTCACCCGGATCCGGCAGAAGCTCGATGCCAAGATTGCTGAGCGTGGGACGGGGCCCACACGGCCAGCGCTCTCGCGGAGATTGTGGGCCCCGGACAACGCGTTCTGAGTTTCCGGCGATGAGATAGGGGGGCGGTTGCCGCAAAAATCCCCCTGCCCCGGACGCGATGCAACATGCAATGTTGCTTCGCAGGGCCGGGGTCCACACTGTCAACGCTCTCCCGGCGCGCGTGGACGCTAGATGGTGCAGTCGCGCCTGCGGCGAAGGGAAAGGATCATAACAGGCCGGCTTATTGATGCATATCATTTACATGATATAGAGGGTTTGATATACGGCTGCCACGGTCCTCCGTTTGGTCGCTCCGATCGGCGGAGACCCAATCGTTTCAGGAGATACCAATGCCAGAACCCCTTAGCAGCCGTACGGTTGAAATCGTCAAATCGACAGCGCCGGTACTCGAAGCCCATGGCCTCGACATCGTGCGTGCCATGTATGCCCGCATGTTCAAAAACCCGGAAATCCGGGACTTGTTTAATCAATCCCACCAGGGTGACGACACGCAGCCACGGGCGCTGAATGCCGCAATTCTGGCTTATGCGCAGAACATCGACAATCTGAGTGCTTTGGGTCCGGCGGTCGAGCGCATCGCGCAAAAGCATGTCGGGCTGCAAATCCTGCCCGAGCATTACCCCCATGTCGGGTCGGCCCTGCTCGAGGCCATGAGCGAGGTATTGGGCGACGCCGCGACGGACGAGGTGCTTGGTGCCTGGAACGAGGCCTATTGGTTCTTGGCCAATGTCCTGATCGAGCGTGAGCGCACGATTTACGAATCCCTTGCTGCCACCGACGGTGGCTGGACCGGATGGCGGGATTTCGTCATCGAAGCCTGCCATCGGGAAAGCGACGTGATCCGGTCCTTTGTCCTTCGGCCCAGGGACGGCGAACCGGTGCTGCGCCACAAGCCCGGCCAATACTTGACCTTCTCGCTCGATATTCCAGGCCAGGACAGGGTCAAACGCAATTACAGCATTTCAACCGCGCCCAATGGCGAGACCTATCGGATATCGGTCAAGCGCGAACCCGGCGGCCTGGCCTCGAACTGGCTGCACGACAACGCCATCCCCGGAACCGTGATCAAGGCCGCCCCGCCCGCCGGCGATTTTTTCCTGCCCGAACCACCGGCAACGCCGGTCGTGCTGCTGTCGGGCGGGGTCGGCCTGACCCCGATGATCGCCATGCTGGAAACGATCGCCGACGATCACCCCGGCACGCCGGTTCATTTCGTCCACGGCACCATCAATGGATCGACCCATGCCATGGGCGACCATGTCAAGGCCCTGGCCGACAGCCAACCCAGCCTGAAGGCAACGGTCTTTTACCAAAGCCCGCGCCCAGAAGACGCCCGCGACCGGCTGTTCGACCAACAAGGGCTGATCCATCGGGAATGGCTCGCCGCCAATACGGATACGGGCCAAGCGGCCTATTATCTTTGCGGGCCGCGTGCGTTCATGCGGGCCATGGTCGAGCATTTGTCGGCCCTGGGTGTTCCGGCCTCGCGCATCCATTACGAATTCTTCGGCCCCGCCGATGAAGTGCTGGCGGCCTAGGGCAATTTCCCTATCTTCAATAACATAGAGCATCTTATCTGCGCCCGCCGGGGCGCAGGATGCTCTAGTGGTTCGTCCAGCAGGGGGCGGCCGGCACCGTTGGCCGTCCCCAAAAAGGGACAACAACTGTTGCTTCGATTTATATAGTATTATAGGATAAAACGAATACGATGGGCGGATGACACCGGTCAGAAAATCCGGGGGCAAGGGAGCAATCATGGCGCGGGACAAGGTCGAATGTCTGGCGGAATCGGCCGATCTGGTCGGTGAAGGGCCGGTTTGGCTGGGCAGTGAGCGGCGGCTCTATTGGGTCGACATCGTCGCGAAATCGATCAAATCACTCGATCCATCGACCGGCGACCTGACCACATGGACGACTCCGGAATTCGTGTCCGCGATCATCCCCCGGCGCCGGGGTGGCTTTCTCCTGCCCATGGTCACCGGTATCTTCGAACTGACCAATCTTGCCGACACGCCCAATCTTTATTGCTCCCCCGACGCCGCCCGTCCGGGCAACCGGTTCAACGACGCCGGTGTCGATCCGCGTGGGCGGCTGTGGGCCGGCAGCATGCAAAACAACATCAACGACGACGCCACCCCGCGCGAAATGGACCGCTGGTCGGGCGCGCTGTTCCGGATCGATCCCGACGGCACCGGCACCGAGATCGAAACCGGGCTGGGCATCGCCAACACCTTTGCCTGGAGCCCGGACGAAACGCAGTTCTACTTCGCCGAAACGCTCGACGGGTCGATTTACGTCTATGATTTCGATGCGGACAGCGGCACGATTTCCGGTAAACGGCTGTTTGCCCAGACTGCGGGGCGCGGATTGCCGGACGGTTCATGCGTGGATGTCGACGGCTGTCTTTGGAACGCCCGGTTCGGTGGCGGCTGCATCATCCGCTATCGCCCCGACGGCGCCATTGATCGGATTCTTGAGATGCCGGTCCCGAACATTACGAGTTGCACGTTCATCGGCGACAGCCTCGACCGGCTGGCCATCACCACCGCCCGGTTCGGCATGACCGACGCCGAACGGGCGCAATATCC
>LFIK01001121.1_pt1 | contig 20877 bp, 23 predicted proteins | sample 643401 | NCBI WGS metagenome assembly LFIK01 (sample SAMN03777447, study PRJNA286221) | soda lake metagenome | biome: soda lake; feature: Kulunda steppe; material: water; isolation source: sample T5-Br brine of Lake Tanatar-5 | place: Russia: Kulunda steppe | collected 2010-07
AACTAACCTTGCCTCAGGCTCTTGAACCAGCATGTCGGCAGTCTATAATGCCAGCTCGTCTATATCTTTCGAGGTAGTCATGCCCAGCAGGGAAAGTGAAACGGTCTTCCAAAGCTACGGACGATGCTGCAACAACCCCCAGTTCTTCATCGATTTTTATGACCGGTTCATGAACAGTTCACCCGCAATCAAGGCGCGCTTTGCCGACGTTGACATGAAGCAGCAACGGCACCTGCTGCGCAACGGTATTATGCAACTGGTACTTCATGCCCGAGGCATGCCAGATACCAAACTTCGTGACCTCGCCAAAAGTCATTCCCGCAGCGGATACAACATTGATCCGGCATGGTATGACCCCTGGCTGAATGCACTGTTGGCGACGCTTAGACAACATGACCCCGAGTTCAATGACGACGTCGAGCAGGCCTGGCGGTCTGCGATCATGCCGGGTATCGAGATTATTCGTGGTGGTTATTGAAGTAACTTGTCTAGCTCGGACGTCAGGCGGGTAATTTCATCGGCGGATTTGCCCGTGCGTTCAGCCAGGTTTTTTACCTCGTCCGCCACCACCGAAAAACCGCGCCCGGCGTCGCCAGCGCGAGCGGCTTCAATGCTGGCGTTCAGACTGAGCAAGCGCAAGGTCTTCAGCATGTTCAGTATCTTCTGCGTTTCCGAGACGATCGACGCACTGTGTGTTTCCACGACTTCTGTCTGTTCGCGGCGGCGTAGCTCATTCTCTTTGCGCTCATTGATGTCGACGACCGCGCCTTCCAGATACAGCACGGTGCCGTCTTCATCCTTGACGCCACCACCGTTCTCGTTGACCCACACTACATCGCCACTTTTGTGCTTGATGCGGTAATCCACATCCCAGCCGGTATCCGCTTCCAGCGCCTTTTCTACTGCCTCATCGACCAATGGAACATCTTCCTCCAGGATAAGACCGATGTAGGACGCTCGCTTATTGTGCACCAAGTCCTCAGTGGCATAGCCAGTCAGAGCCTGTACCCGCCCGAACATGTTGAGCATGGTGTAGTCGTCATCCATCTGGCAGCGGTAGAGAAACCCCGTCATCCGGTTGGCGATGCTATTGAATATTTCAGTCTCGTCCTGCACAGGAACCATCCTCGATCTATAGGCTTGCCGTCTAGGGTGACTTAACGGAAAGTATAAATAGAGTATCGACGGGATACGATGCTTCTTTATCGCCTATTAACTACCACAGACACTTTCAGCCAGTCACCGCCATTCCGGAGCACCTAATGTCGCCGACCATTAAAACTGCAGTGTCCTGTCAATGTGGACAAGTAGAAGTGACCGTGAAAGGAGTGCCGATCCTCGTGGCGGCTTGCTACTGTGACGATTGCCAGGCCGCCTTCCTTCCGCCGAATGAAACACCAACAGTGCACTCGCAACACAGCCTGCTTTAGAACCTCGTCATGAATTTGCTGCATCTCTGGACGAATTCTATACCGGCACGGCGACTCCTAAACTCGCGCCTGCTGCAAACGTTAACCCTTCTGGCTTCGCCCCTTCCCAAAGCTCCGTCAATGACGTATATTGATCGTTATGTTTACGATCATCGAAACCCCTACATTTGAAGCGGACGCCAGTAAAATCTGGACTGAAGATGAGGAAACGCTTTCTTTGCCTGGCTGGCAGCCAATCCGGAAATTGGTGATCCCATTCCTGGTAGCGGTGGATGTAGGAAGGTTCGCTGGTCGGTTGCGGGTTCAGGGAAACAGGGTGGGGTACGAGTTATTTACTTCACCAGGTTGGCGAATGGTGAGATCTGGCTGTTGGTGATCTACAAAAAAGCCGTCAAGGAGAACATACCCGCTCACATCCTGAAGTCGATTCGTGAGGTGCTGGAAAATGAGTAATGAAACCCTGAGTGCTGAAGAGCTTGGTAACAAACTCCTCCAATCCGTCAAAGAGATGAAAGCGGGGAAGGCTGCACGGGTTAGTCGTGTGGTGCCCAATGAGGTGGCAGAGGCACGCAATAAAACCGGCCTGACACAGTTGCAGTTTGCAGAGGTGCTTCATATTTCTCCGCGCACCTTGCAGGAATGGGAGCAGGGACGACGTAAACCCTCCGGCCCTGCCCAAGCGTTGATTGAAATTGCATTTCGCCACCCGGAGGTGATCCGGGAAGACCTCGAACTCAGAGGTTAACCAGTTGCTGCACGCGGATAAATTACTCGCTGCGCTCCCAATTTACCGGTGAGCAGAGATGTTAGATGTCTGTGCGTATGACCATACCAGCTACAAGAGCATCCACTTCAATTGCCGCAGTTCTTGTGTCGATCGCCAGTTTGATCGTTATGGTCTTCTTGCTGGCTGGCCCGAAGTATTTTCTTGGCCTGTTATTGCACTCGATTTTCTATGTCACACTCATTTCGGTGGTCGCTGGAGTTGTCAGGCTGCCATTCCGGCGCGGGGGCTTTGGGCTCTCTGTTGTTTGTGGTGTGAGCATTGCGCTCGCAGGATTTCTGATTATTTTGACTTACGCGATGTCGATGATATGACACCAAACCCATCAATTCGGTGCATACACCAAAAGCTGCGCCCAGCCATACGCGGACGATTACTCGGGATTTGACTGCATTTAATCCATGCGGTTCTATTCGAAACAGCTTGGCCCAGTAGCCGCCCAATTATCAACTTCTCGGAGACACCATGACTCAAACTGACCCGAACGACATCGCTACTTTGGACATCCAGATCGTCTCCGACGTGGTCTGCCCCTGGTGTGTGATTGGTTCTCGCCACCTGTTGCTGGCGCTGGAGGATCTGAGCGATGAGGTCCGGGCCGATATCACCTGGTTGCCGTTTCAGCTCAACCCTCACGTTTCGGTGGAGGGTGAAAACCTCAGTGAGCATATCATGCGCAAGTATGGGTCCAGTCCCGAAGACAATCAGGCGATGCGCGACCGTCTCACTGACCTGGGTCGGGCCGCTGGCTTCCAATTCAATTTCACGCCGGACAGCCGTACCTATAATTCATTTGATGCCCATCGGGCCATTCACTGGGCTGGGGTTCAGGGTCGGCAGCATGATTTTGTGGAGCAGTTGTTTCATGCCTACTTCACTGAGAACCGCAACCCCAGCGCGCTGAAGACCCTGACTGACGCGGCGGCCACGTTGGGGTTGGATACCGCAGACCTGGAAGCCGTAATCACCAGTGATCGGTACCGACCAGAAGTAGAGCAGGCGTTGGCGGCCAGCCAGGCCAAGGACATCAGCGGGGTGCCCACCTTCATCATCAACCACCAATACGCGCTGACCGGCGGTCAGCCGGTGGATGTGTTCACGCGTGCATTGCGGCAGGTGGCTGCAGGCATCAGGGTATGACTACGGCCGTCTCCACACCAGGGTTCGGTTGTTGGCCGGCATGGCATGATCCGCCACCAGTTCAAAGCCCGCCGCAGTTGCCAAGGGCACCATGGCGTCAAGGTCCCGGATGCCCATGCCGGGGTCCTGGTATCGCAGGTGCTGGTCAAAGCGTTCATTGCTGTCACTGGTGTGTTCGCCCTGATAGCGAAACGGCCCGTACAGGCAGAATACGCCTTGTGCTGGCAGTCGCTTGCCCAAGCCATGGAACATGGCTTCGACGGCGGGCCAGTGCATGATGTGTGCGGTGTTGGCGGAATACGCGTGATGGATATCCAATTCGGGCCATGTCGGTTGCAACACATCCAGCGTGATCGGCATGTGGAGATTATCCGCCCCGGCCGCCTGGGCTTCTTCAATCCAGAGTCGGCATCCGGGAAGATACTGTGCCTGATCCGAGGGTTGCCAGCCTAACCAGGGCAACCGGGGGGCAAAGAAAGCCGCGTGCTGGCCGGTGCCGGAGCCGATCTCCAGCACTCGAGCGTACCGGTGCGAAGACTCGGGCAACACCTGTTTCAGTGCGTTCAGTATGGGGCCTTTGTTGTTCTCGCAGGCCTGAGAGAAGGGTTTTGAGACTGGCATGGGCTCAGTATAGGTGCTGTCAGGGCCGATGGTATACCCCAAAATCACGGATTAGCGCTTGAGCGGCTTGCTGTTAAATCCAGCGTGGTAACCGTATTCGTGAGCAAAGGCTTGCGCTTGTGTTCGTCGATGCCGGAACGCCACTTTACAATGGTTGATGTCGTCAAGGTGCCGAGGCTGGCGTTGCCCTAAGGCCTGACGGCGACCAGGTGCGCCACTTCGGCAACCCGGTCAATCAAGTCCAGGTCATTAGTCTCCAGGTCATCGACCGCAACCCAGCGTGCCTCCGCCGCATCACTCCCGGCCACGGGTTCACCACTGAGCCAATGGCATTCTACGGCAATCAGCAGGTAATGATGGGACAGCGTCTGGTCGGCGTTATAGCCAATGGCATCAAGCGTGGTCAATTGCTTGCCAGCGCGGGCCTGTACGCCGGTTTCTTCGGCCAATTCCCGCACCGCAGCCTCCGCAATGGTCTCGCCAGGCTCGATTTTGCCGCCCGGAAACCCCCAGCGATTCTGGTTGGGCGGCTGGCCGCGACGGACGAGCACCACTTTGCCCTGATGGTAAAGCACCGATAACACGGCCGGTATGGGATAACGTGAGTTCATCGGCTCAGTATGCCTGACTGGCAGTGGCGTGTAATCTGCCAGCTACGGTATTGATGAGTAGGTCTGCCCTGCGATCACTCACGACAGTTCATAAAACACCGACTCATTAAGCAGGGTAGCTTGAGCGAGATACCGACGGTCTCCCTCGGGCACTCCGGAATCCGCAAACACCTGCTCCCAGTGGTTGCGCACGGTGGCCATCAAAGGCCACAATGCCGCACACGACTGGTTCCGTCTGGCCCGGAAGGTGAAGCCATAGGTAGGCCTGATCAGAAATCATTGTCGATCACCTTCTTGCGAGGTCTTCCAGCCTTTGTGAACCTCAATGTCCGTTCATAATGAAGTCAGCACTCTGAACCCCGTTTCTTTCTTGTGGTGTTACAGAGGTGTTGTCCATGGCCATGGCCTGTATTTCCGCAACGGATCTGACCGTTGCATTTGATCCCAAACCCCCCGTTTTCCAGCCGCTGGATGTGCATCTGTCGGCTGAGCCTGTGGCGCTGATCGGCCCTAATGGTGCCGGCAAGACCGTGCTGGCCGAGGTGCTGAGCCAGAACCGGGGTACCCTGATCGTGGTGACCCACAGTGAGGCCATGCTGCTGGACCGGGTGCAAACACTGGGCTAGCCAGTCTTTTTTGAACCCATTGGATTGGCTTCCATACGGCGTCGGGATCTATAAACGACGAAGGGCATCGTCCACCTGGTCTGGCCAGTTGCCATCGGGTCGGGTGAGCAGATAGGCATGAGTGTTCAGCCCGGAAAAAGGGCTGTAGCTCTCAGTTTCCCAAACATCCGGTTGTACTTGTTTCATGGGACTTTCCTCGGTCAATAATGATTGCAAGGGAAATGGCTGATACTTCATGATAACTTTTAGTCAAACCTGATTGGCACTGTCCAGTTTGTCATCTGACTGGGCGAAGAAAGTCATTATGCACCCAGATCAATCCCGCTTATTTTCCGGTGTCGTATTACCTGACTCAGTCAGACGTGAACTGACTCAACTGCAGGCTGCGGGGCAGCATGGGGACGCTAAACCCGAGATCGCGTGGCAGCAGTGTCGAAACCTGCACCTCACACTCAACTTTATTGGTGTGGTTGCTCGGGCTCAGTTGCCTGCATTAACCAATGCCTTGGCGCGCATCCGGGGCCCGGCATTCTCTCTGCGTCTGGAAGGTGTGGGTTATTTTGGCAGCGCCGCTCGACCACGCGTCCTCTGGGCGGGGATGACTGCCCCTAATGCGCTTCTCGAACTGCAACAACAGGGGCTGAATGTTCTCAGCAACGCCGGTTTCAAGCCTGATGACAGGCCTTATCACCCGCATGTGACGCTCGGGCGTTGCCGTCAGGACGAGTGTGTAGGCGACGCGGTTGCCAGTTGGTTAAACACCCATGCGGACTTCAGCTTGGACGCATTCCCGGTCGACAGATTTTGCCTGTTTGAAAGCACACGGGACACCAAAGGCCTGCGTTATGATGTGGTTCAGACATATGCGTTGCATACAGACCGCACCTAAGACTGAACGGGTATACACTCTGATGCTACTGCATCAGTTAATCAGGAGGTATGGGGATGAAGTATGTTTTTGAAGTGCGGATCAAGGACGGTTATACCGCCGAAGATTACGCCGAGGCCTGGGTGCGCTCCGCTGATTTTTCGGTATAATTCCGGGTGTCCGATCAGGCGTCTCAACAGGCTCTTTTTCGGCAGCGTTCTCAGGGCGGGGTGCAATTCCCCACCGGCGGTATCTGACTGAGTCAGGAGCCCGCGAGCGCTCGGCATGATGGGTGGCAAGCGTGCTCCGTCATGGCGAGGTCAGCAGATCTGGTGAGAGGCCAGAGCCGACGGTGACAGTCCGGATGGAAGAGATCGCGAACGACCTGATAATGGCCGCGCCTGCGTGGCCGTTGTTGCGTACTCGCGCGCCCTGATTCTGGTTAACCACCGTCATTATGACTTTGCAGGAAACCCATGAATCAGTCCTCTACACCCCGCAATACCGATAGGCACCATACCAATGTGGCCGTTATCTCGGCGTCCTGGCATGCCGACATTGTCGACCAGGCCAGCAACACCATTGAATCCGAACTGAAACAGACCGACACCAGCATGCAGGTTGAACACCTGCGTGTGCCTGGTGCTTATGAAATCCCTTTGCATGCCAAGCTGTTGGCGAAAAGCGGGCGTTTTGACGCCATCATCGCCTGCGCCTTGGTGGTGGACGGAGGCATCTATCGGCACGACTTTGTCGCCCAGGCGGTGATCGACGGCCTGATGCGCGCCCAGCTTGATACCGAGGTGCCGGTGTTCAGCGTGGTGCTGACGCCGCATCATTTTCACGAGCACGATGAGCATCAGCAGTACTTCCGTGAGCACTTCGTGAAAAAAGGCAAGGAAGCGGCACGCGCCTGTCACGAGACGCTGGCCAGCTTACGGGCCATCACCGGGTAGCCATCCAGGACACGGGTTCTGCATCGAGATGCCCTCATCATGGACGCTCCCGTCGCGGGGGATCGCACCCTGATACGGTGTGTCCATGTCATCCTGTTAAAGCTTGTATCAAGGAGTTCGTGCGAGGTACTGAGACTGCAGATTGACCAGCCGGTTGGTTGATACCTCGGCGAATTTCACAGGTAATGAAATTGACAGATTCCGGATCTGGCTTCCATTATTAACGGTTGATGAGCTTGGCTCTGTTTTTCCACCGACCGAAATGGGGTTGAAATGGAATTTTCATGCGCGCTGAGGGGTGACCATAAAGGGTTTGGGCAGTATGCGACTCGCACTGGTGCGTCCGTATGAGGCCGCCATCGAATGTAGGCTTTGCGCTATTCGGTGCCGCGTTGGTGGCAATCAGCTACGGACTTGCGCGCTTTGCTTTTGGTCTGTTTGTGCCGCCCATTCGCGATGACCTGGGGCTGACCTCGTCCGAGATCGGTATCATCGGTGCATTGCCGCTCATCAGTTTTGTGTTGGCAACGATTGTGGCCCCCTTTTCTGCGGATCGCCTGGGTGCCCGTTACACTGCAGTGCTGTCTGGTATTTTTGGGGTTGTCGGGCTGGCGTTGATCAGTGAGGCGGACGGACCGATCCTGCTGGGGATTGGGGTATTTGCCTGCGGCGTCTGCACCGGCTTGATGATGCCAGCACTCACTGCGGCCATGCAGGTGGTGGTGGACCGCGCAGTGCATGGCCGGGTGAGCTCGGTGATGAACGCGGGTACAAGCGTCGGGGTCATACTGGCTGTGCCAACGGTGCTGTTTCTGGCGGATGCGTGGCGGGCTGCTTACGTCTCTTTTGCCGCCATGGCAAGCATTGGGGTGATGGCTACGTTTTTCTTCATTCCTTCGGTATCCCGGATCATGCCGTCGAACGCCGCGCTGCCACCACCGATCAGTTTGCTCCAGTGGTCGCGCCTGTTCCGGCTTTCTCTTTTTGCCTTTGTCATGGGCTTCGTGTCAGCGCCATACTGGATTTTTGCGCCGGATCTGGTGGTCACCTTGGGGGCATTATCGTCCAGTCAGACGGCTTGGCTGTGGCTTGCGGTTGGCATCGCCGGTCTTGGCGGCGCCGTGGCAAGTGATCTGGCCGATCGCAACAACCCACCGATCACCCACGCCTTGATGCTGATGATGCTGGCTGCCAGTCTGTCGTTGCTTGCGGCGAGTCCGGCCCAGTTGAGTTTGGCGTCGTTTTCCGCTTTGGTGTTCGGTCTGGCTTATATGAGTCTGACTGGTCTGTATCTTATGACTGGTATTCGATTGTTACCGGGTCGATTGTCGATGGGACCGGTACTGCCATTCATGGCCTGTGCACTTGGGCAAGCAGTGGGCTCGCCCATTGTCGGGATTCTGGTGGACGAATTCGGATATGCCGACGCATTTGCCGTGTTCTCTGCGGTCGGCATTGTGGTGGCTCTGCTGTCGCCGCTGTACCCCCGTTACATTGATCATGCACCGGAGGAGTCAGAAGTGCTGGAAGACACCGGCCTTCAGGCAGCCTATGACCACCAACTGCTGGACGAAGACGGTGAGCCCTACCAGACCGTCACGGAAGAGGGCGAGACGTCATGATTCACCCTCGGAGACAATCATGGCGGCGAGCACAGCATTGGCTCGACCAACCGGCTGATGAGTCTATTAATCCTGGATCTTTGAAAATTCTCGGTCCAGGTTATAGCGCTTGGAGGTCACGTACCGCTCCATGGTTTCTACCCGGTTCAATACGTCATCCAGACGCTCGCGGGCGGTGCGCAGGCGTTCACTGGGGTTGCCCGGGTAGCTGAACAGATTGCGCGGTCGATCCTGATGGGCCACCTCATCGTATTCAGTCTGCGGCTTGACCCGGAGTTTCTTTGGGCGCTTCGCCAACAGCACACACGCGCCCAGGTAGGCAAAAACCGCCAAAGAATTAAAAAACAGCAGGGCGCCGACAGCGATCAGGCGGATGATCCAGTGCTCAATATTCAAGTGGTCACCGAGACCAGCACACACGCCGCCTAACCATCCGTCTTTCTTGTTGCGATAGAGGTTCATGCCATAACCCTGGCGGCGTCTTTCCCAAAAATCGTCGAATTGTGACATCACACCATCTCCTATTGTGGACTTTGCTGACGCCAGTTGGGCTGGCGCTCATCGAGAATGGCTTCCAGGGTAGTGACACGGTCAGCCAGTGTGTCTGCCGTGCGTAACAGGGCGTCCAGTTGCTTCTGATCCGACTCGCCCAGGCCGCCCAACGTTTTTGATTTGTACCGGTAATGCAGGGCGATCCAGATCGGCATTACGATCACCATAAACAGGATGGTGGGCACAAATAAAAATTCAAAAAATTGCATGATTCACTCCTTTTCTCACCCGGTGACCGGGCCGGCCATTACTGGTTGGCCTTGTGGTCACGCTGCAGGTCAGCTTTAAGACGATCCAGTTCTGCGTTGATGCCTTCATCCTGCGCCAGGCTATCGATTTCATTGGCCAACTGGGTGCGGTCGTCGCGGCCCAGGTCCATCGACTCCAGCTCGCCTTCCATATTGTCCATACGCCGTTCGTAGTGCTCGAACTTGTTGAAAGCGTCTTGCAGGGTGTCCTTCTGCAACTGTCGGCGCGTTTTCATTCGACTCGACACGGTTTGCTGGCGCATCACCATGGTTTTCTGCTTGGCCTTGGCGTCGTTCAATTTTTGCTGCAACTGACTGATCTCTGAAGACAACTGTTCCATATGGTCGTCCAGGGCGGCGAATTCCTGTTGCACCAATGCCTGTTCTTCGGCCAAGCTCTGCTTCTCGGCCAGGGCTGCCCGGGCCAGGTCTTCACGGTCTTTCTCCAATGCCAGGCGGGCTTTCTTTTCCCACTCGGTGGCTTCGTTCTGCAAGCGTTGCAGGCGCCGCTGCGCCTCTTTCTTGTCGGCAATGACCCGGGCCGAGCTGCTGCGCACCTCCACCAGGGTTTCTTCCATCTCCTGAATAATCAGGCGAATCATTTTCTGCGGGTCCTCGGCGCGGTCGAGTATCGCATTCAGGTTGCTGTTAATGATGTCGGATAAACGAGAGAAAATACCCATGTCAGACCTCCTTTGGTACTCAATGTTCATTGGTGGTCTAGCCCCGTACGGAATGGACGATGCGCTAAACCTCGCCTATACCTAATCAGAAACTGTGCCAGGTTTTTAACCCGTTGATTTTAGGTGGTTTTTCATTTTGGATGCCAAAACGCGTAGCTAAAATTAGCTATATACGCTAAGTTATTTGGTCAAATACGCTAAATAAGTTACGCCATGAATGAACACACCCCACAGCGACTGATTGGCGAGAGTTCGGCGTTGTCAGATCTGCTTGACCAGGTGTCTCAGGTGGCGCCGTTGAACCGGCCCATACTGGTCATTGGCGAGCGCGGGACGGGCAAGGAACTGATTGCAGAACGTCTGCATTTTCTGTCCCAGCGCTGGCAGCAGCCCTTTTTGAAGGTGAACTGTGGCGCCCTCAGTGACAGCCTGCTGGACGCCGACCTGTTCGGCTATGAACCCGGCGCATTTACCGGCGCCACCCGGCTGCACAAGGGCCGTTTTGAGCGCGCTCACGAAGGCACCCTGTTTCTTGACGAAGTCAGCAATATGTCGCAGGCGGTGCAGGAAAAGCTGCTGCGGCTGATCGAATACGGGGAATTCGAGCGCTTGGGCGGTCAGACTACCCTGCAAGTCGACGTGCGCATTGTTGCTGCCACGAACGAGCACCTGCCTGACCTGGCCCAAAAAGGGCGGTTTCGGGCCGATTTACTCGACCGCTTGGCGTTTGATGTGCTCACCCTGCCGCCGTTGCGAGCCCGTCAGGATGATATTCTTATCCTGGCGGAACACTTTGGTATTCAGATGAGCAGTGAGTTGGGGTGGCCCATGTTTCCGGGCTTTTCGGATCGGGTGCTGGCGCAACTGTGTCAGCACCCGTTCTGGGGCAATGTGCGCGAGCTGAAAAACTCGGTAGAACGCAGCCTGTACCGTTGGGGTCAACCGGAACTGCCCATTGATCACATCGTCCTCGACCCCTTTGATTCGCCCTGGCAGCCCAATGTCCAGACAGCGGTGGCTGACCCAGATGAAGCACTGGGGTTCACCGAACAAGTCGCGCGTCTGGAAGTCAGGCTGTTGCAGCGTGCGCTTGATCAGAATGACCGGCATCAGGGTCGCGCGGCCCAGAGTCTGGATCTCAGCTATCATCAATTTCGCAATTTGCTGCGCAAACACAATTTGACGAGCAAAACGTGGTCGTAGGCCCCTTGATCGTATGACCACATTGACGTATATCTTGGCCCTGATTCTGCTTCAGTTAACGGGGGGCCTATGGGGTTCGACGATTATTTAACGCTGTTGGCCAAACACGAAGGGTCGGACTTGTATTTGAGCACCGGTGCGCCGCCCTGTGCCAAATTTGAAGGCAAACTGAAGCCCATCGAATCCAAGCCATTGAGCCCCGGCGTGGTGCGGGACTTTGCCGATCAAATAATGAGTGAGCGACAGAAAGCGGAGTTCGAGCAGGAACTGGAAATGAATCTGGCCTATGGCATCAATGGGGTCGGTCGTTTCCGGATCAATATCTTTCGTCAGCGTAATGAAATCTCCATCGTCGCGCGTAATATCGTCGCGGAAATTCCCAACGCCGATGATCTGGGCCTGCCTGACATTCTCAAGCAACTGGTGATGGTCAAACGGGGCCTGGTTTTGTTTGTTGGCGCCACGGGTTCCGGTAAGTCGACGTCGCTTGCGGCATTGATTGATCACCGTAACAGCAACGCTCATGGTCATATCATCACCATCGAAGATCCGGTGGAGTTCATTCACCGCCATAAAAAAAGCATCGTCAATCAGCGCGAAGTGGGGGTGGACACGCACAGCTTCAAAAAAGCGCTGAAAAACACCCTGCGTCAGGCGCCAGATGTCATCTTGATCGGTGAAATACGTGACCGTGAGACCATGGAGCACGCGCTGGCCTTTGCTGAAACCGGCCACCTGTGCATTTCTACCTTGCACGCCAACAATGCCAACCAGGCATTGGACCGCATTATCAACTTCTTTCCCGAAGAGCGGCGCCAGCAATTGTTTATGGACCTGAGTTCGAACCTGAAAGGTTTTGTCTCTCAGCGACTGGTTCCGACCGTGGACGGCAAGCGCTGCGCGGCGATCGAAATATTGCTGGGGTCGCCCATGGTTCGCGATCTGATTTTGCGTGGTGAACTGGAAAGCATTAAGGGGATCATGGAAAAGTCTGCCAACCAGGGCATGCAAACCTTCGATCTGGCGCTGTTCAAGCTGTGGAAAGAAGGTCGCATCAGCGAAGAAGACGCGCTTAAAAATGCCGATTCGGCCAATAACCTGCGGCTGAAAATCAAATTGGAGAGTGGCGATATGAACGAGGACTCTCTGGCCAGTCGCACCAGTGGTCTGTCGCTGGCCGGGGACCCCGAAGATGACAACCCGGGGCGTGGCTGACCAGATGTCCGTTCTGGGTTTCTTTGCCAGACCAGCGGTTTGTCTATGCTGGCATGAGTTGGTAGCGTGATCTAGAATGACGTTTAAAGACGTTAAAACAACAGGCTTGATAGCGACTGGAAACTATTGCGTTTGGGCTTTCCGTTAACGTACTTCTTGGCTTTTAAGAGGTCGGCTGGATATGCGAACGGTGAAGTTAAGTCAGACGGTTGCAGCTGACCCGGAGGCCGCCGCCCGGGCGTTTTATCAGGACGTGGTTCAGCCCGACATGGCGTTGGTGGTGTTTTTTTGTTCCAGCCAATACGATCTGCCAGCACTGGCTAAAGCGCTGAAGCGTTATTTCGCCGATACCCCGGTAGTTGGTTGTACCACTGCCGGAGAGCTGGGCCCATCGGGCTATCAGGATTACGGATTAACCGGTGCCAGCTTTGCGGACTCCCAGTTCGCGGTGACCATTGGCCGATTGCCGCACATCAGCACTGCGACGATCACCAACATAAAACAATCTGTTGAAGCACAAACCCGAGAGCATCAGAATCGAGTCGCCTCAGATCATCAGGCGAATACATTTGGTGTTTTACTGATTGATGGTGCATCCCAACGGGAAGACGCCATCACCAGTGTTGTGCACAGCAGTCTGCCCGCCATGCCATTGGTGGGAGGCTCTGCTGGAGATGATCTTGAATTCCGTGCCAGTTGGGTATTTCAGGACGGACAATTTCATAAAGACAGTGCGCTGTTGATTTTGCTGACCTCTACCTGCCCGATGACAGCCGTCAAAAGCCAGCACTTTATGGCGACCGACCAACGTCTGGTGGTGACTCAGGCGGATCCGTTACGGCGACGGGTGACGGAAATCAACGGATTACCCGCCGCCAGGGAGTATGCGCGCGTAACCGGAGTGGATGTGAATGACCTGAATGAAATGCGATTCGCTACATCCCCGGTTGTGGTACTGATCAATGGTCGGGAATATGTTCGATCTATCCAGAAGGCCAATTCGGATGGCAGTCTGACCTTTTACTCCGCCATTGAGGAAGGTCTGGTATTTCGGGTCGCTCATGGCGTCGACATGCTGGAGAACCTGGAACACGCCCTGAGCAAGGCGACCAATACAGTGGGCCCGCCGCAAGTAACGTTAGCCTTTGATTGTGTGTTGCGCAAGCTGGAGCTGATCCAGACTGACAGCAAACCCGCTGCCAGTGCGCTGATTAAAGCCCACAATGTGGTGGGGTTTAACTCCTACGGTGAGCAATTCGGCGGGGTTCATGTGAACCAGACCTTCACCGGGTTGGCTATTGGGCAATCTCGGGAGGTGTTATGACCCGGCCCAATAATGACGTTACCAATCATGATGAGCCATCCAGCCGAACGTCACCGCCCACCGATGCTGCCGCCGAAATAGTCCGGCTGAATAAGGTCGTTACCGCCCTGATGAATCGTGTGGAACGGAATCTGGGCCATCAAGGGTCCGCATTTGATCTGTTTCAGACCGCCCTCACCCTGGAGGACGAAGTACAGGAACGCACCCAGCAGTTGGAAAGTGCTCTGGAGGAGAATGAACAGATTACGCAAAATCTCTATCAGCTCACCGCCGATTTGAAAGCGGAAATTCAGCAGCGGAAGCTTGCCGAATCACAGCGGGCGGGTCAGTACGATATTCTGGAAATGATCACAGCGAATGAACCCTTGGAGCGGGTCTTCGCAAAGCTGACCGAGTGGGTGGAGGCGCAGGGTGATATCGGTATGACTTCGCTGCTTCTGCTCGCCGAAGATGGAGAGACCATCGGCGAAAGCATTGGACCCAGTCTGCCGGCGGCCTATAGCGAGGCTCTGCTGGGCCTGAAAATCGGGCCGTCGGTTGGTTCCTGTGGCACAGCGATGTATCGCAAAGAGATGGTTGTCGTGCGCGATATCGAGTCTGACCCGCTGTGGTCCAACTACCGTGGTTTGGTGGCTGGGTATGGGCTGCGGGCATGCTGGTCTACCCCGATCACCACAACACAGGGCGAGGTGCTGGGGTCATTTGCGGTTTATAACCGGACCCCGTACACACCGACGCCAGAGCAAAAAGCACTGATAGCAGGCGCTGTGCATCTGGCCGGTATTGCCATTGAGCGCTCCCGCGCCGAAGCCCGAATTCACTTTATGGCCCATCATGATGACTTGACCGAGTTGCCAAACCGGGTGTTGCTGGAAGACCAGATTAACAAAGCTACCGGGCAGGCGTGGAAAGACCGCGTGCGCACGGCGGTGTTGATGATCGATCTGGATCGTTTCAAGGACGTTAATGACTCATTGGGCCATCATGTGGGTGATTTGATTCTGAAAGAAGTAAGCGACCGCTTACAGAGTTGTGTGCGGTCCAGCGACACCATCGCTCGTCTGGGGGGTGACGAATTCGTCATCAGCATCCCGGAGACAAAGGCCAATCACTCCGCCACTGGCGTTGCCGCCGACATCCTGAAACAACTGGAAACCCCGTTTCTGATTCGTGGCAAGCCGCTTCAACTGGGCGCCAGTATTGGCATCAGTGTCTATCCTGAGGATGGTGACAATGCGCAGGACCTGCTGCGTGCGGCGGACACGGCCATGTACGCGGCGAAGAAGAGCGGGCGAAATCAGTACCACTATTTCACTCATGAATTGAATCAGGCGGCACATGAACGTATTCAACTGCTGTCGCAACTGCAGAACGCCCTGAAACAGCAGCAGTTCCGGCTGGTTTACCAGCCCCAGTATCGGTTGTCGGATGACCGGCTTGTGGGTGGCGAGGCCCTACTGCGTTGGCAGCACCCGGAGCGCGGGCAGTTGACTCCCGGTGAATTTTTGTTTTTGCTGGAAGAACATGGTCTGATCGCTGATGTGGGAGCCTGGGTACTGCGTGCGGCCTGCGCTCAGGCTGCCTTATGGCATGAGCAGGGAGCGACGGAGCTCTGTGTGGCGGTCAATTTTGCAGCGGATCAGTTCCATCGCGGCGATATCGTGCAGACCGTATCGGCGGCTCTGACAGAATCTGGTTTGGACCCCAAGAACCTGGTGCTGGAGTTTACCGAGAATGTGTTGCTGCAGCATTCGGATAGTCTGATCGCCAGCATGAATCAGTTGAAACAGATGGGGGTTCACCTGTCTCTGGACGACTTTGGTACTGGCTATTCCTCGCTGGCCTATCTGCATCGGTATCCGGTGGATGAGCTAAAGATAGATCAGTCATTTATCCATGGTCTGAATGAGCAAACCAGTGCGCTGGATATTGTGAACAGTATTGTCAATCTGGCCAGCAGCCTGGATATGCAGGTGGTGGCAGAAGGCATTGAGACGGAAGCTCAGAAAAGCGCCATCATGGAGACTGATTGTCACTATGGGCAGGGTTATCTGGTGGGACGACCGGTGTCTGCAGAGGCGTTTACTGAGTTGCTGGCCGCACAAGCGGAATCAAAAAAAAGCTGACAATGCGACCCAGAAGCCTTGCATTGTCAGCCCGTCATCCGCTGTCCGGGTGATTGCTCAGGCGGCCTGCGCTTGATCCTCGGTTTCGTCAACCGAGTGACGAATCAGGAAGTCGAAGGCGCTCAGCGCGGCTTTTGACCCGTCGCCCATGGAGATCACGATCTGCTTGTACGGCACGGTGGTCGCGTCACCAGCGGCCAGAACACCGGGAATGGATGTCTCGCCGCGCTCATTCACCACGATTTCGCCGTGCTCGCTCAGTTCAATAGCCCCTTGCAGCCATTCGGTGTTGGGGATCAGGCCAATCTGAATGAACACGCCGGCTAGCGCGACTTCGTGTTCGCTGCCATTGCGCCGGTCCTGGTATTTCAGACCGCTGACTTTGCCACTCTCGCCGACAATCTCCGTGGTCTGAGCAGATGTCAGGATGTCCACATTGTTGAGACTGCGCAGTTTTTGCTGCAGCACATCGTCTGCTTTCAGCTCATCGGCGAATTCCAGCAAGGTGACATGACTGACGATACCAGCCAGGTCGATGGCGGCTTCCACACCGGAATTGCCGCCGCCGATGACGGCAACGTGCTTGCCCTTGAACAGCGGGCCGTCGCAATGGGGGCAGTAGGCCACGCCCTTGTTGCGGTATTCCTCTTCACCCGGCACGCCCAATTGTTTCCAGCGTGCGCCGGTGGAAAGCACCAGGGTGCGGGATTTCAGTGAGGCGCCATTGGCCAGCCGGACTTCATGCAGGCCGCCGGTGGCGGCGGCGGGAATCAGCTGGTCGGCGCGCTGCAGCGTCATCACGTCCACGTCGTATTCCTGCACGTGCTGTTCCATCGCCGCGACCAGCTTGGGGCCTTCGGTGTAGGGCACGGAAATAAGGTTTTCGATGCCCATAGTGTCGGCCACCTGGCCGCCAAAGCGTTCCGCCACGATCCCGGTCGACAGACCTTTGCGAGCGGCGTAAATGGCCGCCGAAGCGCCTGCCGGACCACCGCCGATGGTCAGCACGTCAAACGGGGCTTTCTGCTGCAGCTTTTTGGCTGCTCGCGCTTCTGCGCCGGTGTCGATCTTGGCCACAATTTCGGCCAACGTCATGCGACCCTGACCGAACGACTTGCCATTCAGGTAGACAGTGGGTACGGCCATGATTTCCCGCTGCTCCACTTCGTCCTGAAACAGCGCGCCGTCGATCGCGGTGTGCTTGATATTCGGGTTGAGCACGCTCATCAGGTTCAGTGCCTGCACCACGTCCGGGCAGTTCTGACAGGACAGAGAGAAATAGGTCTCGAATTCGAACTCGCCGTCCAGGTCTGTTATCTGAGTGATCAGCTCCTGGCTCTCTTTCGACGGGTGTCCGCCCATCTGCAACAGCGCCAACACCAGAGAGGTGAACTCATGGCCCATGGGGATACCGGCGAATCGGACCCCAGCGTCGTCGCTGCCGGCACGGGTGATGGCGAATGACGGCCGACGAACGTTGGTGGACTCGTCCGTGCGCAGACTGATCTGCTCTGACATGGCTTCCAGTTCGTCCAGCAACTGTTTCAGCTCGCGAGACTTGGCGCCGTCATCATAGGCTGCTACCAGCTCGATTGGCTGTTGCAGCTTGCCCATGTACGCTTTCAGTTGTTCCTTGATGTTGGCATCCAACATGTCGGGGTCTCCTCAGAAATTCAGCGAAAGAAGGCCCGCTTGGCGAGCCTTTCGAACGTTAGGGGTGACGGCCTAAGCGGCCGTCCGGGATTAGGCTACGCTTAGATCTTGCCAACCAGGTCCAATGACGGCGCCAGGGTTTCTTCGCCTTCCTTCCACTTGGCCGGGCAGACTTCGCCTGGGTGCTTGCGCACGTACTGGGCGGCTTTGATCTTGCGCATCAGGTCGTCGGCGTCACGGCCAATGCCCTCAGCGGTGATTTCCATTGCCTGAATGACACCATCCGGATCAATCACGAACGTGGCGCGGTCGGCCAGGCCCTGGCCTTCACGCATGACACCAAAGTTGTTGGTGATGGTGCCGGTCTGATCGCCTACCATGAAGTAGTCGATTTTGCCGATGGTCTCGGAACTGTCGTGCCAGGCTTTGTGGGTGAAGTGGGTGTCCGTTGAGACGGAGAACACTTCTACGCCCATTTCCCGCAGTTCTTCGTACTTGTCTGCCACGTCACCCAGCTCGGTGGGGCAAACGAAGGTGAAGTCTGCCGGGTAGAAGAAAAACACGGCCCACTTGCCTTTTACGTCCTCTTCGTTGATGTCGACAAACTCGCCCTTTTTAAAAGCGGTCGCGTTAAATGGCTTAATAGTGCTGTTGATGATGCCCATGGTTTTTGAAAACTCCTTTTGATGGATGTGAGTATGTTGGGTTCGAGGTGAATAGTAGGGGCTCACCATAGTTTAAACAAATTGATTGATAAAAATTAATTGATAGAAATAAACTATTGGCCGGAGGGTAGCTATTGGTTGCCAGCTAAGGGAGAAGGCGACGGTGAGGGTGTTACGTTGAATTTTATGGGCGTTCAGGTTAATCGGTCACCGGCTAAAAGAGGGAGACATTACCTTCGCGCTCATACCACTGTCTTTTTTGTTCGTACATGCGTTGATCCGCCAGTCGCAGCACCTTGTCTGGCGGCACTTGGTCTGAACCGGCGAGACCGACACTCAGCGCAAGTGTGACCTCGACGTGCCCACCGTCGGTGGTTTCGAGCATCATCTTGCGACCGTGAATACGAGTTCGAATACGTTCCATCAAGGCTTGCGCGCCCGCTCCGGACTGATCTTTGCAGAGGACCACGAACTCATCGCCACCGAATCGAAACAGCATGTCACTGTCTCGGTAGGTCTCCTGCAATGCACTCGCTGCCTCGCGGATGAGGCGGTCGCCCATCTCGTGGCCAAGTTGATCATTGATGGTCTTCAGGCCAATTAAATCGACCAACAAAACGGAGAAATGATACGTGTGATTCTGTTGTTGTCGCGACTGTGCCTGGGCCAGCTCGGCATCGAGTTGGCCACGGTTATACACTCCGGTCAGAGCATCGCGTTCGGCAGCCTCTGTCAATTCCATCGCCAGCAACTTGTTGCTGATGGCAGTGTCCAACTGGTTTATCAACAACTGCAATGATGAGTTGTAATCGTCTTCAGCGGGCTGGCTCTGCACAATAAGCACACCGCGAAGGTGGCCAAATCGTCTCGTTAAGGGGTAAAGCAGACAGGTGGGCTGCCCAGTGCCCATGTCCAGGGTGCGTTCATCCGAAAAGTCACTGTTGATTGCGGCAACCTGGGTTCGAATCAGCGTCTGCTCGTCAGCGGTCAGGTTATCAGTGAACGCCGCAAAGTGTATTCCGTCGTCTGCCATCTGATCTGTCAGCACAAAGCCGAATGTTCGTGCGGGGTAGAGCCGTTGCAACTCGGTCAGGGCAGACTGCACCATGCCGTCCAGACTGTCCGAGTGATCGGTCAATTCGGAAAGGGTGAGCATGGACTGAAATACGAGGTTGGAGCGCTCTACAGACCGCTTGGTCCGCAACAGTCGTTGGTTCTGGGCATTGAAAGCCAAGGCGACACTGAAAACATAAATCAACAATGCCAACATGATGAAGCCGTTGATTGACTGCGGCGCGGCGGGTGACCAGGTGAACCCGAAACTCAGTACCACTGCGAGTATACCCAGCCCATACCAGGCGAGGGCCCTTATGGTCTGGCGCACCCCATCCGTCATGGTGTTGTTCAGTACCACCGTGGTCAACAACGCGAAAGTAATCATCACAGAGAATTCGATGTGCGCGGTCCAGAAACCCAGCACAAAGGCGTCGAACATCATCGCCCGATATTCAATACTGGTTTTGGCTCGACGCCAGTAATCAAACCAATAGACAAGTTGGGGATAAACCAGAAAGATTACCCCGGCAACCACGATGTTCCAGTGTGACCACCCTTGTTCCAGCGTCAGCCAGCTGATCGCCACAAAAGTAGCCGCGAACCCGAGCGTTCGTGGTAATCGATTGATCTTGGTCAGACGTGGCATGCGCCAGGCTGATTGCGGTACTTCATGCTCGCTCACAGCTTACCTCGTAAGGCCCCTACAGAGTCTCAGGCCCAGCTTGCGCTTATTGTTATTATGACTTGGTTAATCGTTACACAATTGCTGTTGTGGCGCAATTTAAACCGGTCTGGTTGGCGGCGCCATGGCGTCAAGCACCGGATACACGATTATAATTTGCAGTTTCAAGGGCTGCCGGGTGTTCATGTCTGTTACGTCATGACGGTGAAGTAACGACGAGGACTGATGCCGTGTCGTTTTGTTCAAACGAACAATTTATTCTGTGAGCGCGACTTAAAAGTCAAGTTTCTGGTTGAAAATCCGAGATTACAGCGCATTTTTTTCGCATTTTTCTTGCTAAGTGTTCGTTTGTTGCTATGATAATGTTCAATTGAACATCAAACAAAAACAAATTAATGGGATGTTGGTCCGCTCGAGATGTTCAATATCGGGTTAAAACCTGTGTAACTGGACCACTCCTGATGGAGAACCATCGATGAATTTACAAAAAAGACTGTTTCCCAGCGCTATCCTTGCCGCCTCGGTTTTGGCACTTGGTATCAGTGGCCAGGCTTTCGCCGATTGCGAGCGCGGCGCACTTGACATGAATTACTGCGATGAGGACGGCGACATGGTCGCGGACCTGCCGGCTGATGAGTCGCAATGGCAGGATCCCAACACGCTGATCTTTGCCTATACGCCGGTAGAGGATCCTGCTATCTATTCCGACATATGGCAGCCCTTTATCGACCACTTGTCCGAGGTGACTGGTCGCGACGTTCGCTTCTTTGCGGTGCAATCCAATTCGGCCCAAGTAGAAGCGATGCGCAGTG
>LFIK01001123.1_pt1 | contig 20854 bp, 18 predicted proteins | sample 643401 | NCBI WGS metagenome assembly LFIK01 (sample SAMN03777447, study PRJNA286221) | soda lake metagenome | biome: soda lake; feature: Kulunda steppe; material: water; isolation source: sample T5-Br brine of Lake Tanatar-5 | place: Russia: Kulunda steppe | collected 2010-07
CCGACCCACCAGCCGTGGAGTTCCGGGTTGATCCAGCGGTGCGGATCCTCGGGGCGGTCGGCGACGCGGCGGCCCATCTCGGCGTAGATGCGATCCAGATGCGGGACCAGCAGCACCGACACCGGGTCCGCGTCCAGTGGCGTGTTCTGCGCCAACCCCGCCGGAAGCAGGCTGGAGTCCAGTGCCGCACCCTCGAAATACATGATCACCCGGTCGTTCGCCGTGACCTGCGCCAGCAGCCAGAACAGGTAATCGGGGTCATTGAACGCCCAGATCGACAGCGCGCGGGCGGACTGGCAGGTCGGGTTGTTGCCCTGGCCGACCCCCAGCGGCTGGCCCAGCAGGCAGAGCATTCCGCCTACCAGCCGCTGGTGCGGGCTGACGGCCGTGCCGAAAGCCGTGTTCAGCGCCGCCTCGCAGGTCGGGGTCAGGCTGGTTTCCAGAAGCCGCCAGAGCGAGGGCGCGATGGGCGGCGAATACATGATCCCGCGCTCCAGCATCAGCGACACGCCCAGCACCGCCTGCGCCGTGCCGGGGTGCACGGCCACATCGATCAGCCGCTGCACCAGCGGCTGATAGCAGCGCAGCGCATCCAGCCCCGTGCTGCTGAGCCCCAGCGCATCGGGCAGCAGATGCGTTTGCCCGCTGTCCAGAATGAACCGCAGGAACGCGGCGTGGTAGTCCGAGACCAGCCCGGTGTCATGCATCGCGCGCGCCATGCCCGTGGCTTCGGCCTGAAGCGCGCCGGGGTCCGAGGCCGCCAGCCGGGCGCGATAGACCTCCAGCCCCGGATCCTCGCGGCACAATTCGCTGGGGCCGAACAGCGCGCTGATCAGCCGGTCGGCGCCGGTGCGCGCATCGCGCACGCCGATGCCGCCGCCTTCGCGTTCCATGGCGATGGCGATCTGCAGGATCATGGATTTGACGTGATCCACCTGCAGCGGGCGCTGGCGCAGGATGCGCCAGACTTCGTCCACCAGCCGCGTCAGGATCCCGCCGGTGCCGACCCCTTCCAGCAGGCGTTTCAGCAGCCCGTCCACGGCCGGGGTGAGGTCATGCGCCAGCGCGCGCGCGGCTTCGCCATGCGTGCCGAGGATACTGTCGAGGTTGAGCGCCAGCACCTGCGTCAGGAAATGATGCGCGTGTTCGCGCGGCAGGCCCGGTGGCGCGTGCTCCCCGCGCGCAACGGCCAGGAACCGCAACAGGCTCAGGCATTCCAGCGCCACGGTCCGGCTGTCGGCGGCGCGCAGCGTGTTGCCCACCATCCCCGGCACCAGCCCCGACGGCACCGCCCAGTCGGTCCCGGCAAAGATGCCTGCGTCATCGAGCGCGCCCGCCCGCGCCTCCAGTTCCGCCACCCCGCCCGGCAGTTTCAGCAGCCGCCGCGCCGCATCCAGCACGCGGCCCTGATAGCTGAGCTTCGCGGCCGGGGACGCTTCGGCCAGTTGCGTGAGCATCCGGTCGAAGCCGCGGGTGACGGCGGGCAGCGGGTCATGGTCGGAGGTCATGGTCATGCAATTCTGGCTCTCTGTCCGGGTACCTGACACCGAAGTCTGCCACCGAATCCTTTAGAAACACGGCCGGAATTGCAACCGCAACCCCGGCCCATGGGCGATGAGACGCCGGAAAACCGTGCCTCAGACGTAGAAATCAAGCTCTTCCTGCGCCTTCAGCAGGTCGCGCAGGCGGTGCGGGTCCTCGCCGAAGAAATAGACCAGCCCCCAATGCGTGCCGAACGCCGTGCGCTTGGTGACCTTGGTCTCCATCGGCGGCGCAAGCTCGTGGAACTCGAAATACGGGTCGTTTTCGGTTTCCTCCGGCACGCTGAGTTCGCTGACCACCCGGCGGCGCGGATAGACGCCGAAGCAGCCCGCGTGGCCCATGGCGTCCTTGACCGGGGTGGGGAAGAAGGCGTCAAGCTCCTCCTGCGTCGCCTTGGGGTCGAAGGCCAGCACCAGCGCCTGATAGGCGTTGAAGCCATAGGCGCGTTCCATCAGTTCGAAGGCGTTGAACCCGGGCGGGCGATACGCCACCTCGCCGAAGTACATCGTGCCGTCGTTGGTGACAAAGTACTCGGGGTGGATGAAGCCGAAGTCGATGTCGAAGACCTCGATCAGCCGCTCGATCTGCTTGGTAATCGCCTCGCGGTATTTCTCCAGTTCGGGCGTCGCGGGGACGAACACCGAATAGCCCAGTGTCACGTATTCCGAGATGTTCAGGAACTGGATCTTGCGGTCCTTGATCCACGCCTCCACGGCGAATTCCCATCCGTCCAGATGCGATTCCAGCAGCGCGGGGAATTCCTCGTCGGCGATCGCGGCGACGTCATCGGGCGAGCGGATGACCCGGTGGCCGAGGCAGCCCGCCTTGTCGAAGGCCTTGAAGTGGATCGGATCGTTGGGGTCGCCGTCGAGCTTCAGCAGGGTCTGGTTCACGCGCTTGAGAAAGCGGATCACGTCGGAGTGGTCCATCGCTTCCTCGAAGATGCCGACGCGGATACCGCCAAGCTGCGCGCGCCGCTTCATCAGCGACTTGTCGCGGAACAGCATCGACTGGCCCAGCAGGCGCGGGTTGTCCAGCAGCACGGCATTGACCGCGCCCGCCCATTCGACGGTTTCCTCGAACAGCGGGATGGCGACATCGACGCCCATATCCTTCAACGTGGTCGCCAGTTCGAAAGAGCGATCATTCAGACGCTCGAAATCCCAGCTCAGGAAGGGGATGTCGTGTTGCTTCGCGTAGTCCTCGGCCCATTTGGGTGCGACGATCAGATATCGCCGGTCGAATTTCTCCAGCGCGTCGATGCAGCGCAGGCTCCATCCCAGGATTGCAACATAGCCCTTGTTGGGGTCTTTCGAGGTCATCATGTCTCCTTCCGCAGTGGGGCGCCGCCGGAGCGTCTCCGTGCGCCGACCCTTGGTTTCCTGTGGCGGGTTGTCGCCACTCGGCGGTCGGATATAGGCGGTCTGGGCCGGATTTACAAATCGCGCGCCCCGAAGCGCTGTTCCTGCCGGCGCGATGCGCTTGCAGTAAGAAGTTGATAAAACGTCGCTTTACTGTGCCCTCTGGGGCTTGACCCGGATAGGGTGTCAACGATTTCAGACAAGGCGCGTAAAGTTGCGCGTGCAATCATTCCCCTTGCGTATCGTCCGGCGCAAGGCGGCTTTCCAGTATCATGCCCTGTTCGGCCAGGATCGGATGGGTCACCGTGACCAGCAGCGAGTTGATCTCCTTCAACGCGCGCACCGTCTGCACGTGCATCTGAGAGGTGGCCACACTGTCGGGGTTGCCCTCGGACAGGCGCCGCATGTGCCGGTCCAGGCTTTCGCGTTCAAGCTCGCGCATGCGCTCCTTCTCGCGCATCAACTCGCGCGCCGATTGCACATCACCCGAGATCAGCACGTTGAGCGCCAGTTGCATGTTCGCCCGCACTCGCGCGTGGAGCGTGCGGATATCGGCCCAACCCGCGTCCGAAAACCGCAGGTCGCGGCGGCGCTTTTCCTCGGCCAGCGGCAGGAGCGACCGGGCGACGGCGGTGCTGGCCAGTTCCAGGTTGATGGCGAAATCGGTCAGTTCGGCGCTGCGCTGCGCGTCCTCGGGGCTCAGGTCGTTGCGGTTGACCTCGGCCAGATAGAGCTTGATGTCGTTGTGCAGGGCGCTGATCTCGTCGCCCTTGGCGCGCAGGGCGGCAATTCGCTCGGGGGTGGGGTCCGAGAGCGTGTCGCCCACCGGGGCGAACATCTCGGATACCGCCTCGCCCATGGCCAGCAACTCGCGCTTGGCCGAGGCGAGCGCCAGCTTGGGTCGGTCGATCACCGAACGATCCAGCGCCGATTGGCGAGTGGTCTGCACGGCCTGTGGATCGGTGGGTTCGGGCAGAAGCGCGGCACACATCCGCGCCAGCGCCGGGATCAGCGGCAGGGCCAGCACCAGCAGCGCCGCGTTGAACAGCAGATGCGCATGGACAAGCTGCACGTCCGGACGGGCGCCCAGCCAGCCCAGGTCCGGGCGCAGCGCCCACCACGCCACCAGTACCAGCACCGCCAGCGCCCCGCGCAGGATCAGGTTGCCCAGCGGCACCCGCCGCGCCGGGGCGGCCATGCCCCGCGTCAGCCAGACCGCGATCAGCCCGGCCCCGAAATTGGCGCCCAGCAGCATCGGCACCGCAGCCGCCATGGGCAGCACCCCGCCCTGCGCCAGCATCGCCAGCAACAGCACCATCGCCACCGAGGAATGCATCGCCCAGGTCAGCGCCGCCACCGCCACGAAGGCCGTGATCGGGTCGCCCTGCAGGTAGCGGATCACCGCCGGAAGGGTCTCGCCCGCGCGCAGAGGTTCTGTCGCCTGCCCGATCATCGACAGCGACAGCAGGATGAAGCCGATGCCCATGACGATGCGACCATACTGCCGGATTCTCCGACGCTCGGATTTCAGGAACAGCAGCGCGCCGACCAGCAGCAACCCCGGGATCAGCGCCGACAGGTCCAGCGCCAGCACCCGTACCACCAGCGCCGAGCCCAGGTCCGCGCCCAACAGCGCCGCCAGCCCCGCCGCCACCGGCAGCATTCCGCCCGCGACGAACCCCGCCGCCAGAACGCCCACGGCCGTGGCGCTCTGCAGCAGCACCCCAAGGGCCGCGCCCACCGCCGACATCCCCGCCAGCCCGCCGCCCGCCCGCCGCAGGCTGTCGCGCAATGCGGCGCCAAAGGCACGCTCCATCCCCGTGCGCACCATGCGCACGGCCCAGAGCAGCAGCATCACCGCCGCGGCCAGGTTGAGAAGCACAAGCAAGGGGTGCATGGGCGACCTTTCATTTCCGCGCCGCCTGCGCGGGCGCTTCACAATGGACCATTGTACGGGACGGGGCAATTCGTCAGGCGCGGCGCGCGCCCCTCTCGCCACCCGGCCGCCGGAGGCTATGTCATGCGGAAGTTGTCACGAGGGTCCCGCCATGCTCCTGCCCCGCCGCAGTTTCGTTTTCGGATCGCTGGCGCTCGCCGGCTGCGCACGCGTCCCCGCCTCGCCCGAAGCCCCCCGCGCGCCGATCACGCTGGAAGACGCCTTTGTCGGCCGGTCGCGCGGCGCCGGAGTGTTCCGCGTCACCCTGACCGGGTCCGAACGCCGCTTCCGCGCCGATCTGGACGGGCGACTGGAGGGCGACCGGCTGACCGTGGTCGAGGATTTCTTCTACGACGACGGCGAGGAAAACACCCTCACCTGGGTCTTCGACCGCTCCCCCGACGTGGACGGCGAACGCCGCTGGACGGGTGTGCGTGATGATACCGTGGGTGTGGCCCAGGTGCGCGAACTGGGTACCGAGATCCGCCTGTCCTACGTGGCCGATTTCGAATCCGAAGGCGAGGTGACCCGGCTGGGGTTCGAGGATTTGATCTATTTCGGCAAGGATGGCCGCGTGATCAACGACGCCATCGTCACCCGCTGGGGCATCCCCGTGGGCACCGTCCGGTTCGAACTGGTGCGGGCGGGCTGATCCCAGAGCTACCTTGCCCCCGCCCGCACACTCGCCTAAACCCGGGCGCAGTGCCGCAACGGGGGTAAAAGATGCGCCTGACCCGATACTTCCTGCCCGTGCTCAAGGAAACGCCCGCCGAGGCGCAGATCGTCAGCCACCGGCTGATGCTGCGCGCGGGCATGATCAAGCAGGCCAGCGCGGGCATCTATTCGTGGCTCCCGCTGGGCTACCGCGTGCTGCGGCGGATCGAGGAGATCGTGCATCAGGAGCAGGTGCGCGCGGGCCATATCCCCATGCTGATGCCGACGCTGCAATCGGCTGACCTGTGGCGCGAGAGCGGGCGGTATGAGGATTACGGCGAGGAGATGCTGCGCATCAAGGACCGCCACGGGCGCGATATCCTCTACGGCCCCACCAACGAGGAGCTGATCACCGACATCTTCCGCGCCCATGTCGGCAGCTACCGGGACCTGCCGCTGACGCTCTATCACATCCAGTGGAAGTTCCGCGACGAGATCCGCCCCCGCTTCGGTGTCATGCGCGGGCGCGAGTTCCTGATGAAGGACGGCTACAACTTCGACATCGACAAGGACGCGGCGCTGCACGCCTACAATCGCCACCTGGTCAGCTACCTGCGCACCTATGAGCGCATGGGCCTGCAGGCGATCCCCATGCGCGCCGACAGCGGCCCCATCGGCGGCGATGACACGCATGAATTCCTGGTGCTGGCCGAAACCGGCGAATCCGAGGTGTTCTATGACAGCGCCATCACCGACCTTCGCTTCGGCGACCGCGAGGTGGATTACGACTCGGTCGCGCAGTGCCGGGCGGTGCTGGAGGAATTCACCAGCCGTTATGCGCGCACCGATGAAACCCATGACGAGGCTGCATTCCACGCCCAGGTCCCCGAAGACCGACGCCGCCGCGCGCGCGGGATCGAGGTCGGGCAGATCTTCTATTTCGGCACCAAGTATTCCGAACCGATGGGCGCCGTGGTGGTCAACGACCAGGGCGCGCGGGTGCCGGTGCACATGGGCAGCCACGGGATCGGGGTGTCGCGGCTCCTGGGCGCGATCATCGAGGCGAGCCATGACGACAAGGGCATCATCTGGCCCGAAGGCGTGACGCCGTTTCACGCCGGGATCGTGAACCTGAAACAGGGCGACGGGGCGGCCGATGCGGCGTGCGAAAGCCTGTATTCCGCACTACGCGCGAAGGGCCTGGAGCCGCTTTACGATGACCGCGCCGAACGTGCGGGGGCCAAATTCGCCAGCATGGACCTGATCGGCCTGCCGTGGCGAATCACGGTGGGGCCGCGCGGGCTGGCCAAGGGCGTGGTGGAGTTGACCAGCCGCCGGACGGGCGAGAGCGAGGAGGTTTCGCCCGAGGCGGCGGTTGCGCGACTGTCCGAAATCTATGCCCCGCACCGCTGACGACGCACGGGCCGGTTTTCGGCGCTTTGCCTCTTGCACGGCACAGACAAGGCCGCTATCACCCGCGCGGTCGGGGCGATTAGCTCAGTGGTAGAGCGCTTCGTTCACATCGAAGATGTCGGCAGTTCGAATCTGTCATCGCCCACCATTATTTCAACCTTGTGCCTGGCAGCCCGTAAAGCGCGGGCACGGTCCGCACCGGTGGCGGTCGGAAGCCGGGTCTTGGCCCGCGCGATCCGGTCCAGATCAACGGACATGGCGCGGCGGTTGGCCGGGTGGTCGACCTCGGCCCCCGCGGCGTCAAGGAATGTCGCCAGCACATCCCCCACCGCCCCCGCCGCGCGCAATTCCGTTTGCTCGGACTCGGTCAGCAGTCGCAGCGCCACCGAGCCCTCCGCGCCTTTGGTTGCCCCCACGCTGAGCACGGCGATATCCAGCGCGGCCGCGCGTTCGAACAGCGCATCCAGGCCGCACTCGGCGATCAGCGCGCTGGCCATGCGCCAGGCGAATTCCGCAGGGTCAGGGAGCGCCGGGCGCACCTGACCGCCCAGGAGCGAGATCACCTCGACCCCGTCGCGTCTAGGCGGCTGGAACGCCTCCAGCGCGGCCATCAGCGTGCGCCCCCAGCCGACGCCCACGCGCATGTCATGCTCGATCCGCGTGGACAGCCAGCGCCCGAGTGCGAGGCCCGCGGCACGGGTGCTCCCCTCGGGGCCGCCGGGGACGACGATCACCTCGTCCACGCTCAGCGCGCGTTCGATCTCCAGCGCGAGGGCAAGGCATTCGTCCGCGGGCTCATCGAGCCAGATGCGCACCTCACCCCGGCTGCGGGCTGTGTCCAGCAGCTTGTTGACCGTCGCCCGGCTGAGGCGCAGGCGGGTTGCGATCCCGGCCTGTGTCAGCCCGTGGGCGTAATAGAGCCACGCGGCGCGCAGGCGGGTGTTGCGGCTTTCGCTCATGGCGAAAGCTGCGCGGTCAGTGCGGCGTTGACCTTCGCGGGGGCTTCCAGTTGCGGCAGATGCCCGGCGCGGGGGATGACCGTTTCGGGGAACGGGCCGGGGGCGGCGGGAATGATCCGGTCCTCGGCCCCGCGCAGCACCTGCACGGGCAGGCCCTCAAGGCGCGGCAGCAGCGAGGCGAGCGCCGCATCACACCCGGCGATACGCCTGCGACCGTGCGCAGCGCGTCCCGCGCGCCGGGCACGGTCCAGTTCGGCGCGCCCAGCACGCGCGGCGGGGCCTTGAGCGCCCCGTGCGCGAAGCTCCCGCGCTCGCTGGCCTCGGTCATCACCAGCAGCCGTCCGGTGCGTTCCACCGAAGCGATCACCGGCGCGTAGTCGAAGGGGACCAGCGTGCCGACGTCGATCACCTCGACCTCGATCCCCTTTCGGCCAGCTCCCCGGCCGCCGTCATGGCGGGGTAGAGTGAGGGGCCGATGGTCAGGAATGTGGCGTCGCGGCCCGGGCGCTTGACCTCCGGCACGCCGAAGGGCAGCGCAAAACCGCCCGCGGGCACGCCGTCGGGGTGGAACAATTCGCCGGTGTCATAGAGCCGCTGGCTTTCCAGCACCATCACCGGTTCGTTACTGGCCATCGCCGTGGTCATCATCCCCTTGGCGTCGCGTGGGGTGGCGGGGTAGATCACCTTCAGCCCCGGCACATGCGCCAGCATCGCCGACCAGTCCTGGCTGTGCTGCGCGTCGTATTTCGACCCGATGGAGAGCCGCAGCACCACCGGCAGGTGCAATTCGCCCGCCGACATGGCCTGCCATTTGGACATCTGGTTGAAGATCTCGTCGCCCGCGCGGCCCACGAAATCGCCATACATCAGTTCCACCAGCGCGCGCCCGCCCGACATGGCATAGCCCACGGCAGTGGCGACAATCGCGGCCTCGGAAATCGGCGCATTGAACAGCCGGTCGCGGGCGAAGACATCGGCCAGCAGACTAAAGAGCAGCGCGGTTTCGGCGGTGGCGCTGGCATCCCTGCCGTGGGCGCTGCGGCAGCCCACGTCCAGCAGCGCGCCGTCGCGGAAGCTTTCGAACCGGCGGGTGACGTCGTCGGCGGGCAGGACGTGGATCGCGGCCAGCCCCTTGGCCAGAAACTCACCATGGCTGCGGTGGCTGCCGAAGATGCGGTCATCGGCGGCCAGCGCCTGCGCCGCGCCCACCGCCGCAGCCTCCTGCCCGATGGACAGGTGCGCGGGGCCCTTGTAGGCGTGGGCCATCCCTTCATGGCTGCCGGATGATTTGAAGGCGGCGAGCATTCCCTCGAACCGGCGGATCACCAGCATATGGCGCTGCATGGCGCGCAGGCGGTCGGCGCCAAGGCGCGTGACCTCGTCGCCGATGGGGTTGGCGTAGGCGTGCACGGGGATTTCGGGAAAGCTGAGCGTGCCGCGCGCCATGCGGCTGGCGGGGTCGATGGGCAGTTCGCGTGGCAGGGTCGGCGCTCCTGTGGCTGGATGGCGCGCTATTTACATTTGTCGATCTGCTTAGCGAATATTCAGGGCATACTCTGCACCCGCGCCGCTCTCATCCTTCAGGAACAGGCTGTTGCTGGGGGCAAAGCGCGCATGCACGGGCAACATCGCCCCGCCGCGCTGGCGGGCATCGCGACCCACGGTGCCGGGGCGGACCTCGGGCAGTATCGGCCCGTCATGGTTGTAGCGGCGCAGTTCCGCGCGCGCCCCTTCCACCAGCCGGTCAATCAGGGCGCAATGCATCACCCCGTCGATCACCGCCGCCCCCACATCCACCATCGAAATCCCTGCCGTGATGGCACGGGCCATGACGCGCGCGGCCTCGTCCACCGAGGCCGTGACCTGTGCCTGTTCGGGGCCGTCGGCGGGCAGGGTGCCGTCGATGGCAGCCTGATAGCGCGCGCCGTCACCGCCAAGTGCCGCGCGCAGCGTGTAGAGCGAGGCGGCCTCGATCAGTTGCGGCGGCACGCCCCTGGTGCGTTGTTGCAGGGGCATCGAGCCCAGCGCCCGGCGTTGCCGTGGGCGCCCACATGGATCTGCCCATCCAGCACCAGCCCGCCGCCGATGAAGGTTGCGATGTAGAGATACAGCACCGAACGGTGCTGCCGCGCGATGCCCAGCACCATCTCGGCCAGACAGGCGGACGAGGCATCGTTGAGGAGCCACGTTGGCAGCCCCGTTTCGGCCGCGACGCGGGCGCGGATGTCGACGCCGCGCCAGTTTGCCAACTCCCCCGGCGGCGTTCCGATCACCGTCTCCCAGCCGTGCAGGTCCCCCGGCCCGGCGACGCCGATCCCCGCCAGCCGCACGCGCTGGCCCGCGCCCAGTGAATCGACCAGATACTGCACCGAGGTCTTGATCTGGTCGAACACCTGTTCGCGGTCGGGCCAGGGGTAGGAAAAGGTCGTGCGGTTGATCACCGTGGCGGTGAAATCGGTCATGATCGTTTCCAGCGCGCGCCGACCGATGATCACACCGATGGAATAGGCGCCCTGGGATGCAAGCCAGGCGCAGGAAGGCGTGGAAACGCTGCTCAACGCGCGCTCGGACGTGGCGATGATCGTCCATGCCCGGGACGGGGCGACCATTGCGTCCAAGGCCGCGATGGAGAACCTCGGCCTCTCGGCGGGCGACATCAAGCTGGTGGGCTTTGACGGCGCAAGTGACGCCATCGAGGCGATGGAAGACGGTGGGTCCATGCCAACACCGCGCAGATGCTCTATGGCATGGGCTTTGACGGCATCACCATCGCCGCCCGCGCCGCGCGGGGATGCCTGCCTTCATCGTGACGCTGGCGGGGCTCTCGATCTGGCGCGGCGCGGGGCATCTGAGCACCGGCGCGCAGGCCACCCCGCGCCTGCCGGACCTGTTCGACTGGTTCGGCCGCGCCAACCCGCTTTCGGGCATCCGCCAGCGGTTTCAGGAGGGTGCGCTGCCCGATTTCCTGATGCCGCTGTGCGAGATGATCGACAGCCTGTGGATGGAGTATCTGCGCACCATCCAGATGAGCACCATCCTCTTCATCCTGTATTTCGTCGCCATGATCGCGCTGGTCGCGCATACCCGCTTCGGCCTATACGTCTATGCCGTGGGTTCGAACGAGGCCGGGGCGCGGCAGGCGGGGATCAACACGCGGTTCTACAAGCTCCTGACCTATGTGATCTGCTCCATGTCCGCCGCCTTGGGGGCGCTGATGTTCCTGGGCCGCGCACCCTATGCGCGCTCGGATTACGGGATGATGTGGGAACTGGACGCCATCGCCGCGGTGGTGATCGGCGGCACCTCGCTCTTCAGCGGGCGGGGCACGCTGATCGGCAACGGGCTGACGCTGGCGCAGCTTGATACCTTCTGGCAGATGGTGGTGCTGGGGCTGATCATCCTCATTGCCGTGGGGATCGACATCGTGCGCCAGTCCGGCAATGTGGAATCGGTGCGCCGCCTGCTGGCCTCGGTCGCGGCGGTGATGGCGTTCTTCACCTTCCTGACCCCGGGCTCGGCATTGATGGGCGCCTGGGTGCGGCTGCATGAAAACAACGTGGTGGTGGCGCTGCGCGCGGCGGGCGAGCGGCTTTCGGGCGGGCATCAGAACCGCCAGATGTCGCCCGACGAGGTGGCGGATGCCGAGGCGACCATCGCCACGAACCTGTGGCCCGCGCTGGTGTTCCTGGGCCTGACGGTGCTATCGCCCCTGTTGAGCCGCCGCGCGGGGGCGCTGTGGTCGGTGGGATTGGCGGGGCTGTATGCGGCGATGGTGGTGCCGCTGATCTCCATGGGTTATGCGACCGCGCCGCTGCTGATCCTGGGCGCGGTGGTGCTGGTCGGCGCGGCGATCACCCCGGCGGTGTTCCAGCGCGCGCATGAACTGGGGCTTGACGAGTCGCCCGCGACCGAAGATGTCCGGCGTGAAACCGAAGCCGAGAAGGGCACCGCATGATCCTTTGCGCGGGCGAGAACCTGATCGACATGATCCAGACCGACACGCCCGCGCAAGGCGTGCCCGAATTCCGCGCGCTGATCGGCGGCTCGCCCTACAACTGCGCGCGGGCGCTGGCCCGGCTGGGCGCGCCAGTGGGCTATCTGACGCCGGTCTCGACCGACCGCATGGGCGACCTGCTGGCCGCGGGGCTGAAAGGTGACGGGGTGGCGATCCTCGGCGGGCGCAGCGACCGGCCCAGTTCGCTGGCGCTGGTGGCGCTGGAGAACGGCCAGCCGCGCTATCAGTTCTACCGCGAGGGGGTGGCCGACCGCGATGTGACCGTCGAAGCGCTGGTCGCCGCGCTGCCCGCTGATGCGCAGGCGCTGCAACTGGGGTCCATCGCGCTGATCGCGGGGCCGGATGCCGACGCGCTCGTCACGCTGGCCGAGACGGCGCGCGACCGGGGCCTGTTGGTGTCGCTCGACCCCAACATCCGCCCGATCCTGGTCGGCACACACGCAGATTCCTACCGCGCGCGGCTGGAACGGTTGTTCGCCGCCACCGACCTGATCAAGCTGAGCGACGAGGATCTGGTCTGGTGGGCGCCGGATCACGAGGTCGAAGCCGCCGCGCAGGCGCTGTTCGATGCAGCGAAGCCCGCGGTGCTGATCCTGACGCGCGGGGCGCAGGGGGCGGTGGCCTTCGGTCCCTGGGGACGGCTTGACCTGCCTGCGGCGCCGCTCGACACGCTTGTCGATACGGTGGGCGCGGGCGATACCTTCATGGCGGCGATGCTGGACGGGCTGCGCCGGGAGTCGGCGCTGACGCGGGATGCCCTCGCCACACTGTCCGCGGACCGTTTGCGCGCGCTCATGGCCCGCGCGGCGCAGGCAGCCGCGATCACCTGCAGCAGAGCGGGCTGCAACCCGCCGACACATGCCGAACTGCAGGCGCAAGGCGCATAAGGCGCAGACCGCCGACGATATCCTTCATGGCATCCGCGCCGCATCTCTCGAAGCAGCGCAACGCCTCGCGCCGCTGCGCAACACTTCAGGCGCCCCGGAAAACCCTGCGAACCAAGCTGGCCCGAGGCACGCGCACTGCCGCCAGCCCATGCCAACTGGATGCCCTGAGGTTTGTTGAGATTTTGGCTCCGGCGGTAGGGATCGAACCTACGACCAATTGATTAACAGTCAACTGCTCTACCGCTGAGCTACGCCGGAACACGGGGGCGATATAGCAAGCGATTCCGGGCGCGTCCAGAGCGAAAACCGGGGTTTCCGGGGGCTCGTTCGGGGTTCAGGTCGCGGGTGTGCGCAGGTGGTAGAGCGCATCGGGGTAGGGGCCGGGATCGGCCTCGACCAACCCGCGGGTGTGCAGGTCGATCAGGTGCGCCAGCACGTTGCGTGAGGCCGCGCCGTGCAGATGCGGGGGGGTGTCGGCGTAGATCTCGGCCGTCAGTGCGGCAATCGTGGCGGGGCGTTGCGCCAGCAGGTTGCGGATCGCCGACTCGCGCGCCAGACGGTGCGCTCGCAGGGCGCCGATACGGGCCGCAGGGTCCGTCACCGGGGCGCCGTGGCCCGGATAGAGCTTGCGTGGTGCCTGCGCCTCCAGACGGTCCAGGCTGCGCATGAAGGCGGTCAGGTCGCCATCGGGGGGAGAGACCAGCGTGCTGGCCCAGTCCATCACGTGATCTCCGCTGAACGCCGCGCCGCGCCAGAGATAGCACAGGTGGTTGCCGAAATGCCCCGGCGTCCAGAGCGCGGTGACCGTCTCATCCCCGACGTGCACGCTTTCGCCATCGGCGAGGCGTCTGTCGGGGGCGAAGCTTTCGTCCACGCCTTCGCCACCGCCCAGACGCCCGTCCTCCCCCAGCGCGTCCATATGCGGGCTGCGCCCGGCGCGGCTGTCGCCAAAGGCCAGCACCGGCGCGCCGGTTTCGACGGCCAGCCCTCGGGCGAGCGGCGAGTGATCGCGGTGGCTGTGGGTGATGAGGATGTGGGTGATCTGCTCGCCGGTGCGCAGGGCGCCGAGGATGGCGCGCAGATGCGCGGGCTGGTCCGGGCCGGGGTCGATCACGGCGATATCGCCCTTGCCCAGCAGGTAGGTGTTGGTCCCCGGCCCGGTCAGCGGGCCGGGGTTCGGCGCGCGCAGGCAGCGCAGCCCGGGCTCGGCTCGTGTCAGCACGGACATGGCGGACCCCGCCGCTGCCCGTCGCGCGCAGGACCGAACACCGGGGCGCGTGGCTCGCCTGCCGGGCCGGGCCGCCGTGTCATGCGGGACCCTTGAACGGGGGCAGGGCGTCCTCGATCGCCGCCCGGCGGGGCTCATATTGCGGCGGCAGTTTCAGCGCCGTGCCCAGCGCCTCGGGCGCCTCGTCTATGGCGAAGCCCGGCGGGTCGGTGGCGACCTCGAACAGCACACCGCCGGGCTCGCGGAAGTAGATGGCGTTGAAATACTGCCTATCGGTGCGCGGTGTCACCTCCATCCCCAGCCCCATCAGCCGCTCGCGCAGCGCATCCTGATGCGCATCGTCGCGGGCGCGGAAGGCGATGTGGTGAATGGTGCCCGCGCCGGGGATGCTGCGGCCCGGCGCATCGGGGCGCCACAGGTCGATCACCCTTCCCGGGCCATCGCCCGGCAGCGTCATGCGCAACCGTTCGCCCGCGCCGTCACGCTCGCTGCCGGTTTCGGCATAGCCGAAACCATCGGCCAGCAGCCGCGCCGTGGGCTCGGGGTCGCGCAGGGTCAGGGTGGCGGAGTGAAAGGCGCCGGGTTGCTCCATTGCCTCAGGATCGGCCACCATCTCCACCGCCAACCCATCGGGATCCGAGAGCGTCAGCACCTCGGTGCCGAAGCGTTCGCTGCGTGTGCCCTTCAGCCGCTGCGCGAATCCGTCCAGCGCCCCCGGCGCCACCGCATAGGCAAAGGCCGAGGCCATGCCCGGCCCTGCATGCCCGCGCCGCGCGCCGACGAAGGGAAAGAAGGTCAGGATCGACCCCGGCGAGGCTTCCTGATCGCCGTAATAGAGGTGCCAGACATCCGGGGCGTCGAAGTTGACGGTCTTCTTCACCAGTCGCTGGCCCAGATCGCGAATGTAGAAATCCACGTTCGGCTGGGGCGGGCCGGAAATGGCGGTGACATGGTGCAGCCCTGTGATGGGCGTGGGATTGGGTGTGGACATCGTGGCCTCCTGAACACTGGATACGCTGTCATGCGCTCTGGCGCCAGAGATAGGGTGCGGCGCACCGGGACGGTATGCCGGTCCACGCAGGGAGTCTGTGCGGGGCTGCACGGGGTATTTCACTTGGGCCCCGCGTGGCCTACATCCCCCGCATGTCCGCGCAACCCGCCCCCGATGTCACTGCCGCCGGCGCCCTTCGGGTTGCGGGGCTGCGCAAGCGCTTCGACACCTCCGAAGGGCCGCTGACGGTGCTGGACGGCGTATCGCTGCAACTGGCGCGGGGCGAGAGTCTGGCGCTCACGGGCGAATCGGGCAGCGGGAAGAGTACGCTTCTGCATATCTGCGCCGGGCTCGAACCCGCCGATGGCGGCACGGTGGAGGTCGATGGCCGCGCCATGACCGGCACCGATGACGCGGGCCGGGCGGCGTTGCGGCGCGGGGGCGTGGGGCTGGTGTTCCAGCAGTTCAACCTGATCCCGTCACTGACGGTGGCGGCAAACCTGAGCTTTCAGGCGCGGCTGGCCGGGCGGCATGACCCGGCGTTCGCCGCCGATCTGGCCGCGCGACTGGGGATCGACGGGTTGATGACCCGCTACCCCGAGCAGCTTTCGGGTGGGCAGCAGCAGCGGGTGGCCGTGGGCCGGTGTCTGGCCGCGCGTCCCGCGCTGGTGCTTGCGGACGAGCCCACCGGCAACCTGGACGAGGCCACGGGCGATGCGGTGCTGGACCTGCTGCTGGAAACCACGGCCGCCGCCGGGGCGGCGCTGCTCCTCGTCACGCATTCGCCCCGGCTGGCGGCGCGGTGCAAGGCGCGGGCGCATCTGCGCGCCGGGCGGCTGGACGAGCGCCCATGAGCATGGCAGCCGTCACGCTGGGCGCGCTGCTCTCGCACTGGCGGCGCAACCTCTTGCAACTGGCGATGCTGCTGATGGGGCTCGCGCTGGCCACGGCGCTATGGTCCGGGGTGCAGGCGCTGAATGCCGAGGCACGATCAGCCTATGCCAGCGCCTCGGAATTCCTGGGCGCGGCGGAGCTGTCGCGGCTGGAGCATCCGCAGGGCTGGGTGGCGCAGTCGGAGTACGTGGCGTTGCGGCGCGCGGGCTGGCAGGTCTCGCCGGTGCTGGAAGGGCGCGCCGATCTGGGTGGGCGGCGGGTCACACTCTCGGGGTTCGAGCCCCTGACCGCGCCTCCGGCTTCGGTCGCTGCCACGCCCGCGCTGGCCGACGGCGATCTGGGCGCCTTCATCGGCCCGCCGGGGCAGGGGTTCGCGCACCCGGAAACCGCGCGCACGCTGGAAGCGCCGAAAATCGCCATCACCGCCGACGAGGCCGTGCCGGTGGGCACGGTGCTGGTGGATATCGGTGTGGCGCAGCGCCTGCTGGGGGCCGAGGGGCGGGTGTCCCACCTGCTGCTGCACCCCGACCAGCCACGCGGGTTGCCGCCGCTGGAGCAAGTCGCGCCCGACCTGCGCCTGATCCCGCCCGACGACAGCGCCGATCTGGCCGCGCTGACCGACAGTTTTCACCTGAACCTGACGGCGTTCGGCCTGCTGGCCTTTGCCGTGGGGTTGTTCATCGTCCACGCCGCCATTGGCCTTGCGTTCGAGCAACGCCGCGCGATGTTCCGCACCCTGCGCGCGCTGGGCGTGCCGCTGCGCACGCTGACGGTGGTGCTGGCCGGGGAGTTGCTGGTGCTGGCGCTGGTGGCGGGCGCGGCGGGGCTGGTTCTGGGCTATGGTGTGGCCGCATTTCTGTTGCCGGATGTGGCGGCCAGCCTGCGCGGGCTTTACGGCGCGCCGGTGCCGGGGGAGTTGCGGTTTGACCCGGTCTGGGCGGGCGCGGGGCTGGCCATGGCGCTGGGCGGCGCGCTGGTGGCCGGGGGGCGCAGCCTCTGGGCGCTGTGGCGCCTGCCGCTCCTGGCGCCCGCGCAGCCGCGGGCCTGGGCCGTCGCCTCGGCCCGCAGCCTGCGGCGGCAGCTGGCAGGGGCGGGGGTGCTGGCGGTTGTCGCTGCGGGGCTGGCACTTTGGGGGCAGGGGCTGCTGGCGGGGTTCACGCTGCTGGCGGCGCTCCTGCTGGCCGCCGCGCTGGCGGTGCCCCCCGTTCTGGCGGGGCTGATTGCGCTGGCGTCCAGGGCCGCGCGCGGGCCGCTGAGCGAATGGGTCTGGGCGGACGCGCGCCAGCAATTGCCGCGCCTGTCGCTGGCGCTGATGGCCCTGATGCTGGCGCTGGCGGCGAATGTGGGTGTGTCCACCATGGTCGGCAGCTTCCGCGCGACCTTCATCGGCTGGCTGGACCAGCGGTTGGTGGCCGAAGCCTATGTCACCGCGCGGACCGAGTCCGAGGCGGCGGCCCTGCGCGACTGGCTGGCCCCGCGCGTGGATGCGATTCTGCCGGTTTGGCGCACTGACGTCACGGTGGCCGGGCAGCCGGTGCAGGTCTATGGCACCGCCGATCATGCCAGCTACCGAAATCACTGGCCGTTGCTGGAGGCCGCGCCCGGGGCCTGGGACCGGCTGGCGGCGGGCGACGGTGTGCTGGTCAACGAACAACTGGCCCGCAGTGCGGACCTGTGGCCGGGGGCCGAGGCGGCGCTGCCCGGTGCAGGAGCGTTCGAGGTGGTGGCGGTCTATTCCGACTATGGCAACCCGCGCGGGCAGGTGATGCTGGGGATTGACCCGTTTCTGGCCGCCTACCCGGACGCGCCGCGCGTGCAGCACGCTCTGCGGGTGACGCCGGATGCGGTGCCCGACCTGCTGGCGGGGATCCAGGACGAATTCGGCATTCCGCCCGCGCTGATGAGCGATCAGGCCAGCGCCAAGGAGTTGTCGCTGTCGATCTTCGAACGGACCTTTGCCGTCACGCGCGCGCTCAACGTGCTCACCCTCAGCGTGGCGGCGCTGGCGCTTCTGGCAAGCCTCGCCACGCTCTCGGGGCTGCGGCGGGTGCAACTGGCGCCGCTTTGGGCGCTGGGGCTGACGCGGGCGCGGCTGAGCGCGCTGGACCTGGGCTGCACGCTGGCGCTGGCGGGGCTGACGGCATTGCTGGCGGTGCCGGTGGGGGTGCTGCTGGCGCAGGTGCTGCTGGCGGTGATCAACGTGCAGGCCTTCGGCTGGCGGCTGCCGCTGGTGCCCTTTCCGGCCGACTGGGCGCGGCTGGTGGGCTGGGCGCTGCTGGCGGCTTTCGCGGCGGCGGCCATTCCGGCGCTGCGCTTCCTGCGCCGCCCGCAAGGCGACCTGCTGCGGGTCTTTGCTGCCGGGGGTGGCTGAGCGGGGGCGAATTTACTTCACGCCGGGTTCATGCCAGACTGATGTGCTGGCTGGGGCTTTGCCGGAGGGGGAATGCGCAAGTTTCTGGTGGTACTGGATGACAGCAAGGAATGCCTGAACGCGATCCGCTTTGCCGCGCTGCGGGCGGCCAAGACCGGCTATGGCGTGCAGATCCTGTCGATCATCCCGCCCGAGGAATTCCAGCATTTCATGGGTGTGGCCGAGGTGATGCGGGCCGAGGCGCAGGACCGGATCGAGGCGCATTTCGAGGTTTACGCCAAGTGGATGCGCGATCGGCAGGGGGTGGAGCCGGAACTGGTGATCCGCGAGGGCGAGCCGGTGGAACAGCTTCTGGCCCAGATCGGCGATGACCCGGAGGTCGGGATCGTGGTGCTGGGTGCCGCCACCGACAGCCGCGGGCCGGGGCCGCTGGTCACGCATCTGGCGAAGAATTCGGGCGACCTGCAGGTGCCGGTGCTGATCGTTCCCGGCGATCTGCCGCGCGAAAAACTGGAAGAGATTGCGCTGGGCTGAGGCTGTCGCCTTGGAAAACAGTGCGTCCGCCTCCGTTACCTCCGAAAACTCCGTCACCTTCGAAAAGCGCCCTCGGGGCGTGCCACACGCGCCCACCCGCACGCCCCGAGGGCGCTATGCGCACCAGCCCATGCGCCGCGCCAGGTCAGGGGCGTTGGATAAGCAGGGGGATCAGCCGGGCCAGGCCCCTGCCAGCAGCATCAGCGCGACCACGGCCACCAGCGCGCCGGCCAGCACCTCGGCCACCGGGACCAGCGCGGCCGCCCGTCCGATCCGCCCGGACCAGACCAGCGCGCCGTCGCGGGCCATCACCGCCAGCGCCGCCACCGCCACCGTGACCGCGGCGGTGCCCAGCCCCATGGCAAGCGCCGCTGTAACACCCTGCCATTCCAGTCCCATGCGCCAGGTCAGGATCAGCAGGAACAGCGCCCCGGTGCAGGGGCGCAGCGCGATGGCGCCGACCACCAGCGCCGCCTCGCGCAGCGAGCCGATACGCGCCACATCGCCCGAATCCGGCAGGTGACGGTGGCCGCAGTCGGTGCAGGTGTCGCCGGGGGCGAGGTGTTGATGCCCGTGGTGGTGTTCGTCACGATGGGCATGATCCGGCGCGGCCTGATGGGCGTGGTGATGGGGCACTGCGGTCACCGGCGCCGGGCCTCCCGTTGCACCGGCGCCCACGGCGCCTGCCGAGGCCAGCGCAGGGGTCCCCGGCATCCTTGCCAGTGCCCGCGCGCCGCGCCAGACCAGCCACAGCCCCAGCGCCGCGATGGCGATCAGGCTCACGGGCGCCATCCAGGCATCCGACACGGCCTCGATCCGCGCGCGGCTGAGCGAGAACAGCGCCACGCCTCCATAGACCAGCGCGATCGCGACCCCCGCCTGCGCGAGGCTCGCCGCCAGCCCGATCCCCATCATCCGGCCCAGTGGCACCCGCGTGCCCGCGCCATAGGCGCCGAGCAGTAACTTGCCGTGCCCCGGCCCTACCGCGTGCAGGAAGCCATAGGCAAAAGCCACGCCCCAGAGTGTCGCCAGCGCGCCCGGCGCGCCCCCGTGGAGCGCCCGCAACGCGCGGGCCAGCGCGTTCTGGAACTCCCGCTGCGCCTCCAGCGCGCGGGCCTGCACCATGTCCAGCCCGCCCGCGGCCCAGAAGGCCGCCAGCATTGCCACCACAACCAGCGCGAGGGTCAGGACGATCCGGCGCATGTGATCCTCGCTTCATCGGCAAAGAGCCGTCCCACCGCCGGAAAGTCGGCCTCGATCTCGAATTCGTCCATGCCGTCGCCAAGCATCTCGTCCAGCGCGGCCTGGAGTTGCGCATCCGCCGCGTCCCAGTCGGGCTCGAATATCCGCACCCGGCAGTCCGCGCGGCCCTGCACGGTCGGCGTGCCGACGATCCGGTAGCTGGTGTAATAGGTCGGGTCATAGACCTCGATCCGCAGCTCCGCACCATCCAGCGTCACCCGCTCCTCCAGCGCGCGCAGATGGGTGGAGACAAGCTGGTCGTCGATCAGCTCCGAGGTCCATTCCAGCGGCCCGGTCAGGTCCAGCGCCGCGCCGTCCAGCGTGACGAAGACATCGCCGTGATAGCCCTCGATCCAGTTCATGTCGAAGCCCTGGAGCGCTTCGTGATCCTCAGGCGTAAGCTCGCCCGAGAAGCCCGAGTCCAGCTCCAGGTCGCTGAGCATCAGCATCGAGAAGAATTCGTCATAGACCCAGGTGATGCGCAGCGCGGCCAGACGGCCCTGATCGTCGAAATAGACCTCCAGCCCGGCATCGACCCAGATATGCGGATGCGCCGCGGTCGGGGCGGGCATGGCCAGTGGCGCGGCCATCAGCGTGCCGACGAGTGCGGCGCGCATGCGTCCGGTGCTGCCCTGTTTCTGCGCCATACTGCCCCCCCCCGTTGGCTGCGCATAGGCTACAGGGGCGGGGCGCGGGCCTCAAGCCCGTGCGGAGCCGCGCAGGCTCACGCCCGCTTGAACCCGCGCACGGTCTCGATCATGCGCGCCACGTTCTCGGGGTCGGCGTCCGGTGTGATGCCGTGGCCCAGGTTGAAGATATGCGGCCCG